>Ga0160427_10000139_pt1 | contig 50418 bp, 34 predicted proteins | sample SolpanmetagenomL_FD_108194 | JGI IMG/M metagenome (GOLD analysis project Ga0160427, IMG submission 108194) | Solar panel surface microbial communities from Lawrence Berkeley National Laboratory, California, USA - L | ecosystem: Engineered > Built environment > Solar panel > Unclassified ...
AACCCTAACCCTAACCCTAACCCTAACCCTAACCCTAACCCTAACCCTAACCCTAACCCTAACCCTAACCCTAACCCTAACCCTAACCCTAACCCTAACCCTAACCCTAACCCTAACAACCTATGACTTTTCTATATCTAAATGCCTTATAGTAGTTATATCGTGATCTATCCGCTATTTAATCGCTAGCTTATGTTATTTAATAGCTTAATATCGATTTTATGTAGTATTATAGGACTTGTAGGCTATTACTAATGCCTCGTAGCTATGATTTATCTTCAAGTATCGCTATCTACTCGTACCTTTAAATCTAATCTATACTATATAGATACTTTACTACTTAAATAAGTTTAGGATCTATAAGACGAAGTTACTTATAAATTAGATTAGGATCGAGATCTATACCTTATGTAAGCTACTTATTAGCATGTCTTAATATATTTCATTAACTACGATATGTGCTAAAAGGTTTAGGACATTCCTGCAACTCTAAGAAGCCTGAATTATCCTAATGTTCATCTCTTATTATAAAAATAGGTATATACTATAACACACTAATAACGACGAGTATAACTAGATAACATTTACTTAGTTAGTAGCTTATCTATCTTAAACTTATTATCGACCGTATACACCTTCTTATTCTAAAAAGCAGGACGTGTAGCATTATGTATACCCTTCCTATTATTAGTTATATTATTTATATTAAAACCCGTATCTACCTATTGAACCTATTAAAATCTTCTATTCTCTTTTATTATATCTATAACTTCATTATCCTACTCCTAGTCTAGATATTCCCTGCTCTTTCTTAATAAGTATATATAGTTTCTAACTATATAATCTGTCTAATGCGTCGAATCTAGATAATCGTACAATAGTAGTACAAAGGTAGTCTATAGAGATAATTCATCGTGTAATTAAATAAGTTTAATCGATATTAGCTAGCTAATAACTACGTTACGTAGGAATTATAATAGCATTAAAAATAGGAGTTTTTATAGTTACGTGTAGCCTATATCTCGTCACCTAAATTAATAGATAGTAAAAATGAACACAACAATTCCCTTAGCGTAATTTGTCTAACTAACCTTAGTCTATGGATCTTAATACTTTATAGCCTTTACTATTACTATTCTACCTAATTAGTTCCGATATGTAAAGAATAGGTGTAGAATATACTATAAGTTATCGATAATTTAGTAAGGTAAAGGGAGGTCGATACGTATAATATGATTACGTTTTATAAATATCCTCCTAATGATTCGTTTTAGATACTACCTTAAGAACTTCTACTTCCTACGTAGATACTACATATCTTTAGACTCATACTTCTTTGCGAATATTACGTAACTCTATTAAGCTGTATTAAGGGCAGACTCGATGTCGCTCTAGAAACGCCGATAGAAGGATTAACTATACTAGTAGATACAGTTCTCTTATTAGAATCACGAGATAAACACTACGTTATTATAACATCCCTACTAGTTATTATTGTAAAAATGACACTAGAACTAATTCTACATCTTATATAAGTTTTATGATGCTATCTAACGTACACGTTGAACGTCGAGTAAAAATATATACACTATATTAATCTAGTTATTAAGTAATTAAAGTATATAGGCCTCGCGAATTCAGTTACTCCTATATCTTTTAAACTTGTAGCGTGTAGAGCTAATTATTTAATAAAGGATAGTATAAACTAATAATCTAGAGCTTTCGGAGTATAATAAGTCTCGTTTTCAATTCCTTATACCTTATCGTACCTATCTAATAAATGAATATTATTAATTAGCCTTTAGCTATAGTAGTATTTGCTATACAATCATCAAAAACCTCACTTTTATTACAAAAGGAGATCGATATTATTACTAGTAATTAGTAGCATCTTAGTAAGTTAAGACTATAGACTTAATTCCTACTTAGTAGTACTAGATATATTTAATTATGTTTCTATTAGTTTTACTTACTTATTATTCTACTTTTTATTTTATAAATTTTATATCTACTACAAATAGACTAGGTAGATAGACTTGTTTGTCTTAATCTTATATAATATAGGGTAGATAGTTTTTAATTACTTATACTACTGCCCTAACTACTAAGATACTTAGTAACTATAATAACTTAAAATACTTCTTATCTATAAAAAGTCTCTCCTAAAGATAAGCTAGAATAGTAGAAGAGTTATCTTAATATAATATAATTATTAAACATACTCTAGGAAAGACTAATCTTACTAACGGTCTATTAAGAACACTAGATTATTACGTTCTAAGTAAAATACAAGCTAAATATAACTTAATAACGTCTATATTATAGAACCTTATAAGTAGTAATAACTACTAGAATACTAATACTAGCGTGTTACTTATGGCTATAAATATTTTAAATTTAAATAAGGTATATAATACTAGAATAGAAGGTTCCTCTCTAATAAGTAACGACCCTTCTAGTACTACTAGCGCTAGAGACTATAGTTTACTTATCTTATAGTCTACCTTTAAGGTAATAAGTAAACCTATAGTTAGAGGTAGTTTACGCTTAGAGGCCTACGCTATAAGACGTGTTAGCTACATAGATTCTACTTCTATAGTTAATATATATTTAATAATTAAATTAGATAAGGTCTATAAAGAAACACTAGTAAGCTTAGTAGACCTTATTAGTTCTATATAATCCTAGTTACATTTATATATAGAAGTAATCTATAAGCTTAATAATAGTAAAATTACCCTATTATATAAGAAACGTAATAATAGTATCTTATACTATAAAGTTAGAAATAGAGAATTAATTATAATTCTTAAAAATAAAGTACTTATAAGCTATATCCTATACTAATATTATAGTAATCTAGTATCTAGGTACCTAGGAAATAATAAAACTATCTTTATCTTAAAGCAAAAATATTAGTAGCTTATGTTAAGAAAAGACGTAAAGAAATACCTTAAACTATGTAACGTATACTAAAGGTATAAACTATATAGACATTAGCCTTATAGAGAACTAACTTCCTTACTAATACTAGGTTTAAATAAACTTTCAAAACATTAGTCTACTAATTTCGTAGTAAGACTACTACCAGCTAAGTATAAGGATTCTATAGTTAATAACATAATAATATAGGTATATTAGTTATCTAAATATGTAAGATATATCCTTATAGACATAGAAATAAAAGCTTATGACCTTATAGATCTTATAGAAAAAGAAATTTGCTCTAAATAAGGGTTCTTTATATTAATAGTTACTAATAAAGGTTCGTTATTTATTAGTAAATACTAAGTAAACTTATGTTAAAGATAGAAAATAAAGCGCTAGCTAAGTACTACCTTCTATCTATAAACTAATAGCTAAATAGAGAAGTAAAACTAAGTTATAGAATAATACTTACGTTTATATATTAACTACTACTAAGACAATTAGCTATATTAGCTATACTAAGCTAAATTTTCCTATAATAATTTAAAATAAGTATGTCTTAGAACTACGCTACTTTAATATATAATAAGTATAGACTTAAGATTACTTAAAAATATAAAAGAAAGAGAAAAGGAACCTCTAACTAAAGTCCTAGAAGTAAAGAAGTAAGCTATAAAACTAAAAGTAATACGAGATAAGCTATAAGACTACTTACACTCTACGATTAAAAGTTAGTAAAAGTACTTTAATTAAAAATATACACTATAATATTATAATAAAGGACAAGAAGTAATATTAAATTCTAAAAATCTATAATCCCTTAAGCTTAAGAAAAAGTATATAACTAAATATATAAGACCTTTTATAATAGAAGAGATAGTAAGCTAGTAAGCCTATAGATTAAAATTACTTAATAGTATAAGGAGGATATACCTAGTGTTCTATATTAGCTTATTAGAACTATACTACTAAGGTCTTAACGTAGAACTATCTCTAGGTAAGATAGATAAAGAAAAGGAATAAGAAGTAGAAGTAATACTAAAGAAAAAAGAAATAGGTAAGCTTAAAAGAACTTACTACTTAGTTCGTTAAGTTAGCTAAGAAGAACTAGATTAAGAACTAATAGAACACATAAGAAACGCGCCTAAAAAGTTAGACAATTTTAAAGTAAAAGAAAAGTTAAAACCTTTATATAAGTCTAGTAAAGGACTAGTATATAAAGTATAAGGAAAGAAAAAATAAAAATATACGTATAAAAGAAGAAACGAATTATAAGAAACAAATAATAATTAATATATACTAATTATAAATAGTACTTTTAAAATATTTTCTAAATAATAAACTAAAAAACGCTATAATATAGGACTAATACTAGCTAAACCCTTTTTATATAACTAAAACCCCTTAATACGTTTTTAAGGAGTTATCTTTACCTTTTTACTCTTATTTCTATACTAATTCTAAGTTATCTTAGAAGTCCTTAACTAAGCTAGTATCTTATCTTCTTTATTAGCTATTTTAACATCCTTACTAGAAGTATTAGAAGGTCTAGCTTCTATAATAACAAACTTAGATATAGTTATATTAATATTTAGATTAGCTATATTATTAGGTCCTATAATAGAAGTATTAACTATACTATTAGTATTAGACCTTAATACCTTTAGTATAAGAATACTGTTATAGGACTAAGACTATATATAGATACCTCTATAGTAGATCGATCAGAGATCGATTACTGTCCGTACTTTTACTATTTTAGTATTAGTGGCCGTGTGGCCTAGTAGGATATTAGAGGTGCTATCAAATACTAGGCTCTAGAGATAAAGGTACTAAAGAGAGAAATAAGACGTAACGCTTATAAGAGACCTTAGTAATAGTAGCTCTAAGTCCTTGAATCTTATTAAGTAAAGCATATATCTCCTTAGAAAGAACGTTAATGTTATTAAAGTACTCTTATTTTAATTTAGCTAAAGTAGCTTTATAGTCCTGTTTTATGTCCTTTATACCTACTTAATTTCCTATAAGGTAGATAGAACATTTAGATCTACTAAAACGACAGAAATAGTAGATATAGAGAGTGTAAGAGTAGTAACGGAAGAGAAGGAAGTTATTAGAGACATTATAGATATATTATTTAAAGGAAAACAAGTTTTAAGATTATTATAGTAATTATTAACAACTTTATAGAGTTTCTTCTTATTCTCTATAGATCTACGCTCCTCTCTAGAAGCATAATAGTAAGTATAAATTATCTTAATAAAGGCCTAAAGAGTAGCTAGCAAATTAGTAGTAGTAGTAAGATACTATAAAAAGATGTTAGTAAAGTACTAAACTATTAAAGGAATAGAAACACTTATATAATAGTAAGTATACTTTAACTTAACATAGAGCTAGCAATTTCTCTAGCGCCTAGTATAGTAGAAACACTTAGGAAACTCGTAGATATCTTAGTGACCTTTCTTAGTAGACCTAATAGCGCTACGAATACAAGAATAATAGAGACTATAAAGAACGTTAAAGGCTGAATTCTCCTAATTAAGAAGAGGATAAAATTTGATTCTAAGTATAAGTAAAGTTCTAACGGAGATCTAAGATATAATAGAAAAATAAAATTAAAGTTAGAAATATTTTAGAAGATTTAATAAGTATAGAAGAAAACAGAAAAGAAGGGAAGGAAGAAGGGAATTTATAGATCTAGTAACTTACCTTCATACTCGTAATAAAGAGTGAATCTACCTTTATGAATTCACTAAATACACCTTTGTGAATTCACAAAAACAATAAGTGAAAAACAATTAATAATAAGAATAAAGAATAATGAAAACCTTATTTAAGTAAATAATAATACTAGACTATTATAAGATAAAGAATAGAGATATAATAATATAGAAATAAGGAACAATAATAAAAACGATTAAAACTAGCTAGACTACCTACGAGTTATAAACATACGCTCTTTCCTAATTTCCCTTTTACGGTTTGTAGGTTTTACTAAGGTATAAAGAATAATAAGAGGTTACTTTAGCTAAGTAGCAAAGGACCTACACTAGAGCTTAACTTTATAAAATAGGAATTCGTACTATAACCTCTATAGTACATAGTTAGTAACCTATAACACTAAATATAAGAAAAAGGTCAAAGGTAAAAGGAGGGGATAGTTATAAGGTATAACACTAATCACGTAATGTAACGCTATACCTAGACAGCCCTTATCCTAGAATAACGTTAGACTAAAGGTCTATACTATTAGAAGTATAAATATTATATATATAAAGAATATCCCTTAGACTTCTTAGAGATTAGTTTCTATAGGAAACCTAGCTATAGCCCTACGATATCTATATCTATATCTAGTACTGTTCCGCTATAGGTCATATTAGTCTCCTTGCCTATATCTAGTGCTTAACTATTACACTAACGTTGTTCCGGGATGGGGGCTGTTCGGGCATAGCGTTACATCACGTGATTAGCGTTGTACCTTACAAAATCCTAGCACGAAATCTGATTCTGATTTGAAACTAGCGGCTAAGGATGCGGAGCCTTAATTGATTATTATTCGATTGTTATATAACAGTCGTTATTTTAGTGCTCTATACATTATTTTAACAGCGCTAGCTACGCTCGTAGTAATGTAGACTATGCGTTTCGCTAATAGTTTGACATTATCTAAGAGACGGCACTCGGTTTGTATCTTCTTATAGAAACACTGCTATGTTATAATGTTATAATTATATCAATAGGCGTTTGCTATGTAGGAATTCGTAATGCTTGCTTAGACTCTAGTCAGAAACTAGAAGCTAACAGAGCGTAAGACGTTAGTAGTCTAAGTACGCGCTAGTAATGAGTGACCTTCTGCGAACGGAAATCCATGTCATTTGCAAAGAGTTAGTATACACCGATCTATACTACATACTTTGCAATTTCCTATTATAGATTAACATCGCCAGAAAAGAAATCACTCTTAGTCGGTGCCTAGACGTGTAGGCTAACTCCGAAGAAACCAACAGTTTCTCGTATTTGGTGTTCAGACTCGGACCTCGAAAGTGACTAGTGCCGGACAACTCCGCGAAATTGGCTTTGTTAGAAGAAAATACGTAAGCTCTACGAAATTCTAATCTCCCGACGACTAAAAAAATGCTAGTGAAAGACTCTAGCCTCAAGAATTCGAAAGCTTGGACCGAACCCTCGTAATGTGATCGCATAAGTTTCTACAAATAGCCTTTTACACGGAGGTCAAGGCTATGTACGTCAAAACTAACATAAATAAGGCATGTCTCTAACCTTTTCGTCACAATATTCAAACTTCCTAATCTCGACTACCATAAGCCTATCTAGCAGCCCTTAACCTTTACGTCTGCATCTCCCAGATCTGATAAGTATGGGTCGTGGTTCTTACGACACTACGGGATTGCCTAAGCCGAAGCCGAAACCGGATGATCCAACTCCTGGACCTATACCTGGACCCCTGAAGGCGCAGAAAACGACATCGTCAGGATCAGGATCACGACCCGAATCCGCGCACGGCTTGCACGGTTCGCACGCGGCAGACAAATCGGGTCAAGAGCGGCCTGCCCAATCCGGGAGCTCTAGCAGGGCGTCAGGCATCTACAATAATCAACAATCATGATGCTGTCATAACTGAGGCATTACTTAGTGATATGGGGGAATAAAGATGGATAACGTGATTTACATCACCAACACAACGTTATCTAGAGAAGTCAACAACCAGAAGGATTAATAGAATATCGACTGTCCTTAAAGGTCGAGTTCAGGGTGTCAGCATATCCTTTCTAAGTTCTCAAATCATTGAGCGATATGTAATTGTAGCTATAGTTGTCATAATGCAGATTCATCACATGTTTATGATTTTGATCCAAATGACGTTTGCTCTGAACTTAGAATAGCCGTGGACGTAAAAGATAAGCATTGGTATCCTGAATCTTGAATTCTCTTTATGCTCTACACTCACGACATGTTGTATACCTCGACTAGCATGGAATAATCAAGACATATTGTATACTAGCCCGGCATGAGATAGAGAAGAATAGGTATTGTACAATTCGAACGTTGTTCCATCGACGGGGACTTTTATGAGCAATGTTGTTCTATCAAGGCTGCTAGTCCAAGTATTATGGTAATACTTCATTACATCCGTTGCAAACCGTCTCCTAAAAGTACTTCTCGAGCAGATATTGAATACTTGTGTGACCATCTATCAAGTAAGAATATACAAACTTAGTATTAGATATGAACAGCCTACTACAAACTGAATCCCTAACATTTTGGTCTCCTATCTTGATTGAAAGAGTATAAGATTGGTACGATTGCTTCATGACAACGTCCCAACTTCTCATGTCGTCATTTGTGACGATACAATGACTTACCTTCGCAGAGTTATGGTTATTACCGAGTGTGTCAGAGAAGCATGACCTAAGCTACGCCGGGAGTCATTGTCCTGAAGCACTAGACCACGATGGTGAGGCTTTCGAAGCCCTGAAGAGCATGGAATAACGCTTGCAAGTGCTCCATCGTAGGTCATCGGTCACTGTTAACAAGAATGACTTAGGTGCTTACATCTGCACATGTATATCTATAAGAAACGTATGAGTATCCTGAATCCATTTTTGAGCGCATAACGCTGCCCAACTTGTGAATCGTTTTTGCACACAAAAGTACACGCCGAATAGTCGGTTCGGTCATAACGGAGTCCGACTGTACTTCACGTGCGCAGCTATGGCAACTCCTTTGTACTGTCCTTCCATAAGAGCATATGCGTTAGTAGGCTGGACTCACGGCCGTGGACTCCCCGGGATCAGCTTTTAAGGTTCCTACCACTCTTTAGGGGCCCAGACTCCGGTTTTGGGTTGCTATGCTGCAGCACACATCGCTTAGTGCGATAGAATCCCACAATTTTGAGTCTTACTGAACTCTAGCAATGAATCGGATCTATTCTGTGTTTTTTTTTTGCCATCTTACTGGTTTGTATTAACTACACAGATTTTGTTAATATCATAAGCAAAGTACTTGCAAAACGGATAATAAACATTCCCTCATTAGTTGCAACTCTTTATTGGGACTTAATAGCTAGAAGCGGAATATTATTGAAATCTCCATTAACATAACACCAACATTGAGTATTAACATGATATATCGACCTGTGCATCCATCGAGTCTCACGTCAAGCTTTTCAGAGTTCCGCCTATGGATAGCAAATGTTAGTTCATCGTTGAGACATCATTTCTACCATAAGCATGTCGATGGATCGAAAGCAGAAAAGTAAAATATAACGCTAATTACAAACTCAAGCTGTACCGAAGCGGGGCCCAAAGTAAAACAAAGTTAGGCGAAAGAGATTCTATGATGTAGGAGTCGAGCGTATCCTGGTCTTGGTTATTTTGTCAGGAAGTCACGTTCGAGGATCCACAGATCTGGAATTTTGGAATAATAATAAATTGGAAATCAAAAGTCGTTGATGTCAGAGTCTATTTCTTCCACGTTTTACCACGATATATTGAACGGGGATCATATATGAGTGATTTTTCAAGTGCTGGTCACAGTCACGCTTGCACAATGGTCCTTGACTGGCTGAGCTCTATCGAGATTGAAAATATACCGCCCACGCCACGTAGTAGTAATCCCGATTGTGAACGCGGTCGGAAGCGAAAACGAAGTGTGAATGTAGGAAGTCCAGATCATGGGAGACAAAGAGAGACTGTACCGCATCCAGAAACAGATTCCGTCGCCATTTTTGCGAGCGACCCGGTCAAGTCTGCGGAATCGCTTTCCGGCATCGATGGAAGCCTGTCCTCCTCGGGACAATTTAATCTTCAATCGGCTGAAAAGAAGTTGACGAGCTCGCTAGGGTCCAGTCTGACACGATTGAACATTAACCGGTGGTCCGAGCATTATACAATTCAAATCAAGGAATTTCCAAACATAAATCATATCAGTAAAGATTGTAAAGGGCTTTTTCAAGCGATGAAAGATTTGGCAGATCGTAAAGCTATATTATCAGCAGATACTGATGTAAGTTTTCATGAGTGACGAGCTTTATGACTGATATTGATCGGCGCCAGGACCCAACTTTACGGGCCGTCATGCTCGCCGACAATCCACATATTGACATAGATAGTGTAGAAGAAAAGGTAAAATACCGGTCGTATTACTGTAGCAGAAAGACATTTGGGATTGCGTCACTGTCAAAAGTCAAAGAGATTGTATGGGAAAGTAATTTTAATGATCGGGAATTTGAGCTTGAAGAAAGTGAAGCACAATGGAATTGCAATGTCCATTATCCATTACTGAAATTAATACAATTGAATCATACACGAGGGAGACGACGACCTGATCATCAACCGTCCGAGATGCAAGTCATGAACCTGTAGGTCTCGTCCTTTGGCTATCATATTTCGTATAAAGCCCTCTAATTAAGTATATAATAGTACTACTCCTTCATTGATTAATCGGGATATTTCTGGTGGTAAGACAGCTAGTCCCTCTCACCGAAAGATTGACTTTGCAGTAGCACTTTTTCCACCTTCGAGTATAATGGAAGCTCTTCGTGAAAACGGTCTGAAATCTTTAACTCCGAGCAGTCAGTGGCAACTTTCCGATTGTTGTTTGATGCTAGAGATCGTAACTAGACGTGGATCTGACAATGAAAAAGAGGCTGTAATGCAAATACTGCCATGGCAATGTCGACAGAGAGAGATATTGCAAAATGCTATGAAGCAGAAAGATAGAAATAAACACTTGGTTCTTCCTAGGCCCAACATCATTGTTCTGGGACCACGTTGGTATTTCAGAATGGTTGAACATGTCGTCGATGAAAATGGCAGGGATATTGAGGTAAGCTTCAACTAAAATTCATTCATGATATTATGCACAACTGATTATGGCTATGTAGGTCGTCTGGTCCAAGATTGAAATGGGTAGTACTTCGGACAGTGTTGGAGTGTACAAAATCATCGCTTGTATAAGACGACTTTTTGGATGGGGAGAAGAAGAATATCAACCTTGGTTAGTTAAGAACATTGTACCGGAAGGTTTGGATTGGTCATGGGCCGCAGTGGATGAAAGTGATATGTTATAGGGTGATGTATGGAGAAGAAGTAAGTATGGAGATCAAGTAAACTTTCTAGACTTGAAACGTAGGCATATCATCCTGGTAGAAGGTAAAAGATCTCTAGTATACGTAAAAAGGGTTCCTTGCTCTCATTACTTTTTGAGGAAATTCTAACACGCTCGAAGCGGCAATTACAAACGGTACTAAAAGTCTATATTATTATGCTGCTTTTTAGATAATTCAAGCGTAAGGTTTTCTATAGTTTACCGTTAAAAGCAAACGGTCCTAATTTAACATTAGCCGTTCGACCGTGTTTAGTAATAAGATATACATACCATGGTTGTTGATAACGAGTTGTCCATAACTTCACGCAAGCGCTGAAAACTCACTAATGTAAACATGTTTGCCTTGAAGCTTTCTTTCTTTCATCGTAAATTACCTTTGTGGTAAATACTTATTCTACGGTATACTTTTCTTACTGCAGACAATTAAGAAATCGCGCGTGGGGGTCGAGCATGAAAACGTCGGATGATTAAAGAATCAATCAGAATAGGTGGCCACAATATGCACGAAGATGTTTGAAATGTCTGAGAGTGTCGTAATGCCGTTACATTTATTCAATACTTCAAGTAGTGAGATCAAAAGATAGGAAGAGCTAGTAGTAGACCCTTGACAACTCCGCCGTTTAAAACCGGAAACATGGATTATTACTATAATTATTGAGTCTAACGGGTCAGCCAATAGCTTGAGTCCTTATACAACCATAGCTATATATGTTTCAAGAATGCACTCGTAGCAACTCTTTCAACAATTTGATCCATATCTGCACCTTTGCTTTAAATCACGCTACTTCTGCAACAAAGATGGGAATCGGTCTTACGCCTGGCGGGCAGATTGGCCTCGCTACCGTCATGCTAGTACTTTGCACCAGCGCAATATTTGCTCGATTTTGTGCTCGAAAGATACGAAAGGCTGCGTATTCATGGGATGACTGGACTCTTCTCGTAGCATGGGTCAGACATATACATATATATGGCCATGAAATTGATACTGACAGCTAAGCAGTTGTTTACATTTGCCCAAATAGTTGGTATATGGATTGGAGCTGGCAAAGGTGCAGTTGGTGGCCACTCCACATTTGATGATGAAGGCTATCCAGTTCTTGATGCCCTCTTGACCGATTTCTACAAGGTAAATACCTGATCTGATCAGGTGAAATTATTTGTTACATTCGCTAAAACCAGGGCAGGTCAGTTACGCCAGTTACTTTACCTCGGTTGTCGCTGTGGGCTTGACCAAGATATCTGTTCTCTTGCTCTACAGAAGGTAAGCTTCGGAATGATTATCTGTTATTGTTCGTAGGTAAATTGGCTAAAACTTGACCTATACAGAATCTTCAACGGATCAACATCTCGTTTGTGGTTCAATGCTGCTACTTGGGGCCTTTTGGGGTTGACCATCATCTGGACTATTTCCTTCTTCTTCGCGAATCTTCTCGAATGTCCTACTATATCAACCAATTGGACTACTTATGGAGGAGACGAGACTTGCATCAATATCACCTTGATGAATTTCTATCAATGCTGGTCGGACACTCTACTCGATTTTCTAATCCTTCTAGTCCCGATCCCTTGCGTGTGGGTTCTCCATATGCCACTAAAACAAAAAGTCGCAGTCACAGGCATGTTCTTACTTGGTGCTGTGTAGGTTTTCTTATTATTCGATGTCGAGAGAAACATAAAAAGCCTAATCTTACTCTATAGTACACTAGCAATGAGTATCACCCGTCTTGTCTATCTGTACCAAATTGCGGGTATCCTCGACACTCAAGGTCCGGATGTTATGTGTATGTTGCGACATGCTTTCCTGGCCGTCATTCAATATCACTGACTTTCTTCCACAGATTTCTCCTCACCCATTCTCCACTGGCCAATGGTTGAGTCCGCTCTTGGTGTTACGGCCGCATGTTTGCCTTTGCTCAAACCTATTTTCGACGACTATCTCCCTTTTACCCGTCTTACCTCGTATCTGTCGTCGTTGGGATCAAAGCAGACTTCGCGTGCGACAGATGGCCCAAGTGCGAAAAATACGAACCATTCCGATCTGGAGAAGGATGGGAGTGTTATCAGAGCTGCGGAGCTTAATTAATTACCTAACGACTTTAGGTTCCGACTCCGATTTCTGTTTCATCAAAAGATCAAAGCTAACTTTCTTACATCCTTTCCGTTTATATTTACTGTTATTGATATTCATATTTACTTTTATACATCATCGTTATTGTTCCATATGATATTCTGTTCAGGACGTCTCAATCTCGTCAGTCATTTATATATGATCTAGTTATATTATGGTATTTACACAGAGCTAAGCAGTGCTTTATAATTTTGAGAGCTTTGCTGCACCATCCGCAGTTCTGCGTAGAAGATTTATTACGCTTTTGATGGATTGTCATGAGTGCTCGATGGCCTTGAAAAAGATCTATAGAAGAGGCTTCGCGACCAGCGGTAACGCTATGAAACCTGCCCTCACGTGGTTGCCAAACGTGATGCAGATGGCTTATATTAACAAAAGCAATACGAAACTCAGGATGTGCGTAGTCTAAGTACAGTTTTGATTCATAAAGGCTGGACGTAGATACGACTAGAGCTCCACGATCGTGTACGGTTATGAATCAGAAGATTAGGTTCCCAAGGGCGAGTCGGTCTGTCCACGAATCACATCACATGTGACTGTTGGAGGTTTTTTGCTTCTTTTCAAACCATAGTCGAACCATGGCAGTGTATTGCTCAGCCCTCAAAGGCTTAACAAGAAATGGTACATGTCTGTAGTAGCACTTTGGATGGAATTAGTGCAGCAGTCGTTTTGTCTGTGAAACACTTTCTCATAATAAACAGGCATGGGGAATTTTTATTTCTTTCCGTCTCCCATACTCTTGTGGCTCGAGATGATTGTCTCAAGGAAAAGATGATTCTAATATAAATAAAGGAAGTAGAGTGTACCAAATCGTTGTTGCAAGTGTCAGATTTGCACCTTAAAGCCGAATTTCGTACCGTTACTGTCTCTTCGGCTTACTCTCCTGGTCCGTACCCGAAGTTGCCTCGGAGTCGTTTTTCTCACAAGGCATTGCACTGCTTTTCTGGATCAACTCTTTGACCAATTTTTACTCATGGGTCAAAATCTTTCACCATAAGTACCAGCGTCTACACGTCGAGGCTTCAGTATGCCAGGAGATATGATCTCGTAAAATCATATGACATAGTAGGATTAGGAACACGATGATTGGGTGAAGTACTCGGATGGAGCGACAACGACTTTTCGCACCAGACGGTCGGCATGGTAAATCAAAATAGTAATAACATGAAAAGGCTGCGTCGGTCTTCCCTTTTACAGACCCGAAGGCACCGGACCTGGCGTGATGCATTTCAATACACCAACCATCACTGCAAGTCATTACTTGACATAGGCGGATTGTGATTAAACGTAAGTATTGACAAATGGGTTTATTGGATGACTCCACTGAAAAGCTGAGACTGGTTTATGAGGCTCTAAATCCATTCAGGAAAGAAAGAAACTCCAAGCGATCCAAAGATGAGGACGTGGAGATGCTACGCATGAGGAACTCTGAGAGCAAAGGATGCAGAGACGCAGAGGTTGACGCAAACATGGCGGAATGTCAAACGACGTCGATAGTGTTTGCGAAATATTGCATGAAAGAAGGGTGAACTTATTGCTTACCACGAGTCCTTGCCGTAGTTTGTCTCGGTTTCACGACTTCGGCTTCTTCAGACTCTTCAGACTCAGAGTCTCCAGACACGTCGGTTTTCGATGACCCATCAAACTCATTATCAAGATCCTCAGACTCTGGGGACTCTTCATCATGAGACTTTGCATTACTCTTTCTACCTTTTCCGCTAACACTTTCCGACTTCATTACTGCAGCAGCTTTGGAATTCCTTTTCGGAACTCCTTTCGTGTTTTTCATATCGACTTTGCTTCGTTTCGAAATCTTTCCCTCAGTGACTCTACCTTTTCCCGGATGCTTTTCTGAAGGTGGACAAAAGTATTTACTTGTAGTCTCAGCCGAGGTTTTTGATTGACGTTTTGAGCCAGAAGCGTTTTTTGCGGGGGGTATCGCGACTACTGATGTTTCATGTTCAATATTTTGGCCATCTCTTAGTGATGTGATAGACTCATCATCACTATAACGATATTTCTGTAATTGAACTTGAGCAGCTTGTAATGAGATTGGGACTGTTGTTGGTGAAACAACTTCTTCACCATCTTCCGGTATGAAGCCACCTTGCATATCATCATCATGATCTTGCATATCGACATCACCACCCGATTTCTCGTCTCTAATTTGTTCCCTTTCGATGACAAAACCGCCACCAGCAGCACCGTCAAAATTATCAGGTCGATGCTCTTCCTTCAACCCGGATTTGGCGCTCTTCTCAGCCATAGTATTGACTGCCGGACCAGTTTTCTTGACAAAAGGATTCGCCTCATCAATCTTGTCGAGGTCTTTATGCTCATATTCCTTTTCAATTCTCTCCACAATCCTCAAACCACCAAGAAACTTCTTCCACAATCCCAACATAATTTTCCTTCTCTTCTCCTCTTCTTTCCTCTTCCTTTCAGCTTCCCTTTCTCTCCACAGCTTCAAAACTTCCTGCTCATGCTCTTCCGCGACAACAACTCCTGTGATGACCGGTATTGCCATTCTTTTACCGAATTCGAATCCAGTACAAGCTTCTGCAAAAGATATTTTTAAATCTCTACAAATTCTTGCAGTACCTTTTCTAGGAATATGTACGGCTCCTTTCGGAACCATACTCGGCACATATATATCGATATTGTTAAACGCATTGACAGGTATTATTCTATCGGATCCAATTGGTGGAGGAATTATCCATTCTGTTTGTTCACGTGAGAATAAACCTTGTTTAGGCTTTTCACCAGTATCTCGTTCTATTTCTTCGATTTCTCTTTTCCGTGTAGTTGTTACAGCACGCATAGGTACTAGCTTTAATGGTTTAACGTTAGGTAATGGTTGACGCCCTTCTTTATGCCATGATTCTATCGTTTTGCATGCTACAACATCAGATCGACGATATACTGGTTCTGTAATTGAGGCATTATTAGCACTTGTTGTCGGATTTGATTTTTTATCGCTCGATGGTATTGTAAATTGTTTGACAGGTTTAGAGTTTGGCAAGATTGCTTCTTCTCGACGTAAATGTCTTTCCAATACGAATTCTGCAGATTGTTTATACCATTGTAGACTTTCCATTTCAATTTTAGACTTTTGATCAGTCGGCAGAATTGGATTTAGAACGGAAGAACTTTCGAGACCATCAGCGTATGTGAGTTTATCAACTGGTCTTTCAAGTATTGATATGACAGAATGAAACCAATCATGATCTTGTATTTTCTGCACTTTACCTCTTCTATCAAGTATTTTTATTTTCTCGGGTAAAACTCGAAACCCTTTTGTTCGACCGGGAAATTGATTCTTTTTGAGGTATCTCACTGTTACATCCTTGGCAGAACCATCTGTAGAATGAGCTACAACATAACATATGACTTGCTTCGTTGTATCTGCCATTTTCCCTCTTGGTTCAAATGCAGCTAATAATTCACCATTAGTAGCAACGGTAGCTAAAACCATTGCATCGACTGGTACCCAAGTATTTGATACAGGAGATAAGACTTCTGACCAATAGACGGGCCAATGTAAATCACGATCATATTTTTTAGATCTTTTTTTGATATGATTCAACGTTACATCTACTACTGATGAATCATCGCCTGATAATGAGATTGCAGAAGATAAATCATCACTATCTGTATCAAGACTAATAATATTGTCACCGTCTTTCTGTGAATTCTTTTTACTTTTGGACTGTTTCTTTTTTTCGCGAACTGGTTTCTTTGTAGTTTTTGATAGGGTTACTTCCTTTGTAGATGCATCACTATCATCCAATACAACCTGAGCTTTTACTTTTGCTTCTTCAATCTTTCCCCAACCAATCCCAGGTGGTTGTAAACTTGAAATCATCCTCGTTTCCAGACCCAAACCTCGTAATAAAGCTGTAAACAATTGCGCTCCGACATCTCGACTTCCTTCATATAATTTTGAGATACGACGGAAGTCTTGCACGTTCTCTATTCTTTCGCCGTGTTTCATAAAATCTTTTTGGTTTTTTTTCCATGAATTGATTTCTTGGGTCAATCTTCTTAGAGGCATATATCCTATTTTCCTTATACCTGGACAAGTTGGAACAAACCTTTTCCGCCAATATATGACCAGGGTTCTGAGGATTCGTAATGTAGGATCACCTCTACTCATATTTACACTCGTTTTGTCAAGTCTATCGGCATCAACATCCCAATCTCGACCACCTCTTTTGTTTTTATTCGTCCTTTTATGTCCCCTTTTAGCCTTTTTAGATGTTGTACTCATCAAAGGTAATGATAAACCCATATCTTCTCTCCATTTATCAATTTCTATCCTTATTCCTTCAGGGAGTCCATTTAATAATGTTCCTTGTAACTCTTTATCATTCAACCATGAATTTCTTATTACATTATGAAACATCATTGCTTGAACATGTGCGCAATGTGTACCATTTCTGACTTGTCTTTCTCTCTTTGATAGACCTTTTCTTAGTGTATTTGCTGCTTTTTCTATCGCAGTTTCATACGATCCGTTATCGGTTAACGATATTTGTACATCACTTATTTCTACATCTCCTGTTGTATCTACTCCATCACCATCTTCTCCTCTTACTATATCTTCTTGATTATCTGCTGTTTGTATTGCATCTTCCCAATCCATTTCTTCTCCATTTTCCTCTTCATCTTCTTTATTACTTTGGACTCCTGGTACATCTTCAAATTCGAAATCAGTCTGTTCATCTGACTCGTCATTACTATCTTCTAATTTACTCAGATATTTCGCTGCCGCTTCTGGTGTAGAATTTCTGGATACACTTTCATCTATCGAATCAAAGACTGATTTTTTGGGTTTCGTTGTTCGGCTTATTTTTGTTCGCTTTGGAGGCGGCGGAGTTGGTGCCGGAGAAGTTCTCTTTCGCGAGACATGAGGCGGCATTTTATGTTATATGCCAGCCATGACAAGCATGAATATTTGAGGTTACCAACATAAAAAGACGCGTTCTATACAACAATTCACCAAGGTCGACAAGTGAAAATATTCAATTACGTCATCGATATTTCTCCATAAAGGGTAAATCAATCACGTGTCAGATTCATGTTTGTTTCTCGGCCCAAATACCTAGAACAAGGATGACAATGTCGAATGTCAAAACCAGCAAGTGCAGATGATATCGCAACGCTTGTATTAGACAGATTCGATGCATTACCTAAAAAATGTAAACCACGTTCACCAGAACCAGGATCTGGATTGTCGGTCCGAGAATGGGTTCCCTTGGCAGGAATTGTACTTGAGGGTTATTCGAATAATCTTACCTGTTTTGTTATTGCTTCTTTCTGACGTTTGTAGACACTCGTGATGGAACTTTGACGTGTCCAGTATTAGCTACTGGAATGAAATGTATCCCCCATCTTATACTTCAGAATGCAAAAGGAAATATTCTTCACGATAGTCATGCAGAAATTTTGGCAATTCGTGCATTTAACCGATATTTACTTCAACAATGTATGAATGTAATCAAACAGAAGGAGACAGACAATCATAGCTCGATAATAGAGTCGACGAAAGATTCAATCAAGCAATTTAAAATACGAAAAGAGATCAAATTGCACATGTATTGCTCGGAATGTCCTTGCGGAGATGCAAGTATGGAATTAGTCATGTCAAGACAAGAAGATGCAACACCATGGACGAGACAACAATCTGAAGATACAGAGCGATCGGTCAAATTGATGGGAAGAGGATATTTTGATCAACTTGGCTGTGTAAGAAGGAAACCAGCAAGAGCTGATGCTCCTATTTCATTTTCGAAATCATGTTCGGATAAAATCGCTCTTCGACAATATCTATCCCTTTTATCTTGTATCCCAGCTATGTTTATCGAGAGCGAAAATGCATATCTTGACAGCATCATCATTCCGAAACGAGATTATATTGACTCTGCTGTAAAAAGAGCTTTTCATACGCGTATTTCGAGTATGCATAAAATTGGTCCGTACGACCTTCATGAATTATTGGTCAGAACAACAGAATCGGAGTTCAAATTCTCAAGAACACCTGATGATTCACAGCAACCAAGACCTTCAAACCATGGTTGTATAGTTGTTGGAGATGGTTTTGAAGTGATTATAAATGGAGTACTACAAGGCTATAAACAAACGAATGCACGGGCTGCTTCTTTTATATCTCGTCGTTTTATGTGGGCACTTGGAATTGATCTATCTAATGAAATACAGTCTGATATTGATATAAAAAATAGTCTGAGTTACAAGGAAATAAAAAATTGTAAAGTGCTTGCTGAGCGACGGTTGGCAAAAAAGGCAGTCACTGAACAGTGTTTGATACCATGGATACGGAATGAAGTTGATGATGAGTGGATCTGTAACCAGCCGAATATTCTAATCAGAGAGGCTGTAAATTACACAAACAACTAGTTGTCGTTTATTATCATCATCCGTGCTGTTCATTTATTATAATAATAATTCTAATGGTGTGTAAACTCCGAACACACCGAACCAGACGGGATATCCGAACACGTTTGCACGGACGTCTCAGTAAACTACGACCGTGCCTTCTGTGCCTGCCTCTACCCGACGCTAGCTAAGCCACGCTTCACGCTTTTATTATGGTTCAACAATAACAAATGTATCCTGCCTAGGTTTCATTGCGGGGAAACGCGGGGGGTAATTTAATAAAATTGTCGTACGGCCGAAGAGTGTGAGGATCACCTCATTTCAAATCAATTATATACATATATATATTTACGATCCACCTTTTTAAAATGTTTGACATTCACCTTGCTTCTGTGTTCACTCTTGCTCACCAGAAATGTCTACGAATAACATGACCACAATTGCAGTCCTTGGTGCCACAGGAGAATGTGCAGGATGGGCATTAATTCAAGCATTGAGAAATGGTCATAATTGTAGAGCATTGGCTCGTAATCCAGCCAAACTCACCAAATTCATTTTGGATCGCCAGACAAATGGGAAATTCGTAGTAGATGAGACTCAAAAGTCTGGGTTGAAACCACTTTCAGAAGTCGATCTTGCTCAACGTCTTGTCATTGTCGAAGGAAATGCAAAAATGCCAACCGATGTCAAGAAACTTTTGACAGTTAGTGGTGATAATGATTCGAATGTGGTATTGGTTGATCATATCTTGTTTGGTATTGGTATGTATTACATTATTATTATTCTCATCATCATCATCATCATCAATTATTCAATTATATTATACTAACAACTAAATCAATAGGAGCTGCAGCATCAATTGGATTTACACCTTCACTTTTCGTCTTTAGTGATCCAAAAGTTTGTGAAGATGGAATGACAATATTGATCGATGCTCTTCAAAACATTCCATCCACTACCAAGAAGCCATACTTGACAGTCATTTCAACTACCGGAATTGTCAAACCTCGCGACGTTCCTATCTTGTTTGTTCCATTTTATCATTGGTGTTTGGCTGTTCCTCACAAAGATAAACGTAAAATGGAGGCAGTCTTGGCAAATAGTGGCCGACAGGTTTTTGCGAAATATACCATTGTCAGACCAAGTTTATTGGTTGGAGGATTTGGTGTTGTTGAACAAAAATTGATGAGTAAAGATTATACACCAGTTCTCGCAAAGATTGAACATCCGATTGGCAATGGTGTTGTCGATTTAAGTCCTGTCCGTTCAGGAGTTAGATCGAAACCCGCTGTCGGTTATACAATTGCAAGAAAGGATGTTGGTTTATGGATTTACGAGAATATCTTGAAGAATACGGCTGATAATGTGAGATGTGCAGGTGAAGAAGTTACACTTACAACATGAATGATATCAGTGATGATCAATTAGTCTTTAGTATCGTTTAGTGATGCTGTTTCATGCTTTAATTACAGTTTTATACCAACATAGCTAGTTTTTCGTATTACATCATTTGATGGTTTTATATATTACTATTCTGACATGTGAGTGACGCTAAAAGTAATGGAAAAGCATTGTTAACTAGTATTATTGTAAATGCTCCATATCGTCAGTTGAACAAAAGTGCAGGTTCAGTCATGACAGTCTGGCCATTACCAACACAAGAACAATATGGTCCAGATACTGTCTGGTTAAATGCTTCGAATCTACAATATAGCTATACTGATGCCGATGTGAAAACAACAGAATCTTTTCTTAATTCATTACGTGTCACTACGATAGCAACAGAGTGAGTCATGTATAATCCTCTCATCCTGGCATTTTCGTTGATCATGATATCATCGTAGAAACAAAGGCCTTTATGACCGACCCCTCAAAGATGCATATGAGCGTCAAACCCATGCCCAGGATGTTTTTGCGCATTTCCTTCATTGCTCCAAAACACAAGGCCTGGATCCATGGAAATTAAATGCTAAACATACATGCTTCGAACCATTCTCTAAGGATATACAAGTCGAGATTAATAAAATACAGATTTTGGATTGTACAGCTGCTCTGACTACTGATGAGAAACATTCTCCCGAGGCTTACAAGATCGATATTGACCAAAAAGGAGCTTGTACGATCATCATCTCGACTATCAATGCTCTCCACAGGGCACTTGCTACTTTACTTCAATTATTCTATAAAAGTTCAAATGATGAGTTATATTGTTCAAAAGCCCCCTTGACAATCCTAGACCAACCTAGATTTGTTCATCGTGGTATAAATCTAGATATTGCTCGCAACATAATCTATCCCAAAGATGTCAAACGAGTCTTGGATGGAATGTGGTTGACTAAATTAAACATTTTACATCTGCACGCAACTGACTCTCAATCTTGGCCAATCGAAATACCTTCAATGCCAGATTTGGCGAACAAAGGAGCCTACGATCCTTCTCAGATATGGACTGCAGAAAATCTTGACAAAGTTCAAAAATATGGAAAAAGTCTAGGTATCCAAGTATATCTAGAGATTGATTTACCAGGTCACACTGCATCCATCCATCACGCCAGACCTGATCTGATAATTGCTTATAATCAACAATTATGGCATGAGTTTTCATCAAGTCCGCCCGCAGGACAACTTCGATTGAATTCGACAGCTGTTGACAAGTTTATTAAAGATCTTTTTGAAGACTTGCTTCCAAGAATCAAACCGTATTCTTCCATATTCAGTATTGGAGGAGATGAGTTGAATGCTAATTGTTATCAATTCGAGGAATCAATCTCGTCCACGTCCAAAGATATTATCCGACCATTCCTTCAAAAGTTTATAGATCGTGTTATATCTATAATTGAAACAAACGGTATGGTAGCAATGCTTTGGGAAGAGTTTTTGTTAGAATGGGATATCAAATTTCCTAAAAACACTATATTTACAGCTTGGAAGTCAAATGGTTCTCTAAAAGCTATTTTAGAAAAAGGTCATTGTGCTATATTTGGTCAATGTCATTATTGGTATCTTGACGCTGGATTGGGAAGTATATTAGATCCCGATCCCGATAATCCAGATGACCCAATTAAACCTCCATTTCATGATTGGAACGCTCCTTATAAAAATTGGAGAACAGTTTATACTTATAATCCACTAAAAGATGTCGATGAAAAATATCATGGTAGAATACTAGGAGGTGAGGTTCACTTGTGGGCTGAATTGGTTGATTCTAGCAATCTTGATGGTGTTTTATGGCCACGTGCTGCTGCTGCGGCTGAAGTTCTATGGTCAGGACCTACCAATAAAGTGGATGAGAGTGTAACTAGAAGATTTGCCGAATTTAGAGAAAGACTTGTGTTGGCGGGTATTTCAAGTGGAATGGTACAAATGTTGTGGTTATTACAAAATAAAGGTTCATATAAAACAACAAATTTATGAAAATGTCAAGGATTGTAAACAGATTATAATTACAAAGGTTTTTTAAGAAATGGCTTTTTCGATTCGTTCAGTGGTACAATTTCTAGTTCCACCATAATCAAAGTCTTTGTGAAATTGATACTGTCACATTTATTATTCCCGTTATGTAGCTTATACGAAAAAAGAATATTGATACTATTAATGGAATACACAGAGTGGAGACTTGAAAGTAAACTCTACAAATTGACTTGAAATGTGATTGTGGCTGTGTTCTTCAAAACACAATTCTATTCACCCGTGTTTAGCCACAAAGCTTCGCCCATGGGAAGCTAAAAAGCTGGAATTTTATAATCATGACATCATTATTGCAAGCTCATGAATCTACGTCATCACATCGTCATGATCTATCGAGGAAGAATAAATAGAAATCCATTCCTTTTATTTCCTGGATCATATCTTGTTCACATAACTGCCTGAAACAATTCTTATATCATAATAAAATATCAAAATGAGTAACATACTGAAAAACATTGGTCTCCCATGGAGTGCCGAAAAGATTCCTTCTCTAACTGGGAAAGTTGCCGTCATTACTGGTGGAAATGAAGGAATTGGAGCCGCATTTGTGACGGAACTTTTCAAACACGACATTTCAAAAGTCTTTATATTGTCAAACGATGCTGCTCGTCATCAAGAAGCAGTAGCACATTTCAATAAAGAATCTCAAAAAGATGTTTCAAACCAAGTTATCTTCTATAAACTTGATCTTGGAGATTATTCTGCCGTCAAAGATGCTATTTCAAAGATTAAACAAAATACAGATCGAATTGATATCATAGACTGTAATGCAGCTATTGGAATGTACACGACAGACGTTCCAACATCTACAAATGATAAAAAGCATGCAATTGATCGTCATTTTGCAGTAAATAGCGTTGGACAAGCTATTATCATACAAGAATTATTACCTTTGATCAAAAAGACTGCTGATAAAAGTGGAGATGCTCGTATTGTCATCATGGCATCCAATTTACACTTTTCAGCTCCAGAGGAAGTCAAATTCGAATCCATAAACGAAATCAATACGGATCTTGGACCTACTTTACAATATAATCGATCAAAATTAGCAAATGTGTTATACACCAAGAAATTAGCACGTGTCTTGCAAAGCGAAGGATATGGTGATAAAATATTTGTAAATTGTATCCATCCGGGTGTTGTCAAGACTGCTCAACAAGCTGGTGCCGTAGAATCTTATCAAGAAGTTGTAAAAGAAAAAATTGGAGATAACATCATTGGAAATGCTGCCGCAGCGGGAATAAATGTTGTTAACCACGCACTGAGATTTTTGACGGAGAAGGATTCACCAGAAGGTGCTTTGAGTTCTTTGTACGCGGCGACTTCGGAAGAAGTAAAGAGTAGAGGTCTTCAAGGTGAATATATTGTACCAAATGCAACCATTCAAGAGGCAGACAAAAGATCTTTAGATGAAGCAATGCAAGATAGATGTTATAAATTGATTCAAGAATGTATCGAGAAAGATTTGGGTAACTCGTATGGTGCTGATCATCAAGAAGGATCAACGGAAAGAGGATCAGCCACTATATAAGTTATATCAATCAATATTTATAGATTAAAGTATTATGATGAATGATATGATAAGTGTTGAACACAAATCTTTAATAGCTGCGCATTGTGACGTCACTCCGTCTTTGGTGAATAAAAAGACACACTTTGTAGATTACGCCTCGAAGCGGTCCTTTTGAGACCATGTTGTACTCCTCCCATACACACTCACCCGAGTTCTGTACTCATGCCCTTTCTCCTCCTTGTCCTCAAACTCTCGAATCTGTTATCCGACACGCCATATCACTTAATTTCTCCTCTATAATCCTAACTGAACACATTCCTCGTCCAGAACGGCATTATTACCCGAATGAAGAACAGCATAAACTCGTAAAAAGACATGGGGATTTACATGAGATATTCTCCGCTTACATTGTTGAAGCTCGACGATTACAAAAGGAATACGCGGGGGATATAGATATAATAGTGGGTTTTGAAGGGGAATGGATCCCTTGCTCTCTCGATAAAATTAATCATAATGATGATGAACAACATGTTGATGGAAAATATATAAGAGACATTTTTAAAAAAGACAAATTCGATACTTGGATAGGCAGTATTCATCACGTTTATGGAATACCGATTGATTACGACGAAAAAGAATATAAAAGAGCTGCGAGAGAAGTGGTGCAAAGAAAGAATGACGATAATAATGAAAAAGACAACACAGAAGATGAAGATGAAGTATTAGCCTCGATATATTTCAACGAACAATACGACATGATTAATGATTTAGAACCACCTATAATCGGCCACTTTGATCTCGTCCGTTTATTCTCTCAACCTCGAAATAAGGATCGAGATTGGAGGACGTGGTCTGACGGACGGGTTTGGAAACTGATTGTCCGCAATCTACAACGAATCAAAGACTATGACGGTATTATGGAAGTCAATAGCGCCGCTTTACGAAAGGGTTTGAGAGAAGTGTACCCTCGAAAAGAAATCATGGAAGAATGGAGGAGAATGGGAGGAAGAATGACTCTTTCGGACGATAGTCATGGCGTGGATCATCTTTGTACGCATTACGGACACGCATTTGAATGTATAAAAGCTGCTGGGATAGATGAGTTGTATTATGCAGCCAAGACGGAAGATGGAATAGAGTGGAAGTCTGTCGGATTGACTGTACTAGTACAACAGTTTTTTTGTAATCAGCAAAAGATGATTAAATGATAATCACGTTTACATTACATTAAATATATCATAATATGTGTCTTAAAAAGGCAATCAACAGGTTGTTATAAAAACCATTAGTGGAAGTGTGAAATCATGATTGTCATTATATAGATATATTACAAATGTAACGATGATGAAGGTCGTGAGGGAACATAATGTGTTGAGATATTATAACAGGCATCAGTAGGATGCCTACCTAGAATAATGTGATAGACGCACTACCTGTCATTGGTGAATGAACAAGTGTCACGACTATAACCAGTAGAATTACACAATGAATATACTTATAATGAAAAGATAAAAAGCATAAAACACGGTATAACATAACAATCGTCATCGCATTTCACAACATTGATATAGTTGTCATAACAATAATACCTATCTACCTTTGATCTTCGCTCAACTCATCACTGAAACAAACCTCTAATGCTATATATAAAATAAACAGAAGGAATAATATAAAAAACTAGGATATCAAACAAAACTATGTCATTATATAACATGAAACATGAACCACTTTCAACTACCATAATCCATCATCAACTACCATGATATAATAATATAAATATAAATCATGATTAATCAGCTAATCTTTCCAAAGTCAGTTTATAATTCTCATTATTCTCCAAAAACAGTTGCAAATCATCATCGTTACTAATTCTATATTGAAGCTTATCTGTATCGTCTCTATACCAAGCTTCTAAACCTGTCGTGTCGGCACTGTCCATTCCTTTGAATTGATCTCTCTTTTCAGCAATCTTTGTCAGTAACTGATCAAAAGTAAAGGCATTTTTTGGAGTCATTTTTAATATCACGGTATTATCCTCGTCAAGTCTGACTTTGATTTTTGTATATGATGACGGACCATACGAACCGTAATTTTGACTCATGACGTTTGAAGATTGAAGAGATGAAGTCAAGGGAGATGCAACGTATGGACTATTTAATTGACTTGATTGAGAACCTGTAGAAGTTTGAGATTTATGAAAAGAATTAGTGTTGTTAGAATTATTATTCGAAGAAATCGACGATTGTTGTTGTTGATATGGAGAACGAGGTGAGATTACAGAGGATAATTGACGTTGATGTTGTTGCTGTTGATGTTGTTGTTGATGTCCTCCATATCCTACTTGTGGAGAATTAGAATTAGAATTAGAAGATGATTGAGGAGGTAATGAAGATTGAGAATATCTTTGTTGTTGTTGTTGCGAAGAAGAAGTCAGAGGAGGTCCCATCATACCATTACTAATATTAGTACTTCTTCTAACAGGATTACTACTTCCAATAGTATTTGGATCAATTTCATAATCACCTTGTCTAGGATTGAAGAATTTGAGTACCAAACTAGACTTTTTAATATTATCACCTAATCTTAGTAAATGTTGGAGATATTCGTTCAAATTCTGTCGACGACCTTCAGTAATACCATCATTTATAAACTGTACAGGTCCTGGCATATAAGGTAATATTCTTTGTTGACCTGTCGAACCAGCTTCGTCAGGAAATGCTCGAATTAAATTGATTTGTAATTCATAAAAATCTTCATATATTCTTGACAAATCCCAATAAGATCCATTAGTCATTGTACATTCGATAATGAAATGGAATTTATCATCGGCAAAGGCGAATCTAGGTACCGAAGCAGTGACGGGAGCAGGTGGACCATAATATTGATAAGTTTGTTGTTGTAAAGCAGGTGAAGCCGATTGTGAATTTGAATTTGAATTATTATTTGTCAGACTCATTCTACTCATTCTTTGTTGAACTCCATCAGCAGAATTATTACTGTTTCCACTTCCGAATTGTCCAAGAGGTATACTAGTATTCTTATAATCAGCAGCCATCTTTTTCCATTCTTCAACCTTTGGAATTTTGGCCTTTGCGACTGCAGAAGCTGTATCTTCTATTGTTTGTCCGGTTTGCATATCTTTTATAGCGACAAAAGAAACGGGAATCAGTCCTGGTCCTCCTAACCTCGTGATTGGTTTAGCGACAAACCATTCGGGATTAGATTGCGCAATGACGATTATAGCTTCACCTGCTTTTGCATCCAATTCATCGGGTCTTTCTGCATGAAAATCATATGAAACAATACCATAAACCATTGGACCAAGTCCAGCGCCACCCATAGGATTTATATTATTTCCCTGATTATTCATATCTCTTCCTTGTTGGGACAATGTTGATTGCATGGCAGGTGATTGTGATAAAGTTGAATATCCTTCTATTATTCCTCCAATACCTCCAGGTGAAGATTTTCCTTGATTTGATACGTCAGAATATCCACTATCATGAGGTGCATTTGCTGCATTATTATTTGCAGATCCCGTACTGTCTGTCGCCGTCTTTCCAACCGTTTCAAAATAATTTACTCGAACTAAACCTCGAGTTCCTTGTAGAGGATTGCATGCATCGTACCATTCCACATCATTTTCTCTTCCAACAACGTGTAAAAAGTCTCCTTGTGAGAATGATAAATAACCGGGTCCTTCTGTAGAAGCGTCGTAATCATGTAAAGCTCTTATGACCTGGAAAAGTATAATAATCAATAATCTATTCCTTTTTAATATAATTCAATCATAAAAACATACCCTTTTCGGCGGCACTATAGCGATAGCATCTTTTTGAGGTATTGTTTTGAGATTTGTAATTGCAGATTTTGTAGTATCTTGTGATTTTGATTTGCGCCACTATTTAGAAGATTAAAAGAGATTAGTAAAGATTACGAATGGAAAAGGTAGTAGAATGGATATATATAAAAGTACCTTTGCAGGGACTGTAACCATGTTTAATCTTTCTCTCTCTATATTCAGCAAGTTTCCTTTTTATATCTCTCACTTGGCATACAGATTCTTCCTTTGGTATATCTGAATGAATGATTAATCCTTGTGATTTGTTCGAGTAATGATTAATTCTTGCGATCGCGATATGTATAGTACTGTAGCTGATTTGTTGTATATTATTGTGAATGATTTGTTATGTTGATAATAATCAATCCTTTGTTAAATTCTTGACAAAGACCCCTCTTTTTTTGAATTTTGTATTTTCAAGAATGGCGGCTCGTCACGAGTTCGATGGAAGCAAACTGGTGCGAACCAAAACAAATCGATACCGCGATCGGGGAATTCAGTATATCTATTCTTGTGCACTACACTTTTTATTTTATTTTTCTTGTAATATTCTCAGATATCCTTTCAAACCTTGCCTTTGTGCGTTGTATTTCTACTAATCAAACTCGACTGGACAACCTTGACAGCAATAATACAAGACAGTTGTATAGTCACAGTGATGGTATTAATTAATAGTATGGTTCGGATCTCGGTCAAGTGCTCCAATCGATGGGGGAGAAAAAAAATGTGGTTCTTTCCCCTCTTTCTAGATTAAACTCTGTTTGTTTTGGTGTTTGTAAAGAACAAAGAAAACGAAGAAAGAAGAGTTTCACGTATATGACAAATAAATGACCGCGCCACAAACTTGACTGACAAGTGTTTGTGTCAATATTCAAGGAGAAACGACAAGTTGAAAGTCGGTAAATTTTACAATTATTTCAAAAAATAAATAAAAAGAGTTACGCATGTGATGATACGCCACGAGGTCGTCTCAACAAAGTCGAGAAACGGTTTTCTAAAGCCGCCGGTACAACAAACAACAGAAAAGAAAAACAGAAGAGACAGTCCATATGCGAACTCTCAAGTAGATTTATAACCGTCACAACGGCTTCATCCAAGTATTTCCACAGTTATGATCTGTTAAGCACTATTGAATATCGTGCCTATAATGCATTACTATAAAAGCTATGTAATAATAATGCTCGCTAATAGTACTAATAATAATATAAAGAACACCAAATTGATGTCCCGAAGCCGAAGCATCGACAATCTCCGAAATGCACCTCATTATTTAGTACATGTTAGTATCCAGTAAGATGATAAGTCAAGTATGCATGACGAATAGAAATTATTAAAAAAAAAAGATAATCATATTTGTCCTTTAATATCGACCATAGAGAATGCCTTTTGTCTAGCCAATTCAAACAAAGACCCTACTTTTCCAGTAAGAAATCTAGGTCCGTCATCACGTTGTTCTAGAAGATGTTCTCCTCCATAATCACAGATAAATTGTGCACAATGTTGATCATCTGTAAAACATAATTCGTGTGTCAGAGATTGTACTTTTAAATCAGGTCGATATCTATTGAATATCATTATGTTAGTATACAGAAAAAGAATAAAACAATGAGAATAAACTTACGATCGACATATGATAGAAAGTGCAACAAGTCGTTCTCGATCTATAAACATATCCATAAGATAACCACCCATGTTAGGAGGATCTTCATATAATCTAAATAATTTATGGAAATTTCCACTCGCCACGGCTGACCGGACTTCCAAAGCATGTTTAATAGCGGCGTGTTGTTTGTCTGCAAATGTTAGATCTGCAAGAATATCATTCATACCTGTTCGGTTACAAGTATGTATTAAATATAAAATACGATAAGCCGTGAATTCACCAGGTCGACCACCAAGTTGAAGTCTATATAAACCTCTTAATTGTGATTGACATTGGTTATACTCACCCAAATCCCCTTTCTCCAATGCTATACGTGCATGTGCTTCATATACTCGCACTGTAAATTCATTCTTTACATGTTGTACCGTCAAATCTTGTCTCATTGACTTGAATTGATCACAGATATATGTATAATTATGTTCTTCTTTCCACTTTTTAACCAACAATTCTATTGTCTTTTTCAATACTTCTAACGGACGGACAGTTTCTGCCTTTGGTGGGGCGGTAAGACGAAAGTATTGTTTTTCAAGTATTTGACAAGTGCCAACTATTGGTCCTTGGTCGATATCGGACATTATTACATCATTATTGTGGTAATTATTATAATAGGAAGACGGAGAAGAATTATCCGACAGATCAAATCGTTTCTTGCGTTTCTCCAAATCATTAAACTTACTAACTCCAGCTGTCGCTCGGAACTCTGCTACTTTCTTTTGTTTCTTTCCAGATCTACCATCAATTCTCTCTGCTAGATCTTTTGTTGGTTTTTGTAACCAAGGAGGTATCGTTATTGGATCAGGAGATTTTCTCTTTCTAGATACTAATTTAGCGTCCAACAATATCCCACAGATTTGCATATTCATCATATTTGCCGCTTCCGGACCAGCAAATTTCAGAAATTGTAATATTTCTTGTGGAAGAGGTAAATTTGGCCAATCTATTGAATCCATTATATCACGTTCGGCTGCTTCTGTTATCACTTGCTTTAATCTGGCGGCTACTAAAGTCATATCTATATCGGGAATGGAGTTTTCAGCCATAAAGGCTCTTGATACGTAATCTCGCACCGGTTGCGGCCATTCTCTTTTTGTCGCTGAAGATGGTGAGGTTTGTGAATAGGCAGGGGTTATGGGAGTGAGATATGGTGGGAGAGGCGTCGAAGGGGCGTATGTAGCTGAAAAATGATCAATTAGACTTGTCATTCCTTTCTTATTTGATATCTTATTTGATTGTTACATACTTGAAACTAGAGGAGGGTAGTTCAAAGCAGTCATAGGTGGTGGGTAGTAGGCCATGACTGTTGTTTACTAAATTCATCGACGATGTCTTTAGAGAAAAGATATCTTTCACTTGTGTAATTACTTGAGACCTTATAATGTAAAGTCGAGGGGCACGTGGTTGCATTACGAATTTTCTAAAAATAAACAATTAATTTCATTTCTTTTGTAAACTAATTACTTCATGTGCTTTGACTAATTTAAAAAAGAACAATTTAATGGATTCTTGCATATCGTTAATCCGCCTTCCAAAAAGACAGAAAGGGCTGAAATAAGTTATAAAATGCCCATGCCAGTACAGTATGTATGAATTGAAAAGGAAATAGGGGTATAATTAAAAGTATCAAAATCTAGAAACTCAAAATCGAACCATGAAACAAGCTGAATACTATGATCAAGCACGAACAGCGTTCTGTACTTGAGGATACGTCTGTACCATCTCATTGTATAGCTCAGGGTGCTCATTGACCATAACAGCAGGATCAAATGCTGCAGCGACAAAGATAGTATCAATACCGCTAGAGATTGGAGTAACGAAAATCTGGCACATTTGTAGACCGATCAAGAATGCAAATGCAACGACTACAGGTGTGAAACTGCCAGTCGAGTTATATGCTGGATCGGTGAAGATGAGGTAAAGATAGGCAAGTAATGCGCAAGCATAACCAACAAATGTAGCTCCCATAGTGAATACAGGACCGAGAAGACATTCGTTGACTAATGCATCAATACCTCGATCACGTATCATTCTAAGTAATCTAGTTAGTGTCCAAATGCAATTATGGAGTAGTGAAGAAAGACTTACTTCCATGTATCTTTAGCTGCTGATATGTAACCCTTTCCTTTGATGGCGATATAACTAAAAGCATATCTGTTCAAGAATTGCACGGCCCAGTCAAGTATTCCAATCAAACATCCGAGAATACAAAACATGATTGAGCCAAACATGTTTCCATTATTTATGGAATTATTTTGAGCGATAGAACAAGCTTGTCGGAGCATGTTTATTATAGCAACAAGAAGACTACCAAGACTTATAGATCCAAAACTATAGGTAAGTGCACGACGAGCGGCTCCACGAGTAGCGTTTTTAGGAAAGTTATGGGGTGAATAATACCAGCTAGCATAAACACCAGAAATAGTAGTATGAATGGTGTTTTTCAACCATTCTGTTATCCAATATGCTGCAAATGTGATAAACACAATCAGTCCAATAACCTTTGCAGATGAACAACCTCCTACGCCTTGACTACATGCAGGATTATTTCCGTTTCCAGGTTGATATTTGGCGTAAATGGAGACAAGAGTTACTGAATACCAAGCACCAAATGCAGCAGCAAGTATACCACCAATCAATGAGACGAGATAGACATGTCCATATCGTTTTGATACATCGACACTGTAATGCATTAGTCGTTATAGGACATAGAGTTAATAAAGGAAAAAAGCAAACCTTGTCTTTAACATCAAAGCACTAAAAGGTATTCTTGGAATCCACGAGATGAAACAAATGACAGTAAAGATTGAGAAGATCAGAAACACAATTCCACCAGACCAGTACTTGCGTGACAGCATGTAAATGGCAGTAACAAAACCGAAAATAATGTTCAAAATTCCAGTAATCCATATGAATGCTTTTGGAAAGGCTAATAGATAACAATTAGTAAATATATGCGTTCAAAGGACATGGTAACTCACCTCTAGCTAATCCCAGATATATGGTACTTAAGATGAAAGCGCATCCCAAACAAAAAGCAAACAAAACTATTGTGTTTGTAGATAATCCAAAATTATTATTACTTCCATATATTCCATCTCCGTTGAAACCTTTTGTGGCAGCTACCTCGAAATATTAGTTTGTAGTCCGCTAGTAAATAGAACATCTTGACTAACAATATCCTTGTATACTAATTCCCGACACGGCAACGAATCCGGCACAAGTTAATAAAAATAACAATCCGGCCCATATATCATGCCATTTTGGACCTTGAGGAAGTTTAAACTGTTGCGCAAATACTGGCTGACCTTGACCTTTTTCATAGTCATAAGGGTTCTGATAATTCTGACCATAATTTGGCGGAGGTTGAGAAAATTGTTGTTGTTGTTGTTGTTGTGGAGGAGGAGGGCCATTTGGTGGCATATACTGTTGAGGAGGGGCCTGATTATTATTGGGCATTTGACCGCCTTGATTATAGTAGCTAGCAGCTGCACCGTGATCTGCCATTGTTCAAGAATTACGAGTAAGAAATGCCGACGGAAGAATGCTTAGATGAGAAAAAATCCTGGAGGACAGGGATTAGTTTATAGTTAGGATATACAAAAAATCAGAATTGCGGGGTAGTATTATTTCCCGTTTCCATAGACGGCGGCGGCGATTTGTAGAAAACAGATCACGTGTTATACGTGGGTCGTCTATTTCCTTATTGGACGATCAGTTCCGGCAAATCACCAGGACTTTCGATTGGATTGACATTATATCATTCTAGTTATAGCTCATATATCGAATATCCATCGAGATTCATATATAATGCACAATCGATCAAATATTAGCCATGACATCAGATATGCAAATGTTTTGAGTTAGAGAACCTTAATTTATTTCGAGCTCAACGTAAACGTTCATCTTCATATTATTACTGCGTGGCACTTCGTCATTGTCAAAATAATCGTCTCGTTGATCTCCGTTCAATCATAATATTGACAATAAATACTCTGTGCATATATTTTTGAAATGGCCTTGGCTGAGAAAGTTGAATCGACAACAATCTTTGAGAAGCTCAAGGCCAAGACAGCCAACAAGGCATGTATTTCTGACATTGCCAGATAAAGAGCTTACGGGAATTAATAACTTGATAGGCATGCTTCGACTGTAATGCAAAGAATCCGACATGGACATCTGTTCCATTCGGTATTTACTTGTGCCTCGACTGTTCCGCAAATCATCGTAATCTTGGTGTTCACATTTCTTTTGTTAGATCTTCCAATCTTGATGGTATTATTACATTCTATCATCGACATTTTAGTTACTGACAATAACTTTAGTATGGCAATGGGAACAATTACGATTAATGAAGGTAGGAGGTAATGAATCGGCAACAAAATACTTTCAATCGCACGGCGGATCTGCTGCATTGGCGAGTAAAGACCCAAAAGTAAAATATACATCAAATGCAGCGACAAAATACAAAGAAGAATTGATCTCAAGAGCTGCTGCGGACGCTAAAAGGTGTTTATGATCATCCCATCTAAACCTTGAATTATTAAACTGATGATAAATTTTAGAAATCCTGGTAAAGTAACGATAGACGACTCGGCCGATGATCTGGCGTCTAGTGCCGCCAATACACCCGTGGCAGAAACATCGGATGACTTTTTCTCGACTTGGGATAAACCAACGATCAAAAGACCGAGTAATCCACCTTCTAGATCAACAACTCCTGGTATTGGAATGATACGGACAGCAACACCGTTATTATCAGTCGATGGTTCAGGAAAAGTTCCTACACGATCCAAATCTCCCCTGTCCGCTACTACAGCGGAACTACCACCAAAAGTCATTCCAACGCTTGGGGCAAGGAGTCAATCAACGTCAAACATTGGTAAAAAGACGAATATCTTGACAAGTAAAAAGAAAATGGTTGTGAAAAAGGTTGACAATGCTGAAATTGATTTTGATGAAGCAGAACGCAAAGCAAAAGAAGAACAGGAAAGAATTGAAAAATTAGGATATGATCCAGATGCAGAGAATACAGTTACTGGAGATTCATCAATGGGAAATGTAATACAACCAGAAATTAGTATACTTGCACCCACACCGATTAATCCAGCAAGAAACACATCGACAAGCAAATCGTCCGATAACAAAGATGTTGATAAATTAGGTGCGGGAGTTAGAAGATTAGGTTTTGGTCAGATTGGAAGTGGTGGTCCGTCATCGTCTTCTTCATCGTCGTCAAAGAATATCTCTAGTAACTCGATAAGATCTGCATCAAACGATACAGCAAATTCATATGCACGAGACAAATTTGCTGGACAAAAAAGCATATCATCGGATCAATTTAATGGTACAGGGTCATTTGATCCACAAGCAAAAGCAGAGTCAAAAGCAAGATTGGCTCAATTTGAAGGGGCTACATCTTTATCATCGGATGCATATCATGGAAGACCAGAAGGAGGAGAAGAGAATGAAGGAGATTATGGAGATTTGGAAAGTGCAGCTAAAGATTTGGTAAGAAAGTTTGGTATAACGGCTGGTGATGATTTGGAAACTTTGACAAACTTGTTGGGTGAGGGAGCGAATAAATTACAGGGTATGTCATTGATCTTTCGAATCATCCTATACTTCCACTAACGTGAACGAAACAGGCGCATTGCGGAATTATCTGAACGGTTAGATTTATATAAATTGTTATTCTAATTTGACCATTAATCTTTGCCTGACGGTAGTATTGACTACACCACCAACTCCGAATGCAGGAATTATCCTTCCCATCCTAGCCAAGCAACTCAACGTCCAATCTTTCTTCACTTTTAGCCATCTTTCTTTTGTCGCGACTGTACCTTTTGGTCTATTATATAGATCTAATCCTAATAAATGTAACGGCGTACTAAAGATCTGCACACCAGCTGGAGCCAAGAACTGTGCTATAGACGTTTTACTCATGTAATTCTTCTCAAACGCATCACTAACTTTTAATTGAGGTGCAATTATAGCAGGTAAATTAAACGAAGCAAAGATGGTAAGACAATCTCGAACAGCAAATAGAATATAAGAAGCTGTTGGAACAGGTCTTGGGACCGATATGGAGGAGCCAAATAGTTTTGCGAATTGACTGTCTTTATAGAGACACAATGACATGTTTGCCGCACTTGTCGTTATAAATTTTGCCGGACCTGAAGTAACAGTCGATGCGGGACGAGATGTGGTTGTTGAAGTGATTGTGTCGACTGTATTGGCCGTGAAATATGTTCCCGTATATAGAGATAGAATGAGGAAAAAGGGCTTTGAAAGGAAAAAGGTTTGAGGTCGAAGGAAAAGAGTTTTGAATGATGTTTTGAGAGATGATGGGATTGTGGATCTAGAAGATGCATTTTCGACAATTGCCCTATTTTATTCATCAGAATATAATTTCTTGTAACAACATGTGTGGAGAATGAAAGATGGAAGGATCTTACCGATCAATCATTGTTATAATAGGCGATACTACAAACCCTGCAGTCAATGCCGAAACTCCATCTCATAATAATCTCCCTCCTAGATTTCTGGTATTATATTTCATATCATGTTTTTTTATTTCGAATGTTTCAGCAGTTGTGGAGGATACTGTTCCTCCTACTCCTGCAACCATAGTCGTTTGATCCAAGTGGTCTATGAAAGAATCCAGGCATTCCTTAATATTATGACATGAATGATTAAAACGAGAACTGTGTAGTACAATCCTTGCTTATCTCGATTGTTTACTTGTTGTGTAACGACAAGGAAAAAAATTATAAGGTTTGAGATGAGCTTTCAATCACGTGTTGATGATGTCATTGCGTAAACATTTACATTTATCACAAGCTAGAAAAAAAATATCAAAAAAGTATTCTCTTGGGTATTAGGTCATGGATGATCAATATTGAAGGAGAATGTTAAGTGTGGAATGAGTAGAATGTTTGGACGAATTGTATCAGTCCTATTGGTGATTCTGATCAGAAATTGTATTGCTGATGTCACGTTTCAACCGCCAAAGGGTAATTTCGTTGGAGGTGGAAGCGTAACGATATCATGGTCTGCTGCTGGACCGGAAGCGTTGGATAGTTTCAAATCATATGAATTGACGTTAATGGCTGGAGGAAACACGGTCTCAAATCAAGTCCGTCATTTTCACAAATACAACTAATCTAAAATATGAGAAGAGGTTGCTGATTTATAGATTTTATAGCAATCGGTGGCAGTAGCTATACCAAGTGGTAATTTCATAACCGGTATAAGTGAAGCTTCTCTAGTAGTACCAGCATCAGCTGGAGGATTAGGTGATTATGCATAGTGAGTCCTCCATCATTAATCAACCATAAAATCATATTTATTAATCATGATTATTAGTTTCTTCCAAATGACATCTGTCTCTTCAACAGGGAATAAAATCATAAATTACTCGGATAGATTCACAATGACGGAAATGACTGGATCATGGACAAGTGCTGTCCAAGCCGGAATCGACAGTGATGCTACATCATTCTCTGGACCTCCTTCATCGACTGGTACTTTACTACAAGACCCCGCTGCTGGAACAGACACGGCAAATCAAGAATTTGATGTTCCATATAGTTTACAAACAGGATTGATGAGATATGCGTCGATGCAACCTGTTCCGGGAACGAAAATCACAGCGACTAATACGGGAATGTTATATCCTACGAGTGGATTTACTATCGCTACTACATACCTTGGTGGACCGAGTATTACTGCTACAATGACTGCAGTACAGACTTTTAGTGTAGTGAGTGTTGAAAATACTGTAAGTTATCATCATGATAAACTTTGACAATAAAGAACACGTGTGTTGATAAGTTTGTAGCTACTCGCCGCTTCACAACCGATTGGAATGGCATCAGACATTAAAAGGTTCATGGAAAGATGGGTGGATTGATCAATAATATTACACATGATATGAGTTATGAACTGCATACATATACAACACTGATTGTGCCTCTTTTGGTATACATTTCTTTATATCCAACATCGACTATATAATATAGACGTAATGACTTGCATAGACATGATAAGAGCATCTACATTTACTTTATGCTTCTCTCATGATACATTTCCTCATCTCTTCCCAAGTAGTAGGGGCAGTAGTCAGATTCTCATATCCATCTTCTTTTACCCAAATATCATCTTCAATTCTTACACCACCTATACTCCAATATTTCTCCACCACATCCCAGTCAATCATCTTTCCCCAGACTTTATGATCTTTGGCTGGTTCTACAATGAATCTACAGAAATATATACCCGGTTCATTAGTAACCACAGAGTTAGTCGGTATAGGACCGCGAATACGCAAGAGTTTAAACATGGGATCTGGATCTTTATAATTCGCATTTCCTCCTACGTCATGAGTGTCGAGACCTAAATAATGACCTAGACCATGTGGATAAAACAGAGTAGATACTCTAGAATCAAGCAATTCCTTCACCAAAGCCTCATTACCGTCATTGGAAGTATCAATAGAAGTTCCACTGGGCGATTTCAATATTCCCAAAGATAAAAGTCCCCTCACGGCAACTTCGTGCGCTTTGTAATGTAAATCATCCCATATAGCGCCGCCTCGAATCATCTTCATGGCTTCCGACTGCATCTTCTCTACTAGATCATAAATATGTTTCGATTCTACAGACCATGTTCCAGAAATAGGATATGTACGCGTGATATCGGAACAGTAACACGAATACTCACATCCAGCGTCTATCAACATGTTTAATCTACCGTTTTTAGTGCTATGTTTATGATGATGACCATCTGTATGGCCATGATCATGATGTTTAGTGTGATGATCTCCACTTTCTTTCTCTTCGGGATAGAAATCTTCGTCGTTCTTGACGTAATGTAATTGTGCTCCGTTTGGTGCACTGGCGCAAATACAGTCATAGGCCATCTGTTGACCTCCGTTGGCAATTGCTGTACCGACGAATACACCCATGATTTCAGTCTCGTTCAATGCTGTAGATACAGTTCTCATGGCGTTAGCATGTGCATATCCAGTAATATGATTAGCATGACGTAAGAGGGCTATTTCAAAACTGTCCTTTGTGATTCTGGCCTTGTTGGAACCTGCTTCCAATTCATTTGATAAAAGTGAGAATGAAGAGGATTTATTACTTTCGACAAGACAGGAAAGTGAGTAGCGGTCAGGAATGACGTGGATATTAACGGCTGAAGAGAATGTAGCATGAGATGCGAGTTCGGGTATAGTCAAACATTCATCGATATCATATCTATATTCATCAACAATCAACATTAGCTAACTCGTGGTGCGTGAAGACTTACTTTTCCATAGCCTGAGTTGTAGTTAATGGTAGACCATCCCAAATAACTTTGTCCGCCTCGACAGGAGGAATGAATAGGATCAAATGATCATTCGTAGCATTATAGATCAAACAAGTGTCTGGCAAATTACAACCACTCATGTAAAAGAATGCTCTACGTTGTCTGAATGGTTCAGCTCTATCATCATCCTTTATTCAAGTACATGTTAGAGTTTACGGAGCAGATATACAGTATAAGGTTATGTAAATATACCTCGATCATAGTAGTCTTTTGTGATTCCAGATAAATCACTTCTTCACGTCCATCTGATTGCTTTCCACCACGAGCATCGAGAATACACTGCCAGACCTTTTTGGCATGAGCCTTGGCGGGGTATTTCCCTTTTGGCGGTGCAGGGAGGTGAGCATTTTTCAAAGTGATAGAAGTCATTCTTATTTTCTGACTGGCAGGTTTAAGAGTTAGATGTGAAGCAGTTTGGTATCAGTGAAGATACAGTATGAAAATTATTTTTGGAAAAGAACCCAATTCCGGCATGGAATGTAATTTACCAAGATATCTTGGTGCGCATGATTCATGTCACTAGCAAAAGAATCGGTAAATAGAGTTGGAATTGTGGGGTTGTAATGAGATAAACGCCACCTGACCTTTTCCCCGCAAAGACTTATCTGGGTCAGAGTTTAGCTCATTTATTACATCCCGCACTTTCAGCTTTCTCATATGATCTTTGGCTAGAATGAATGAGAATGTGTGACTTTATCGAGGGGATTGCTATAAATAATACTAATGTTTGGAGCTCCTGGGAATAGGTACAATATCATACGAAATACATCGAGACTAGATTCAAAAGATCTTAAAGAATTTTCTAAAACATGGTTTTTATGCTATAGATCAAAATATACAATAGTTTGACACAGGATGGTTCCAGAACATTACCTTTTTATTTAGCAACAGTACCTTCACCTACTCAAAGTATAGCAATAAGTTTGATTATTTTTGGCTTTTTACGTTGGAGAATTTACCTAAAATCCATAAGAGTCAGCAAGATTTTGTCGCAGTTCAGCTAGGCTTCACTAGGCATCAATCAAAGTAAAGCACATAGCACAAGCCCTCGAATTTAGAGCTTACAGTTTGAGGTTTTTTAACCTTGGCCGACCATAAAAGCCTCCTCATGTAAACCGCGTCATGATATAAAAAGCCACTGTAACGTGGACGTCTTTGCTATTCATCAAGCTACGAATGATAGTCCATTTGGTAGTTTTATTCCTATCACCGCGAGAGTACTACGTTTAGACGTCCTGCAGTCCTCAAACTACCAATGACAAAGGCCATTAGTAATGCGCCTTCTGCACAACATGTCTTGTCATTTCAAAGTATCTCCTTCCGCCCTCGATTATCAGACAAGTTTTTGGCGATATGCAAGCATATGGCCGTGCCGATGAGCATTAACCAGCCCCTTGCCTCTGTCGCCCACACCGTGCACAGGTCGCGCTGATAATGAACACTCAAAGAAGCTGGATTCATTGAGCCATCTGGTCGGCTCAGGTTCTTCAACCCAAGCTTGTACTTCGAATAAGCGTTGTGACCCTTCGTCGTTAAAATAAGTGAATTCCACGATCTTGATCTTCTGGGGGTCTGCATGGGTGCGCATTGCATCGTATACATAGACGACACATTCACGCTTACTATATTCGGCGACATATGCCTCACCATCCTTGTAAGGGAACTCTGAAACTATGAGTGTTGAATCATGCTGAATTAGCTTTGGATTAAACTTAGAAAATGTTGACTCATGCTCAGGATGCATTGGATCATACTCAGAAAGCATTGAGTTATGCTTATGAGGTATCGGATGATACTCATGAAACATTGAGTTATGCTGATGAAGTATTGGATTATGCCTGGAAGGAAATGAGGTAACTGCTGGATTAGCATTTTGTGGAGAGCGGGGAGGTACTGGATCAGGTGGGTATTCTATTACCTCAGCGGGATTTCTACCGTACCTATATCGAGAGCTGCTAGGATCTTGTGGCTCTACTAATACACGGAATCTCTTGGCCGTTGCTCCAGAATTAGAACATCTGTCCTGAGCTCTGATCCCAAGGAAATCATGTCTTCCCGGATCATGAAAATAGGGCCGATACTTTTTCTCGGCTGTCTCCATGATCCCTAACTCGATGACAGAAAGGAAAAACTCTTGCAACCATTCTGTCTGAAATTGAGCCTTTACCTTTTCAATAAATCCTGCGTTTCTGCCGGATTTGGTGGGGTGGATTATCGAGAAAATGGACCGCGGACCGTAGAATAATGAGAGCCAATACACTTCGTTGCAAGAATCCTCGACTGCTTGAATCAAAGCTTTATAGAGCTCGTCAAGAGCTCTCCAAAATTGCTCATATTCAGGAAATTTCTGCAAAAACTTTGCCTTTATTAGGCGCTCGTGTGCTGTCGTGCTGTTCTCTGTCGACCCTGTGTTTTTGACATCAAGTCTCATAGGCGGATAGTAGGCTCTAAAAATATCCATAATATCCTTCTTGGTTCCTGATATATGTGTTGTTGGATGCTCTCCATAGCCATGAACGCCCGCACTATAACTTGGGGTGCTCTGAGTGGCGCAATGGGTGCTATTGTACCAGTGGATTGCTCTATGAATCTCGGTCCAGCAAGTACTCCACTTTCTGGGTTCGATCTTTTCTATACAAGCCTCAAGCTTGGAAAAACTAATTGTGTCGAAAAACTCCCGGGTTTCGCGGTAAGTGGCCTCTTCAGGCTTTAATGTCTTGTCTCGAAATCTATCCAAGGCCCATCTTCTGTCTTTGATACGCTCGAGTGATGCCGCATAATTATTCAATACTAATGTCTCTGCTTCCGCATGCTCGACATCGGCGAAGAGATTGGTGGCTCGATTAGTAATGTTAGCAAGTGTTTGATTATCCACAATTGACTCATACGCTGGTGGCTCAACTACACGTGGAGGAGGAGGGTGCATGTCTTTTGTTTTTCAGTTTTCGAATATATGTATAGAATGAAAGGTCCAGCGGGATTCTTGGGAAATGTGTACTTGATAAACAGTATAAATATAGCTCTCCAGAAGTCTTGGAGGCGTTACTGAGAGGATTTCGAATTCAATGCTTGCATGATGAATGCATGCAATCCTCCGGCGGCATTCCTTTTATTGGCCAAGATTAGACTTTTGGATCATCCGGAACTGTAACATCCTCGAGCAGAGCTTCATGTCCAATTTCCCTCCAGCGCAATTCTATTTTATACCCAAAAGCACCGAAGTCGGTTTTCTAGCTTAGATTCGGGTTGCAATCAGGCAAGAACTAATAACCTCTACTATTATTATCTAAAACTATCGAATGCAACAATTCCATCATTCGATCTGGAAATTGTTAGGAAATTTAAAGGCAGGATTATATGCAAGCCGATCCTCGGAACTCACAAATCTGATTGGCTGATGTGATCCTCAGAAACTATTATCCTTTCGGGAACCATGCGCCAAGGTATTGCCAAGATCCCAAAACAGAAGATCACCAAGTTCGAGACGAAAGTTTATCATCTCTTCTATGGATTGCAAAAGTTAAAATCCGGTTTCGAAACTCGGAAGGATCTCCTCCCAGTCTGGACGACTTTCCATGGCATGGGTCCTTTCAGAAAATGGCGGTCTTTCGAGGGAGAGATTGAAGAATCATACATGTTTTCCTTTCAAGATTTGATAGATATGCAGCGTGCTTGTAATGAAGTCGCAACTTACGTGCCCGAGAACAGATTAGGAGAAGAACCATTTATTCTTTCTTCTTGTGAACTCTGATTACAGCATCTGCTTCATGTTGACTCTTGCGAGATAGAATCCGAGAATATCCGTCCGAGTGTAGAGGTTTTAGTCGTGTAATTCGGTGAATCAAATATCATCAGTGTCATGGTAGTAATGAATGTTAGAGAGCAAGAGATTCTAGCAGTATTACCAACTATCTATGATTTTAATTTACATATATACAATATACACAATCACGTTTATATACACGCTCCCGCCAAATGTTTTTCAACTAGCACATCATTGATTTTCTACACGAACCTCTTGCTTCTCTTCTTCTTTACGTTCAGCATTAGGTTCTTCTATCTTCTCGTTGTCTTTCCCCTCGTCCTTGATGTCTTTATCCTCCTTCTTGTTATCTTTATCCTTTTCCTTGTTATCTTTATCCTTTTCCTTGTTATCATTATCCTTTTCCTTGTCGTCTTTATCCTTTTCCTTGTCGTCTTTGTCCTTCTTCTTAATCTCTTTATCCTTTGTTTCCAGCTGTTCCTTCCAAACATCATTCGCCTCTCGAACAGTCATGTCTGGAAAGACCAAGTCGAAAACGTCAGAAAACCATTCTACCGGTCTACCCACCAATCCCTCTTTGATATTCTATTTCAGCGTTAGTTACTTGTCACTTATAAAACCAGATAGATAAAAAGGGGAAACATACATCAGGTAATTCCTCCCAATCTCCCTTGTTATCAGCAGGGAATATGATTGTCTTGCAACCCCCTCTTTTGGCAGCGACTGTCTTTTCCCTCAGCCCTCCTATTCTCAAAACTTTGCCCGTAACTGTCAATTCTCCAGTCATAGCTATATCATCTGCAATGCCTTTGTTCAGAGCGAGAGACAATAGAGAAGTTGCCATTGTTATACCAGCAGAAGGACCGTCTTTTGGAACGGCTCCGTCCGGACAGTGGAGATGAACGGTTGCTACGTCGAAGAATTCGTTCTCGAAAAATCGATTGGCCATGAATGATTTTGCAAAGGAATATGCTATAGTTGATGATTCTTCCATTACCTGACCTAGATTTCCAGTTCTTATATAACCTGAACGAGAAGAGGATGAAAGGGCGTTTTCGATGATCGTTTCTATATACATGACTACTCCACCCATCGATGTCCATGCTAAACCCATAGTTACTCCCGGTAGAGTTGGTGACGTGTACAACCTTTCAGAAGTGAATACTGGCTGGCCAACATAGTCTTTTAGATTATCCGAGTTAATCGTAACGGATACATTTGATGGAATAGTCAAAGCAATACGGGGAGTTTCTGTCGTCTCTGAAGATATAGAAGCAGGAGTCTCCTTTGGATCCGGAGATTCTACATCATTTTGACGAGATGCTTCTTGCGCAAGTTTACCCTTGTCAGTCAACGCTTTATCTTCTGCCATTTCTGATTCTTCACCTAAATCCTTAACTATCTTCAAGGCTGATTTACGGTATACTTTTTCTATTTGTTTTTTCAAGTTTCTCACACCAGATTCTCTGCAATATTTATTGATTAGGTCAACGATTGCAGATTTGTCGAGATTAACATCTGCATCTTTCAATCCACTCAATTCCTTGGCAGCAGGAGCTAGATATTTCTCAGCTATAGCCATCTTTTCATCGGCTACATAGCCAGATAATTCAATCATTTCCATACGATCTAATAATGGTCTTGGAATAGTATCAGTCATGTTTGCCGTACAAACGAATAAAACTTTTGAAAGATCAACTGGGATATCCATGTAATGATCCAAGAATGAATTGTTTTGTTCTGGGTCTAGTAATTCCAAAAGCGCAGACGCTGGATCACCTTGATGACCTCTACCGATTTTATCAATTTCATCAATCAGTATTAAAGGGTTTTCAGTTTGACATTTCTTCAAGGCTTGAATAATACGACCCGGTAATGCACCGACATATGTACGTCGATGACCTTTTATTTCAGCTACATCTGTAAGTCCACCAACACTAAATCTATAATATTGTCGGTTCAAAGCTCTGGCTATTGATTTTCCAATAGACGTCTTTCCAACTCCGGGAGGACCGACCAGGCAAAGGATTTTACCCTCGACAGTGCCCCTTAATTTACCTACAGCTATAAATTCAAGAATACGATCTTTGACGTCTTTAAGTCCGTGATGATCTTCGTCAAGTACACGTGTGGCATTTGCAATTCCGAAATTCTCTGCGCTTCTTTGTCCCCAAGGGATTTGTGTAAGCCAATCGAGATAATTTCTCGTAACGTTGAATTCGCTAGCAGCAGGTTCTAGATGAGCTAATTTATTGACTTCTTCGTCGAATACTTTTTTGACTGCTTCTGGCATGGCTAATTTTGCCACTCTCTCTTTGAACTTTTCAACCATTTTATCTTTTCCATCACTCTCTAGACCGAGTTCTCGTTTTATTCCTTTCATCTGTTCCGTTAACCAATATTCTCGTTGTCTCTTTTGAATCTTGCTTTCGACGTCTTTACTTATTTTGGACGACAATTGGGCATTCATATGTTCTCTTTTAATTACAGTCAATGCTTTTCGTAAGCGTTCTTCAACGTTGAGACTCGCTAACACTTCTTGCGTCTCCTTCATATCTCCACCAGAAATTGCAGCTGCAAAATCTGCTAGTTTTGCAGGATCGTCAGCTATATTCGCGGCTGTTTGAGACATTGCAAATGCAGAGACATGATCTCGAAATAGTTGGTTGACACTTGCTATTTCTTTGCAAGTATTAACGATTTCAGACACAAAAGCACGAATAGTGGGAGATGTTTTATCGACTGGTTCATCGATCAAATTCTCGACTCTAACTAAACTTACTGGCCATGAGCGGAGGAATGAAGTGGGTTCAAACGGTGTGATTTGACCTGACTTTTCTGGTTTCGTAATTTGACTCGACTCTTCTTGATTTGTAAATTGACTTGACTTTTCATCATTTTTAGTGGATGGTCCAGTGTTTTCTTCGAAACTGGCCACAACATCTACTTTTTCATCATGATCAACCACCAAAGACTTTGACTCTAATGACTGTTCACCCGATTCGTCCTCATTCTTCACTTCTTCAATCGTATCCAATATTTTACCACCTTCGGGTATACTTTTTGATCTATTCGGAGGCATCAATTCCGTCAAACGTATTCTTCTATGTGGATATAAAACAGCTTGCAAGGCTTTATCATCTCCATGTCCAGCAGAAAGTACCCCTGTAATTTGACAAAAAGTCCCAACATCATAAACTTCATTTATATCATCGATTACGTCTTTACTTGACTCTGCGTCTTTTAATAAAAATGCTCCAACATATGACTGTCCTCTTTTTATCAATTCATTTACTGCTTGAATGACGTTTGGATCTCGTATCGTGACTGCTTTGTAAAATCCAGGAAATAATGGTCGTTGAGCAATGGGAATGGCCATGACTTGGGGATATATATCTGGAACTTGTGGTTTTGCCAATGCTTTTTCCATTCTCCTTCGTCTTCCACCATTTCCACTTCCACTATTATTGTTATTATTATTATTATTATTGTTATTATTACTATTTCCACTTCCTACAGTTCCTGCAGACGCCTCAGATCCCAGAGTATTTGTAGTATTATCATCAGATGCACGACTGACATCATCACGCTCATGTCCCTTTTCATTTCCTCTGCGTATCGTCGTGTCTGGTGGCAAAGGTTGAGGTACATCTTCATCTTCTGCTATTATCCTTGATTTCCCAGAACTTTTATCTTCTCCAGCGCCATCTTTGGAGATACTTGTCGACTCTCCCTCAACAGACTCTACCTCGTCCTTGGTTTCTAGCTTATCTTCATCTTTGACTTTTCTTGGTGGCGACTTTTCTTTCCGCCGAGTCGACGTTCCCGAAAATGGACGGATGTGGGATCTAGGTTGTCGAATCGATCTTGTATTTTGTATGATATGCTGTTGTGAAGAATAATATGGAAAGAAATGAGGAACGACATGTCGACATCGAAGAGAAGTTGATTGGATTGTAGTGCTCGAGTATCTCCTGATCAACATGCTTGAAAGTCCAAGCTTTGATATGTTATGTCCACTGTAATTGTAGAAAAGACGTAAAATCCCTCGTCGTGGATACTACACTGCTTCGGGTTGCGGAAAGATGATGTAATAACAAGAGTAGTAATACAGCAATGCTCTCAAAAAATAAATCGCTCACAATAATAATATGAGGTGACGTAGTTCTTATTGAACTTCGAGTGAGAAGAGCTTGGCGCAAACTGTTTCACTGCGTATAATGAACTAACGTTATTCATTGTACAATCACATGTGATTTCACGTAGGATTTATTCACCATCAAGAAAGGCATTATATACATGTAATTACACATCACATGTATTTGAAATGTGTCATTTCCAAACACCAAGGCCTGCCCATGGATCCGCCTCATTTGTAGACGAAGGTCGCTGTTGTTGATTAGTAGGTAAAGTCCATTGTTGTGACTGCTGATATGAATTTGGATTTGGCATTGTTGGCATTTGTTGAGGCATTGTCGGACTTGTATAGGCCATTTGACCGTTAGGAGAAGATATTGATGGTCGAGAATTATAATTAATTGGTGGAGATTGTGGATTGGATGGTTGATGTGGGTTATATGCTACAGAAGATTGTTGGAACGTTTGTGATGGATAATTATAAGATTGTGGTGGTAGATTATTATAAGCTTGTTGTAAAGGGTTGCCTGAAGACTGTGCTAAGGGAGTCGCTGGAGAAGGTCGCTCATACATTGAAGTATTACTCATCGACATCCTTTGCATCAGATCCTTCATTCTTTCTTGATCTTGTTGATTTCTGTTGTCGAGACCTGCTGTTTTACGTCGCTCAACGACGGCGAGAAGGTCAAGCCCTTCGGACTTGCGATTACTGACAAATGATTGTACATTCTCGGTCAAACTTTCTACATTGGCCTTCATATCCGTATAAAAATAGCTTCCTCTTTCAACACCTGCTTTTACATCGAGGAATGCTTGATGAGCTTTTCGATATTTGTTCAAGACATTATTCTTTTGTCTAGATCGTTGTTCATACTTGTTCTGTTCGACTTTGACTCGTTTATCGTTTAATAAATCACTGTATGCCCGCGTCAAACCTTTGATCAGAGTCATTTGCTTATGATTGGATTGCAAAATACGATTTTGATATGGCGTGAATTTTTCGAGTTCATTTTTGAAAATTTGATGATCTGCACTTGTAATGGCCTTTTTATTAATAATCAAGACACTAGAAATGTCATCAGATTGTATCTAGATGTCAACGTCAGCGTTTGAACGAAATTGTTCGGAAGTACTATTTATTATACCTTTTCTTTCAGATCCTTTAATACTTGTTGCCTTTCACGCTTCACAAGCTGTAATTTACGCATCATTTCTTCTATGTCCGTCACTTGTTCAGCTATAGATGTGGTCGTGTCATCTTCTACGTCATCCAATAGGTTTGTTTCACTTTTACTAGCATTTACACCACTCCCTGCACCAGAAGTATTAAACATGGCCCTTTGATATAAATCATCAATTACTCCTTGTTCAGCAGCTGACTTCATTGCATCTATATCTACTTGATATTGTTTATAAATAGATTGGACTTGTCGATCACTTTTCAACGCTTGATCAATAGCGGAACGATAAGATCTAATATCTCCACGTAATGTGCTTGTCAGACTTGAACTCGGTTGTTGCGTCCAATCCGAGCCATGCTTGTTTCGCATCTTTTCGCAAACACTTTGTTCCATGTCTAAATTACGACTCAAATCTTCCAATGACTTGATGATCTCTTCTCTTACAGACGAGTTATGATCAATGGCAGATGACGAGACATTGTTATCAACACAATCATTGCACCATTGTTTGAATTCTGGATCTAGCGCCAAATCTCTATCAGAACTACCTTTGACGATGTTTAAACTTCCAGGGAGTTTGAGATAATCAAGTGCGGCAGTCAATTCATCATTGGCAATTTCTACGCGTTCGGCTTCTGATCTAGCCATTTTCGCCTTTTCTTCGTCATATAAACTTGCAGATTCTGTGACAGACATTGGAACGATCCGTTGAAATATATCTGGCCCAACTACTCTGTGTATTTCTGTGCCCGGATATAATTCACTTACCGGTATTGGTTTTGCAGCAGGTAACTTTCCTACAGCGGACAAGGTAGATTCGCTTGGCACGACCTGATGATAGATATAATCATTATCTTTATTAAATTCGGCAAGTTTTTCTGTACAGGCTACAATTTGACGTTTTGTAAGGTCCATCAATATTGCTCTCGTCTCTGAAGGTAAATTAGATTCTGCAGAGACGGAATATGGAAACATGGTAGATAATCTATTAGCTTCCTTTGCTTGATTTAATCCAACTTGTAATCGAGCAATCGAACTTCCTTGAGCGTTGGCTTCTGCGTCAGCCAACCCCTGGTAATATTGAGCCAGACCGGTTAGATAACAAGCCTTTATCTGGAGTAATAAAGGCCATAAGGATTCAAAAGTCGTCCGTCCAGCAGGATCTCCCATTTCTGCAAGCGCTTGTGTATATAGAAAACCAGCTTGAGATGCCAACTTTCCAAGCATTCCTGCCTTTTTATTATCTTTAATCTGCTTTTCCAAGAACACCTCTTGCGCTTGAGCCAAAGTAATGGATATCAGGGTTTTGATCGTTTCACGACTAAGATCAGCTGACGGAGCATGGAGGAAGTTTTCGTTTATGTATGTAAACATTCCAGCAGATGCTTGTAATGATTGAAAAGCCGCCTTTAATCGACTATCGTCTTGTCGGTCTTGTATCGCTGCATAAGAGGCCAATACAGCAGATATATTAAAGATTACAGAAGCTTTTTCATATGCTAGAGAGTATTGGGAAATGGGTTCGTTACTAAATGCATCATACCTAAGATATACTTCAAGTTACCACTGTCAAAACTACAATAAAGTAATATAACTAACCATGTAAAAGATATTTTGATGTGATTCTCATCAACGGGAAATCGTAGATCAAGTAGTTCCAATTGGCCATAGTATCTATATAATAAATCCCTCCCTGATATGGAATCTTTGCCAGCTCCTCTCATATCCTGTCGTAATCGATTAAGTGATGCGCATTCTTCCGAATATCTTTCTGGATCATCTTGATATGATGATCTAATATATCGCTTGAGCGGATCAATCCAATCAACCTCGTTGGTTTGTTTGAGTGATACAGACAATAACGGGCTCTGCATTCTATGAATTGTACAATGACTAAG
>Ga0160427_10000140_pt1 | contig 50304 bp, 34 predicted proteins | sample SolpanmetagenomL_FD_108194 | JGI IMG/M metagenome (GOLD analysis project Ga0160427, IMG submission 108194) | Solar panel surface microbial communities from Lawrence Berkeley National Laboratory, California, USA - L | ecosystem: Engineered > Built environment > Solar panel > Unclassified ...
AAGTACAACATGCAGGATTCGCAGATGGTCACCCACTCTACTACTAACCGCACCATTCCCAGTTTGACAGGCCCGAGCGGACGAGAGGGAGTATTTTCTAGGATGTATGGTCGTACTTGTAAAACAGTCAAAAATGTAAAATATATATACTATCGTTTTTGTCCACAATCCGAATAATCATGTCGTTTTCACGGCTCAGATACGCTAGATAGACGAACTTGCTTCTGCTCTAGGATCTATAAGGTCAAGTCAACTTTCAATTAGATAGTCATTTTATGGTCTCCAATGTAGTTTCTCTAGCAAGTCGTAGAAACAGGTAGTTAGTCTTGTAACACACCACATCAAACATTTGAATAAAAAGTGATATAATCATAAACACAACATTACTTTCAATGCAATAAATTTAATACATCATCATATTATCATTTGTATCCTCCAAAACTAACCGAAGGAACAGATTGAATATGTTACATTTTGTTTTATTTTAAACAGGAAAAAGAAAAAAGACACATGCAAAGTCGTATATACTAGATGATATTATTCATCAAAAAAATCACTCATTTTCTATTTCTACACTTGTAACATAAGATGAAGAAGGAGTTGGCGATTCAATAGCAGAAGCTGTCGAGGCTTTGATCAACTTTAACTCATTCAAATCGTCAAGTACTTGATTCATAATTTCATGCATTGGACCTGCACCTGCTAAAAGACCTCCATCTCTGAATGGACGAATAGCGTTACGGAGTTGTAACGTGGTAGTACATGTCTGTAACAAACGATTAATATTATGTTAAAAGATATATAATTGTGATCAAAACTTGCCTCAATTCTTGTAACGTGTAATCCAATAAGGTCTAATAGCATAGAATCATTCACTTCACCATGATTTATTCCCAAGCTTCTCAAAGTAGTCGGTTCGGCTTGCTGAACTTGAGTGACATCTTTATTTTCCAACGTAGAGCATAGTAGAGACAATCGCATACTGACGTTCCACAATCTCCAAAAGACATCAGATTCGATAAACAATTCACTATTAGGGGCACGAAGATCATCAAGATTTGCGAGTTCCGTAGATTTATTTCTAACATTTGTCGAGATCAAAGCACTTGCGGTCGTAATCCCGGCATTCTTCAGAGACGCCGCAGCAGCCAAAGCAGCTTCATCTCTTTGTTGCTGTACAGTCAATCGCGCGGCTAAAGAATGAGGATACATGAGATAGATATATTCTGGATTCTCAAGACCTTTTAGATGTTTGAGACCGAGATCTTTGACTTCAAATCCACCAGATGACAAAGATCGAAGTTCACGTTTGATTGCTTGATTCAGTGGCTCATCCTCCTCTCCACCTATCGAACCAGCTCGATCGGAATCCATATGTGTTTCTAACAAACGCTGAATTTCGGAAATAAAATCACTAGAGACTGCTATCTGACCACCATCGGCAACAGATTCGATACGAGCTGCTCGGTTAACCATAGGACCAAAGTAATCCATTCGTTTTGTAATTGGATCAGGCTCGCAAACAGGTCGACCCCAGTGTATTCCCATTCGTACAGATAGACCTCTAAAAATGACATTTCCATCAGAACAAACAACTTCCTGACCAGACGGCGAATTGAGAATTTCTTGTGGCCATTGAACGTCCAACAATTGTGATTGAATGGTAAAGCACCACAACAATGCAGAAGTTACGGTAGGAAAAGCGACCATAAAAGCATCACCTTCAGTTTTGACTTCATAACCTCCGATGATTCGTAAATGTCGTCGCATTACATCGTTATGCATCTTTATTGCCGATCTCATAGCAATCGGATATGTTTCCCACAACATTGTCGAGTTTTTTATGTCAGTAAAGACCAAAGATACTTCACCAATAGGAGCTTCGACTTCGTGGTCGAGACGATTCAATTTCGAATCATTAACATTATCACGACCCCTTTTGGGCCTTCTAGTTGTGGCGAAATAATCATCCGACAGACCCGATGGACCCATAGACATGTTGTGCGCACGAAATCTCGCCTTTTCCCGCTTCTTGAGATCAGAAACACCAACCAGCATGACCATTATTTTACTAGAGGCTCCAAAAGCAATAGCGAGATCTCTCAGTCGTTGAGCAGCTCTCATAAGGTCATTACGTTCTTTTCGAGCAGTGTCAGCGGCAAACTCCGTAGTGAGATACTGCCATAGGTCTCGACTCGCCAACAAAATCATTTCGTCAGAGTCTTTCAACGTAATTTTGGAAACATGGGGTGCTGCCGATACAACAGGCATGAGTTGAGCATATCCAAAGGCTCTGCTGACTTCGAGTGCATCGTTGAGTTTCCCTTGACGAGATACGAAACCTCCAGCAGCCTTTATTCTTTGCCGTTCTTCCGCGTGACTTGGATCATGTTTGGCGGTGATTACTTGAGGACTTCGATCTGAAGAAATCAATACGGCTTGAGCATCGCCAACATTCGAAACGTAAAGATCCATTCCATGTAAATAACAAACAGTGGCGACAGCACCCGAGGTTACGTCGTCTTCTCCAAGTTCTGGACCACCTAGGGAAGGTCTTCGCATAGTTAGTCCCGTTGAACTATTGGCTGCAGCATGCTCTTGTTTGTCAATGGCTGCAGATGCAAGCTCTTTGTTAAGAGCCAGATAAGTTCTTCGTAATGCATCCAAAGCGGTTTCTCCGAATTTTGTTCTAAGCTTGTCCAACTCATCTGCGAATACATAGCGAAACTTCTCGTGCAGATAACGAGCGACTCTTGAACCTCCCGAGTTCAATAGTTGACCATCAAACATACCAAAGACTGTCTGATCTTCCGAACCTCGAAAGTTAGGAATGACCATGTCGAGTGTGCTCAAATGATCTGATCTACCAAGAGTGTCGGCCATTCCATACGGTATCGACGTGCCGATTATACTTCCAGCCGTACGAACACGTCTATCTGGTCCTTCATCAGGTACTGATGGAATCGTCAAAGTGACATCCATCAATCCAAGAATTCGAAGACTGCTCAACTTTGAAAAGTCAGTCAGGTCTCGCACTTCACCTCTACCTGCATTATTGGCGTTATTTCCAGGCCGAATCTCGAGTCTCTTGTTTCCGGACAAGTTTAGATATCGTAATTGAGGATTGTAATTCCAATTCCAGTCATATGGCCAATTGGTTACATTATATTTCAAGGCATTGGAAGCTACATCTAGTGTTTGGAGTTTTGGAATATTACCAATTTCTGCAGGTAATACTTGAAATTTATTGTTGTTGAGGTGTAGAATACGAAGGCACGAGCTCTCATCAAAATCTTCGGCTGGTATAGATGTCAAATCATTGCCAGACAGAAACAGCTCTGTCAAATTCGGCCAACGTTTCAAAGTGCGCGGAGGCATGTCATAAAGTTCGTTATACGACAGATTCAATTGTCGTAATTCTGTAAGAAGCATCAACTCATCAAAAACATCATCGGTCAGACGATTGTCGGCCATAATAAGCGTCTTCATGCTCGAGGCGAATGTCTGGGCTAACTTTCCGGATAAAGTCGAATCTTTTCTACTTGTCGTAGGTGTATTTAATCCAGAATCTTGCGAGGATTTAGCAGTCAGTGACGGTTGACGATGAGAGCTGTAAGCAGAAGCCGTGGACGCTTTGCGCATGTTATTGGAATGGTTGGGAGAGATTTGGGTTGTGACGGTACTACCCATTACTCCTGCATAACTCGGCCTGCGCATCTGCATCTGAAAGCCTTCTAATCGACCAAGCTCATCCAACTCATTAGCAATCGGAAGTAAATTTGGCGTGCCTCCATGCTGCTCGCCTGGTAATTCCCGTGGCGGGTTGCCTGGTTTGGGAAAGTCGGCCAGTACGTTCGAGGCGACATTTAGAGTATCTAATCTTTTTGCAAACCATATCTCAGACGGCAGGGAAGGGAGATTGTTCTCTCGCACGTCGAGTTCTCGAAGTTGCTGTAACAATCCGATCTCGGGTGGGAGACTAAGCAAATGATTCTTGGCAATACCCAAATGCTCGAGCTTAGTTAATTGTCCGATCTGCGCGGACACAGAAGTCAAGTGATTTTTGTTGAGCACCAATTTTGTCAATCCGGACATTTTTAAATATAGATCATCAGGTAGTTGCGAAATTTTAGCAGAGGCAATATTGAGTATCGTCAGAGATGGTATAGGCGCGGTAAATCCAAATCTTGTGACGGGATTGTGATCGATCATCAATATCTTTAGTCGACCAAACGTGCCTTCAAAAGCGGTTATCGCATTATGACTTACGTGTAACTGTTCAAGTTTTGGAAGCTGAGAGACGACGTCTATACTGTCGATGGAATTAAATCTAGCATCGAGTATAACCAGATTCACGAGATCTCGAAAGTTATCAGGGAACGGCCCAGATAGTTTATTGTTCGTTGCAAAGAGTTTTTCCATATTAGTCAACTTTCCAATACACGGTAACGATGCAATGCTATTAAATGAAATATCCAAATCGACTAATGTAGTCAGTTGACCTAAAAAGTCAGGAAACTCGGTCAGACTGTTGGATGCCAAATTGAGACTTCTCAAAGCTTGATAATTTCCAAGATATGAAGGTAGATGAGCGATAGTGTTGTTTGATAATTTCAAACTGATGAGACCTTGCAGTCTGTCGAGGTCAGAATAATCAAGATTTACCAATCGATTGTTTGAAAAATCGACCATTGTCAGTCGTGCTGCATGAGCGAAGCTGGACGGAATTCTGGTCGATTCGTTACTGGTGTATTTCATTTCTCTAAGATTAAGACAACTTTGCATGAATTCCTTTGGAACGTCTAAAGATAAGTTTTGCGACAAATTGAGCGTAACAATCTCGCTGGCCTTTTGATACAATGCTAAAGGAATAGTCACAAGGCCACGGCCAGCAAGATCTATATGGCTAAACTTTTGCGTTTTATTGAAACCCGGGTCTTTTTCTAAACTTGAATAACCAGTCATTTTGTATGGCGAAAAAGTAAATCGACACAAATAACCGTGATCTTCACGTCCGATATCTGATAAATTGTCTACCTCTTGATAGCCAGCCATATGTAACAAGTCTGCTTGAATCTGAAGCGGTTTTTCAGATCCTAACAACTGTCGACTCAAGCCTTGTTTTCTCAACACAAGCTGGTAAGTATCCAATTCGTCTTGTAGAAACGTCTTCTTTGCCATTGTTTGTATCAACTCTGCAGAAGTCGTATGTATGCTCGCCGAAATGACAGCAAACGTACTATCAGCACGGAATATACGCATAAAATACATTGGCCCAATATCTCTTGGCCTGGTCTCTGTCTCTTCTTGCTCATCAGAAAGTAATGGTGCGTCTGGTATTCTTTTGACTGCCCAACTATCAGGCGCATCCCAAGCTCCGATCTTGATTTCTTCAGGTTGCTGTAGATCCCAAGGGAATGATTCTGCAGGAGCATCAAACTTCCCGGCGGCGGGAGTCGCGATCAAGGATGGTTGTCGAACTTGTGAAATGTTGACGATACCTTCCATATTACCGATATCTGTATCGAGATGCCAGAGCGCTGCAACGGCTCCAGTGCCTGGTGACTTGAATGCATTAGGATCTTTGGTTATTGGCCCATCATCTTTAGAATCTCCTCTTTTAGTACTTTTGAACCGATGGTCTTTCTTTTGTGTAGCAGTCTTTTCCGGTGTGCCCGTAGCACGGATATCTGCAACGGTCGGCTTCCTATTCCGACTATACTTGATCGCTTCTGCATTTGTGTTGATACTGGTGCTAGCATTTCTAGCTACAGCTGCCAGGTTGTGACTCGATGTACTCTGCAATCGATTTGCACTTCTATCTGCCGTTGCTGGTGTTTCCTTATGGCGACCAGTAACTCGCGAGAATATGGACCTCTTTGTCGATTGAGAGATCTGTTGCGAGCGTGATGAAGGCAAAGTGTCTCGACTTTGAAAACTACCCATACTAGGTGTAGGACTTGCAGAACGGGCCTTTACCGTACCACTTGAGCTCAAAGACGCTCTTGTTGCCGTTTCAAATGACCGATCTTGACTTGAAGTTCCGCTTTGATCTTCAGCCGATCGCTTTCTCTCATCATTGCTTTTTTTATGTCGATGGAGATGTAATCGCGCTGTAGTTTTGGACAGTTTGCTAGGTGTAGGATTGATTATTTCGGGTAATTTTGGTGAGTCCTAAGCAATAGTATTAGTATCATGTATGTCACGTATTTCTCGTACCTGGTCTGTGTTCCATGACGACTTTTTAGGTTGCAGCAAAGACTACTTGCAATGCACTTACCTCCAACTCTACAAAATCCCATGGCGTCACCTCGCTACTGCCTTGTACTTGTAAAGTACGTGATTTTACAGAACCATCAGGACTTGATGGCCGTTGAGCGCCGATTGAACCTTGCCTAGACATTAATACTGCGCCATCTTCCCCTTTTGTCCTCGATAGTAATGAAGAAGCTTCTGCAGTGTTTGATTTTGATCTAGTTGATGCATCGTCATCTGCACATTGTAGACTTTGCGACGTGCTTGCATCTGAACCTTTTCTGTTCTTCTCCTCCGTTGCAAACTCATCTCCAAAGAAGCCTTGTAGTTTCTTCTTGTGGACTTTTGGTTCTGCAGGAGGCGTTGGCGCTGGTGGAGAGGGAGAGTCGGGGGGATGTATGGAGCTTGCTACCGATGGTCGACGATAATCTATATAATCACCGGTATTCATCGGATGGAATCCAGGTGATAACGAGCCAAGATCATCGGCAGGATTGTAAGAGCTACTAAAAAGCTGTATAGATTGGAGTGAAGGTTTATTGTGTCTGCCATAAAGTGGTGTTGGATCTTTTAACACTGGAGAGGAGGAGAAGACGGAGCCATTTAAAGATTGATTCGATCTGGAAGAGTTGAGCAGAGGCGGGCCTATGTTTAATCGTGCAAGATCTCTTCTGTGATCTGGTATCAACTCGTCGGTTTCCCATGGAGCTACACTAGCTCTACTACTCGGCGCCATGACTGTGTGAGGAGAAACGTCTATATCTTTTTCAAGTCTACAACATGGGTTTATAAGTCAGCCTCTAATCAACGCGAGAAGACATGGCAGTAATATATATTTCATTCACCGAGCTCATATACCGCGATTAAGGATTATTTGAGATAAAACTTACGGAGACTTGCGATCTGTCTTCAACCTTGTGGGAGTCTCCAAAGCTTTGATGCTCCGATCATCAAGGCTTTCAACCGTCGATCGTCTCCTGCCTGTCAAGAATGATCCTACTCGACTAGTATCCATACTCTTTCTCTACCAACTTGAAATGACACTGTCCTGTCCAATTCAAACCATCATGAGGTTTGTAACTCCGATACAAGCGATGCGAGCTAGACTTTCGATTCTTTGTCAACGGACAGCTTTAAAGGTATGGTAGACCGGGTTATGATGTCAACAATGAAAATGATCCTCTCCAACACACCATCAATTCATTGTTTTGGAAAGGAGAAAGTGAAAGTCATGATGTCGCAGATTCGTTTTTGCTGACAGATATAAGCTATATGAGTAGCATATCATAAAAATGTACAAGATATACAGTCCAAGAGTGTCTCGACCGATACAGGTTGGCGTAGGCTAATTAATGGTCAACCGTTTTCGGCAACAACTTTACAATTCAAAAAGCATCTGACAAACTCTGTCCCACCACACTCTACCAACGACAGCTTTACTGTTATGATTTCATTTCACTCATATTTCATACAAGCATTATATGTACTATCATGTTGCTGATTCAGAATAGGCGAATCTACAATCATCCACAGGAAGCAGAGTATATTATCACGTTTACTGTATATCCCTTCGTTCGAAGGGACCAAGAATTAATGTTGACGTATACATCACCCATAAGCATATTTTCTTGAGGGTTGGATATGCCAATGACGATGACAAGATGATTATAACTCTACTGTATAATGACATTGGGAAGTTGCCAGCAAGTCCGAAGCGAATGTACGCTTGCGATCTTTGCTGTATACAACAACGTGCTGTTTCAGACAGTTGTGGTGTTAGTAATAATGCATTTGAAGATATTTAGTCGTGAAACCCTAGCATATAATCCATCTAGTATACGCATTTGATATACTTATTCATGAAACAATAGTAAAATAGTAGCGTCCACTTCACCTATGTCTCTACTGTATATGGTTTTCTATGCGCTCATACGGATGTTCGGTATGGTTGCCAGCTGTAAACAAGATTACAGGAACAACGGTTGACCCCACATTTTACCACTTGTTCTACAGTTAAAATTATTGAGCATTTTCTCAAGTTAAGACGTAGTCGACTCTATGCAAACATCGCTAATGTTGAATCCAGAATGTCTAATTGATAAACTGTCGAGTTGAACAGACTTGATTGATCACAAACGGTCAAATTTGTAAAGTACAATATTCATACTCAGAGTCATGATTCATGATATATATACTATGATCTATTTTACAGATGTTTTTTTTTTACATATGCAAGATTTTCAGTCATTAAATTGAACAAACGATGGAAATTTACACAGAAACATTGGCTGGTGCATCCCTTCCCAACCAGCCAGGGAACAAATTCCGCAACCTAGCATATTTTGGTGCTATGCTGTGAAAATTAGGTGGAGCATGCATATACTGTGGGGGTATAAATGAAGGCTTACGACCAGCTTGACTTAATGGCGAAAGAGGTTGTGCATCCGGCTGACCAAATAGATAAGCAAGATTAGATTGTATGCGAGCGTGTATTCTGATTTTTGTGTGAATATATTACAAATTAATCATTTGATGGGATGACATAGAACTTACTGCTGGTAATCTTCACTAGCGAATTTCTCTGGAAGACCTTGACTTTTCATCATTGCAATTTGATTTTGGTTTACGGCTCCACCTTGACCTAATCCTTGTAATCTGTTCATCTCTTCCAGAAGAGCTAGATTAATGTCCAATAATAGTGCCGTTCGCTCAGATTCACGAGCGGAATTGGTAGAAATTGTAGGAGATTGTGGTTGACTTGCCTGACGATGTGAAGTTGTTGGCAACGGCGGAGGAGGCATAGAACTACTGGCTGGTGACACATTGCTTGCATTGCGTGACGAAGAACTAGACCCAGCTCTAGGCGGTGACGCTATTTGTGTAGCATTGGTGTTTACGCTAGGTAAAGTCAATGGCGTGATGGGTCGAGAGGATGAAAGATCTTGGTTACGAGCTTTGGTTCATGATTAGTCACGAGTATAGAATAAAATATCGATTTGATCATACCTGAGGCACTGGAAGCATGATCTTGTGGAGTCACTACCTGTAAGATTTGGGGAAATGCTGCTGATTGCTGCAATGACGTTTTTACAAAGTCCTGGTTATTCGAAAGTGATGGCTGTGTTTGATAGGAACCATATTGAAATTGTGGCTGATTATCTCGTTGACCAAATTGGGCTGTAGCGTTTAATGATTGATATAAACCAGGGTTTGGCTGGACGTTCTGAAAACCTTGATATGAGTTCGTAGCAGAGGAAGCAGGAGCATTGGCAAAATTATTGGAAGGGTTTGTTAGGCCTTGCTGGAAACCTTGAAAGCCAGTATTGATATAGGGCTGAGAAAATGATTGACCGGAAAAGGAAGAAAATTGCGAAATGTTGATATCATCGCCATTATTTATCGACATGGTTCATGGCCAAATTACCGTGGGAATAATAATAACGAGCCTAATGCTGTAAGGACCGATCAAGCTCACCCAAAACCCAAGGCGCGTGTAAGCGCAAAAGGGGAGCCACAGGTCAAGAGCTTCGATGATCTGTTGCGTCAATTTTGCATTTGACAGCACTTTAAAAATGCAAGAAACCGGGCGTTTGCAAGCGGTTTGCACCGTGTGTTTTGCAAATGTAAATTCGGTTCCAAGAATACTCAACACCGTCGTGATCGCTTTCGCCTGCCTGTCTTCCAATAGTATGAGTGGTGCGCATCAATTTCATGGGCGATTAGTAAAAAAGGTCTATAATTTACACGGGGCATGAGTGTTTGGGTTCGGGAGATCGTCTACTAGCTCCAACGCTTTGACCAGGACCGTTGAGCCGGCATGCACCGTTAATGTGGAGAAGTTGTGGAAGCTTAAAAGTGTGAATGCCGTAAAATGCTTGTGGCTACTTATTATCAGAATGGGTTATGCTCGTCATTCACATTTCTGTATACAATTCATTCTCGTAGTACTACATTATTATTGTCTTTATTGTCTGAATATCTGCTTGGTTGTGCTTGCTCATGAATCCAAATTTATAGACATGATCAGCTCAACTTGGTTCGAAAGTGGGGATATAAATGCGAATCCTCACATTTCGATTGAAAATGCTATCCAAATACCTGTCACCATCTATAGAGTCCTGCGTGCACTCAACTCATTCCATGTCATACACAAGCATCTAATTCCGTATTTCATTACAGACTACATTATCAATAGTCCTTCATTGGCAAAATCTCGAGACATTGTTGATCTCCACAACTTTTACCCCACACATGTCATCACCGCCTTGCTTTGCTGCCATAATTTACTACCCTATACACAATTATGCACTTTGCAGCTGTCTGAATCACGATGCTGGGCTTAAAGTCCTCCTTGCAGCGTCTTTCTTCGTCATGTAAGCATACTGTACGTGATCAATGGCGGCAGACAGCCGTCTATGGCTTGCGAGCTATGTCTACGGATCAACAGCACAAAGTATTAAAACACACATTCTATATATACATGACAAAAGTTGATAATTATTACAGCTCCTTTCTACCAATCTCCAACAGGCAGATCCGGCAATCTTCCAAATCATTGAAAAAGAAAAGAAGAGACAAAAGCATTTTATCAATCTGATACCTTCAGAAAACTTTACATCCGAGGCAGTTTTAGAGGCCCTGGGGAGTGTCATGCAAAGTGTGTATATTGCTTTCCAACCATAGTCAGCATATGATTGACATACATTAGACAAATACTCCGAAGGTTATCCCGGCGCAAGATACTATGGTGGAAATGAATTCATAGATCAGGCTGAGAAACTATGTCAACAACGAGCGCTGCAAACGTTTGGTCTCAACCCGGAAGAATGGGGAGTAAATGTACAACGTAAGTCGACCGGACGATTACCGCCATGAATATATATTCACTGCCATTCTAGCTTTGTCAGGCTCGCCAGCCAATTTATATGCATATAGCGCTGTCCTCGAGCCGCACGATCGATTAATGGGATTAGATCTATCACACGGCGGACATTTATCTCATGGCTATCAAACCGCAACAAAGAAGATATCTGCCATTTCCAAATATTTCGAATCGTTTCCTTATCGAGTCAATGAGGAGACGGGACTGATAGATTACAATAGATTAGAAGAACTCGCTATACAATATCGACCCAAGCTGATCGTGGCTGGAACATCAGCATATAGTCGTTTGATAGACTACGAACGTATGCGAACCATTACAAAAAGCATCGGCGCATATCTTTTATCCGACATGGCGCATATTTCCGGCCTGGTCGCCGCAGGAGTAATACCCTCGCCGTTTTCGTATTCCGACATCGTCACCACTACTACACACAAATCCCTACGAGGTCCTCGAGGAGCAATGATATTCTTCCGAAAGGGCCTACGAAGTGTCGACAAAAAGGGCGTCAAAACAATGTACAAACTCGAAGATCCGATAAATTCCAGCGTCTTTCCTGGCCATCAGGGCGGTCCGCATAATCACACAATCACGGCCTTGGCAGTAGCGTTACAACAAGCGCAAACTGCCGAGTTTAAAGCATATCAACGCCAAGTTCTTACAAATGCAAAAGCCTTGGCTGCTAGACTCGGAGATCCAAAGTCTTCACATGGTTTAGGATATAAAATCGTCTCTGGAGGGACGGACAATCATCTCGTGCTGATAGACTTGAAGGATAAATCTATAGATGGAGCTAGAGTGGAGAGAGTATTGGAATTAGTAGGCGTGGCTGCGAATAAAAATACTGTTCCGGGAGACAAAAGCGCGATGAAGCCGGGTGGTTTACGGATGGGCAGTCCTGCCATGACGACTAGAGGTTTCAACGAGGAGGACTTTAAGAGGGTGGCTGATGTAGTTCATCGTGCGGTAGAGATTGCAAAAAATCTAGACTCTACTGCTACGACAAAGGCAGAAGCAGAGGGTAAATCTGCTACATTGAAAAACTTTTATGAATATGTCGGAGATGGGCAGAAGATAACGGAAATTGCTCGGTTGAGAAGTGAGGTAGAGGCTTGGGTAGGAACGTTTCCTATGCCTTGGGAAAGTCATGCTTGATGACATTCAAACATTATGTTTATGATATTCAAGCATTTTGACTATGAGACTATGATATTCCAACATGATGACCAGCTTGTTCAACTTTATATATATACATGCATTATGATTACAATCAAGAACTCGAGCCATCTGAGAGAGGACTATTTTGTCGTGGATCAGCAGGATATACAATTCCGGTTTGCTTTCTCAAATCAGTCGTGATCTCCAAAACAGTCTTGCTGAGATGTTGCAATTGCAAAGCGGCATTTTCGTCATTTTCTTCGATGATCCTCCCTAATTCTTCTGCTTCTTCCACCATCATGTGAGTAGCTGGGGATCTAGCCAAGGAATGAACATCCTTCGTTTTACTATACCGCACCTGAATATCATCAATCTCAACTGTACCGTTAATAATCATCGTCCCTTCTGAACCGTACACTTCACTTTTCGCTTCAGATGTAAAGACTTTACTTTGACATATTCTGACATTAAAATTATCTTTGTAACACAAATCTACAAATCCTCCACCGTCGACACCAGACGATAATTGATGCGAAAGATAGTATTGGCATTCTGGTTTACCCCACATGGCTACTGCAAACATGATGGGATAGACTCCAATATCAACCAAAGATCCGCCGGCATATTCTGCACTAAATACATTTGGTAACTCTAATTTATCTCCTACCTCATCTAGATTATGTTTGAGCTGCTGCTGCTGCTTCTCCCATGAGAGAAATTCGAGATATTTGCTACTGACTCTGGCAAAAGTGAGAGTCGCACCGTAAAAAGTTCCTATTAATCTATCTGTAATTAACGCTTTTTTAACAATTTTGAAATTCGCCTCGTGAATATGTCGGTATGCTTCTAATAACATGACGTTACTCGTCTTTGCTAATTCAAACAGACTGTCTAATTCTTGAAGTGTCGAACAGGATGGCTTTTCCAGAATGACGTGTTTCCTAGCTCGAAGCATCATTGCTGCGTGTTCATAATGAAGGGAATTAGGAGAAGCTATATAGACTGCTTTGACATCCCCATCTCCGGCAAGGGCCGTGAGTGATGTATAAGTCTTTTCCCTTGGTATCGAGTGGTGTTTTGCGAATTTAGACGCCGTTTCTGGAAAACGCGAATATATTGCTATTAACTGCCAATGAGATGATAATGCCGCGTTAGAAATCCAAGTATGACTAATAGAAGATGTACCAATTGTAGCGTATGGGATCATGGTTGGTGAGTTGAGAAATGAAATAGATGGGTCACCATATTTATGTTGAAGATGATGCTATATTTTGCTTACCCCACCATCGGACCTGCCCCCGCATTATCATCGCTGTCCCCGCTTTCGTCATTCTTATTATTCTTGTAGTCTAATACCTGGAGCAGTATCATAACTCATCAGTAAGTCATTGTTTTACGCACTTTTTTATACCCAGTGAGCTTTCTCAAGATAGTGCTGATCAAACCATATAGCATCATTGTAAGTAGTAAAGGCATGGTTAATATTGTAAAGGCCAACTGTTTCCGACTCAACAAAGGTGGCTTGTGAAAAAAGGTAACATGGATCGCTCCTATAATACCACCAAATATCCAAAAGTCACTCAAACGAGTCGTGAAGCTTTGATTATCCCATATGTCATTGCTGGTGGCCTTGTCGAATACTGATGGAAGATGCTCCACTTTGTGTTGTTTCCTTGCTTCATCGTATTTCTGTTTGTCATAGATAGTCCAAAATTCTTCTTCAGTATAGTAAGAATGAGCGTACAAGACTTTCAAGCCACCAAGCTGTTTTGTTCTGGCTTCTAGCACTCGATTGACTTGAATAAAACGCTTTCTGTTCTTGGGTCCAATTCCCCAAACACCAATATCCATCAACATGCGCGTCGAGGGATTCCAAGACGCCCCTCGAGGATTTAGCGGGTATGGTCTATCAAGGTTACAAGGACAAAGCCATAGAGGAAACACCTCAAGACCATCGTTCAGAAAATCGACAAAGTTGGACACATCAGGATATGGAATTGCAATATCCTGAATGATTGTTTGATTTGCCAAACCAGATTTCTGTAAGGCTATCGACATGATTTTTGATCGAAAGTAGTGATCTAACAGGTAACGAGTGACACGATTGAATGGCATAGAAAAGTGATCACTGGCGCATTTTCCTCCCCAAAAAGTGCCCCTGTCGTATCGAAACAGGTAGTCCTTGACAGGTACAAGCTCGTTATAGTACGTCTTCTCAGATCCAGAATTACATAGGTACTTGTTTAGTATCTCTTCGGCTCGCATATAAAACCAGGGATCACTACGAGAGCCATACTTTTGTACTTTCAGACCTGGTTCAAGTACTTTTACTCGACGCCCCAACATCATTACACCCTTTGTTTTGGTAAACATGATTCCATCTATATAATCACACGTAAGATCTTCTGTCATCATTTCAGTGATTTCGATGGCTTGTTGTGAGCTCTCAACCATTCGATATTCGACTTTTACATAGTTATAAGCTTCAACGAGCTGAACTTTGAGCAAAGTTACTACACCCATTGTTCCAAACGATCCTGCAGCTGCATAATAGTGCTCCGCGTTCTCTTCACGAGAAGCATGAACTATTTCTCCATCTCCAAGTACAATTTCAATACTTTTTATGGTGGCTTCAAATACTCCATGACGAAATGAGCTACTTTCACCTGATGAGCCAGAAAATGCTCCACCACAAGTGATTTCAGGATATTCAGGAACAACTTGCGGTATAAGTCCATATATCAAAGTCGTGTCTACAAGTCTAGCCATACTAACATTCGGCTCAACCGTTGCCAGATGATTCAAAGTATCGATATCGATAATTGATCTGAACTTTTCCGTAGAGATGACTTTTCTCGCGTCATATTTTGTTCGACGAGTACTGTTTGTACTGCCGTGATAGATCCGGAAGGGTTCTTTTCTGTTGTAGAACGATTGAACTCGAGCCGCTAACTCAGCCATCCGCTAATTATGAGTTTGTAGATCCATGATTTGAAAATAACCACTCAGCTTCGTGATGCGACATCATCATGTATCAAAAGTATAAATGTTCAACAACAAAAGAGCTTGAACAAGGACTTCTCGAGAATATATATTATGTTTAATTGACATGTTCACGATTACAATTCGTACATACTTTTCACCATACCATGTTCATGATGATGATTCTTTGCACGCGACTCGTCGACATCGCATGATAATAATGAAGATAGTCTATGTATTGTGGTCGAAAATTATTTTGTGATTGCATATTTTTTATCTTTGGTTGATTTGTAAACATTCGTCAAACCTACTACAAGTACATGATCATGTAAACACGCTTCAAACCAGTTCACACATTGCCTGGAGTTATCACAAACACCCCCCATACTCTCCCCTTGTCGACCCTAGGCTGAGATTACCAATGTCCAACGATGTCCAACCCGTAACTTCTCCGTCTCCAAATTCCTCGTCTTCAGACTTCAACTTCCCACCCAACTTCTCCTTCCCACCATTCTTCACTCTGCAACCGAACCTCACGACTCTATCTAGCCAACTATCCCTGTGGTCCACACTCGTACAAGACTACTGTTCGCACCATCGGATTTTCCAGCTCTCCCTCTCAGCCGCATGCGCGCCATCCCCTTCCAGCACGTTATTCCACAACACGGACATTTCGCGACGCTTAGATTTGATTTCCGCACGGCGCGTCGTCGAGTTCATGACGAGCGCCGAGGGAGATTACCGCGCCGAATGGATCTCGGATGGGAAAAAGGGGAGCGAGAGGAAAGATGCGGCGTGGATCTTCTGGCGGAAAACAGACGAGTGGGCGGATGTGGTTTATTCGTGGGTCGATGGGACAGCACAGAAGGGGACGGTGTTTACACTCCTGGAACTGAGATGTGGAGATCAAAACCACGACGAGGAAGAGGGAAAAGAAGTGGGGCTAGAGTGGAAGGGAATGGACGAGGGGTTGTTCAGGAAATGTATTGATGTTTTGGTCAAGAGGGGAAAAGCTCAGGTATTTACCGGAAGCGATGGTCGAGGTGAAGGTGTGAAAATAATATAAAAACCAAAACAATCATGAATTGAGGATGAGAAATGATGGTACGATGCACTTGTGATGATTAAAACATCATGGTAATGATGGATCATGGTAAATGATGATGATTATATAATGACTATTGTAGTGTCGCTCGTAACGCTTGTAATACTAAACCAAACACAAGACCTCGGGCTACTTTCTGTACTTGTAAACAATCAAATACTTTCCCCAAAGCTTCTCCTGTAGCGACTGTCCCCATTACGCTGGTCAGTGCTTGAGGCATACCCTTTTCAATCAACAAAGCTCTAGCCTTTATCCGTAACTTCTCCTTTGCTTCGTCACTCATTATCATACCTGGACCTTGACCGTTGTTTAGCGATCGAATCTTTTCCGCTTCGACTCTTGTGACCAAAACATTTGTTCTGATCTTGTTGATCACATTAGCAATACCTATGTCAGAAGCGTGGTTATCAATTACACTATTCTGAATCAAAACTCTCACAGCCTCGAGTTGAGGGTTTCCGGGTCTTAGGAGGAAAGTTCTAGCGGCTTGGAGAAGCGTCCGTCGAAATGTCCAGGCAGAAGATAAAGTATACAATTCAGATATAATGGCGAATAAAAGATCAACCGTGACATGAACTTCCTGTTCCGTCATTGGTTGTGATTTAGCTTTGTTTGTATCTCCTTTCTGCACCGACGCAATCTCCGATGTATGATGATCGGATTGGGGAGAAAAGATGGAATTGGAACGATGTAGAGGTGCGTCTGTAGGTGTATTTGTCTCTACTATCGACGGCAAGGGTTTGGTCAAATCTGGTTCGGATCTCGGTTGTGATCGATGTGTATCTACACTCAATCTGGAATCTATATCATTACCATCCGATTGATCGGGGTTTGAAATACTAAAGTCAGTACTAGCTCTTGGAAGAGGTCCATTGATCTCAAATGCGCGAGATTGCTTGTTATTGTCATGACTATTTGTCAAGGTTTCATAGCCAGATATCACACCTGATTGATGTTCCATATTCCGGGACATCTCGGTGCTCTTTTTGCTAGGAGTTGTCGAATCACTATTATAAGTTGATTGAGGTCGAATTGATGAAGTTTGATTCTGACTCGAATTTGTCTTCTTGACACCGAGAACACTAGTAATTCCACCAACAAATGCTTTACTCCCTCCTGCAACTTCTTTCGCAACCTGATTATTTGCTTTGGCCAAGACATCAATCATTCCTTTACCCACTTGCAAAGGATCCACCCATGCAATACCTTTATTAGAAGCCGATTTAAAAGAACCCGTGTCCTTTTCGAAAAATCGTTTCATACCTTCACTTTCAGCCAAAGATTGATACTTTATCGCATCATTAAGATATTTCTCAAGCTCTGCCCGTAGATTTGCTTTTGTAGAATGCTTCCAATTTGGCAGATTAGCATGTATGTCTGTAAAGGTCTCACCAGTGATGACGGAGATCCTTCGTAATATCTCGTGCAAAGTTTCAAAATCTGTGAATTTTCGTGCTATCATCCAACCTGCAAAGCTCGAATCTGCCGGCTCGATCTGTATAAGATAATCTGTCGTAGGCTTCGTTTTAAGCGTTGATTTTTCATTGGGAAGTGTATCATCAAAGATGGATAGTTTGGAGTTGTACAATGTAAAAGAGTGTCTTTCCATTTCAAGGCTGGATTTACTTTCACGACTTGGCTGATGATCTGTATATGAAGAATATTCTCCAGGTTGATCTTTTGTCTTGTTATGCGCCTCTCCGATGTCTAATTCATCTTGGTCGTGCAATATAGCTGTTGTATTTTTCAAAGAATCGTGTGATGAGCTTTCCGCATCTCGGTCTGATGGCATGCCATTTCGCGCTCCTTTTGCTGCCTCCTCCTCTGCGATGAGATTTGTCAATCGCTTTGCCTCTTCTAATGCTTGTTCCATAGCTTCTTCCGCTTTACTATATTGTCTTTCTCGTGTCAAATTCTGAGCTTGTGATTCGTCAAAGCCATTCATCAAGTCTTTGAATGCGTCTTCTGAGCCATTATCTGCAGCACCACGAGTAGTATTATTTTGAGCCATCTTACGACCCTCTAAAAAGTGTACTATCCATTTATTCAGAAACTCTGGTTGAGAGCAAGATTCCAAGACCTTTTCGAGTATAACTTTTGAGATTATGGCATGGAGCAGCGAATGCACCGGATTAAAGTTGTAACCTTTGACATCGAGGTGGTTCTGCAATATATCCTCAGCTATCACGCTAAGCTTTCGTCGTTGAGCCTTTCCATCAGTCATCATGGCCAAACTCGAGTCAGGATGGTCTTTCAGATAACTATGCAGAGCAGTGGTCATGTCAGTATCTGAAGATGCTTGAGCAACCGCAGAAAGCTCTGATAGGAAAGCCACAAAGATGGACGATGAATTAATGGAAACGTTGAGGAACATCTCCGCCGGCCTCTTTTTAGAAATGTGAGAAGATAGCGATATTATCAAGGCCACTAGCGTCTGCCGACATGACGCAGGAAATATGTCATCATCCGCAGTCAGAGGCGAGTACCAAGATTGTACATAATTTCGAATTACGGTGTCTGAAATCAGAGTCAGAGCTTTTGCTGTGTTGGGCTTGAAAGAAGAATAATCGAGTTGTTTTCCTGTCAATAATTTGATCTGGATAGAATCCTCGTCTGCTTCTTCGGACTCAACATTCACCGAGGATATAAGGTTGTCCGTCTTTCTTTCGTCTCTCCATCGCCAGACTCGCCGAACCACGTCTAAACCGACTTCTCGCCGCCGTATGATTTTATCACTTGTTCCATTCATTCCATGATCGCCTGCTTTCTCATTCTCCGAAAGAGCTATGTGCTCCCATGTAGCATGTAGAACAACCCCAATGACCAGTCCAATTAGCAAAAGTCCTATTCTACCAAGAATGAGATATGTACAGGCCGCAAGCCCAACAAGACATGCTCCCAGTGTTTCATTATCAGCATTTGATATAAAGAGAAGCGCCCGATTTAGCCAAATCTTGATCAGAATGGTTATCTCGTTTGCTTCTGCCAGTTTGACAGAAGACCCTCTCCTTGTTTCTTCTCTCGGCTCGTATAAATCATTTGTACTTTGTGCAAGATTTTGTGCGCGCTCATGATCTTGATCCATGATATTTTGAGATTCTGACTTTCTCCATGGATACGACCGACTAATTTATACGCTTACGCATCCTCATACCTATTATTCTTATTCTGTTGAGAGGTGAATACGTTGTACAGGTGCCCAGCAGCTCTTTCGCAAACAACAATCACAATTTCGCGCCGATATGGCATTACGTCACCAAATCGGCAAAACTTGCCCTATCACTGTATGAGTCAACAAATTATTATACTTGATTGGATATTGGAGATAATATAATTCCTACACACGGTATAGATCGATTGCATTTGCACGAGTAGGGCAGAATGGTCGAGCGTATGGCTTCCAAGGCAATGTCTACATACGAAACAATCGCACTGATCAAGGAGGGACTTGAAGAGACCTTGAATGAGGAAATATTAAAAGATGTTCTGGATAACCAAAAGAGACCTATAGTCATTTACTGGGGTACAGCAACCACAGGTCGACCACATTGTGCATATTTCGTACCATGTCTACATATTGCAAAATTTCTCGCCGCGGGCTGCAAAGTCAAGGTCCTGTTGGCAGATGTACATGGATTTCTCGACAATCTAAAGGCTCCAATTGAACTTGTAAAATACCGAGCGACTTATTACAAGTTTGTAATCACAGAATTGCTCAAGGCAATTGGCGTGGACATCTCTCGGCTAGAATTCGTCCTTGGAAGTAGTTACCAATTGACGCCGGAATATACAATGGATAGATTTCGATTAGAAAGTGTGGTTACACAACATGATGCGAAAAAGGCAGGCTCAGAGGTCGTCAAACAGGTAGATAATGCGACACTCAGCTCTTTGATTTACCCCGTGATGCAAGCCTTGGACGAAGAATATCTCAAAGTTGACGCACAGTTTGGTGGAGTGGATCAGAGAAAGATATTTGCACTCGCAAAGAGTATTTTACCAAAGATTGGCTTCAAGCAACGAGCACATCTTATGAACCCGATGGTACCTGGTCTAGCGGGCGGTAAGATGAGTTCGAGTGAGCCGGATAGCAAGATCGATGTACTTGACCCACCTGAAGTGGTAACGAAGAAATTGAAAAAGGCGTTTGCGTCTCCAAAGGAAGTGGAAGGGAATGGCTTATTGAGTTTTGTGCAGTATGTCCTGCTACCAGCAGGCGCGATAAGAGGAGGACAACCTCGGTTCGTTGTTCAAAGACGTGAAGGAGAAGGTGAGCCGCTAGAATACTCTACCATTGAGCAGATACATGGTGATTATAAGCGAGATGTTGTAAGTCTATTATTGCGTGACCATATAATTATCTTTACTGACAATTCAAGCTCACACCTCAATTACTAAAATCTGGTGTTGCAGCAGCACTTAATGAGCTGCTTGCACCTGTTCAGGCTGCTTTCAAAGCGTCAAAAGAGTGGCAAGAAATTGAGGTACTCGCGTACCCTCCACCAGAAAAAAAGAAAAAGGAAGTGAAAAATAGAGGTACGCGTTTCCCTGGTGCTGTTGATGTGCAACCCGATGGCCACGTGGAAGGCGCAGACTCCGAGAAGATCAGTCTCGGGGAGAATGTACAGGCAGCAATGCAAAATTTGGACATAGATAAATCATAGATATGGAATGCTTGTAAATCATTGTAATTGATATTGCTGCTACTGCGATCCGTACTAATAGCTACCGTATATTGATTACAACAATCTTCGCGTAAAATTTCCCAAACTACAACTATTCGAAACGTCACAAAAAAAGTTTGGGCCGTATATTCATAAATGATATCCTACTTTAGCATACAGAGATTTTAGTGAATTGTTATTGTAAGAGAATTGATAATGGAGGAGAGGCAGAATGGTGTTGTAGCGGAAGATAAAAACACCAGACTTGTCATTCTATCGAGTTCTACAAGTAAAAGAATAGCATATCTCAGAAATTTGAGAGAACGACTACGAGAAACTGGTAATAATCAGCGCATGTACAATATGTGGCAGATCTAACAATTATCTAGCTCATGTATCACACATCTCGATCGAGGATGTACAGTCCCTTCTAGATACAATCCCTGTCTATACAGACAATGATTCGAGACACAATGTAGAAGAATGTCTATCGACAATACTAGATCAGAATGTTGAAGAGGCGGTAGCAGACCACCTAGTCGAAGTTCTTGTGCAACAAGCGGAGAAGAAAAGTCTTGCCCCAGGAGTATGTGTTGTAGTAATTCGCTGGTTTCAATTAATATTACCGTGGCTGGGAAAAAATGATACATTATGGAATAAATGGAGTCGTAGATTTCTTCTGGCACAAGTCAATGTCATTAATTCGCTGTATATTGGGAATTGCAAGGAAAGTTCCAAGATCACATCTGTTCGAGTGATAAGAAGAGGTTTTCGGAAATTATTCTCCATTGCAGATCGAACGGAACGATTAATGACAGAGGCTGTACAATGTCTAACAACGAAGAGCACTGCTGCAAATGCTCAAAATGGTCTTGTACTTGGAGTTATTGCTGGAGTTAGTGCAAGGCTACCGCATGCAAAACCCTTTCTCGAAGCTATGAAACCCGTCTATCATGAGTTCTATATTCGAGAATTCATCAACTCCAAGACAGTTTTGCCAAATCATGTTTCCTCTTCATTAACGTCCTATTTCGAGAAATTTACTACGCTAGACAGTCTTCAGCAACATTTGATACCACCTTTCGAAAAGGCTCTTTTACGAGCTCCAGAAATAGTAATGATTAACATCTTGTCCGATCTGTTACATGCTGTCCCGAAAGAGCTTGACCTCTCGAGTATTCTTGCTAATCAAATAGGTTCTGCATTAATCAAAACGTCAACTTCGGCAAATCTCACAATCAGGAATGGTAGTCTACGATCGTTTGGCGCATTTGCAGCAAAAAGCTCTCAAGACGAGTTTCTTTCAAAAGTAGTTGAACTTATTATCACTCCTCTGTCACAAGGCAAGGTATCTTCTGCGGATCATCGAGCCATTTATACACAACTACTAGCACTTCTCAAAGGTTCGGTGTCAGTCTCGACCGCTATAGTATCTGGACTTTGCCGTGTTATAATCAAGGAGTCGAATGATACTGCTCTGAACTCTGAGATACCTTCACTCTTTGTACACCTTGCATATCTCTTACAGAATGGTTCGTCGACTAGCAAAGAAGTCATGGATCTTATACTGAAAGGCTTGGCTGATAAAAAGCCCCAAAACAAGAAATTATGGGCAATGCAGTTGTGCGAAACACTATGGGCTATGTCAGAAGATCAATTTCGTAGCGCTGCTGTTAGTAATCTGCTCGACGCCACACTTGAAAAGCTGCTTGCTACCTGGCTAGATGTTTATAATAATCAAGCATCTGCAGCACAGACTGGGCTTTTAGGAGTAGCTACTGCGATTTCAGCTGTTTGTGTCGATCGCATGCCTCAAATGGACGCTTCGAAATCCGATCGAATCAAGGCAATGAGAATGATCAATAAACTTCTGACAAATGACGTGAAAACGAGCTTTTTGCTAAACGAGAAGATATATAACAAATTTACTGCAGCATCTGATCTTACCTGGCTACTAAGAGCAGTACAAGCTTTGTCTGGACATGTCAAGGACTTGGATGTTGAAGTCCAGTCTGCATGGGCAAATACATTCATCTATCTATTCACATCTAACAATATACCTCATCGAGTTCGTCTGGAAGCAACAAAGGCGCTTACAAACATATATATCCGAGATCCATATACAGTCGTAGAAATATTCATGCAATCTATCGCTCATTCAGTGCTCGAGTCGTCTAAAACGGACGTCAACGCGCCTCCATCGACACTTGAGCGCATCTCACCAAGACTTGATCTTGTAGTGAAATGCTTAACTGATAGTACTGTACAGGAAAAGCATTATGAAGTGAATATTATGGATAAACAAGCCATGTCCATGCTGATCTATACCCGCCCAGAAACAATACCCAAAACAAGCTGGATAGAAAGTTGTCTGAGAATCGGAGTGGATCCCGGACAGTTTGCCGAGAGGAATGTTGATGGATGTATACAAAAGATCAGAGATTGTTGCGCCGACTCTGTACCTCTCAAAGTCAAATGCTTGCAGAATGCGACTTATACAGCAGCTGCCGATCTCGCTTTCGTGTCGCCTAAAATCCTTTTGCCTCATGTGGTGGAAGAGATATGTCAAAATCTTGATCCAGCTATGCTCGAATCGATCGGTGCGACGGAGGCTGCCATATATCGTACTCCAGATGGTACAGCCCATATTGATGTCCTTGCGACGTCGAAACCGATACAGCCGCCTAACAAGAATAGTAAAGAATATAACACGCTGAAATGGGAAGAAGAGTTACGTCAACAATTAGCGGCCAAGAAAGGTCAAGTTAAGAAACTCACAAAGGAAGAACAAGGTAGAGTCGATAAACAACTTGTAAAAGAGTTTGACATACGTAAGTCCGTGGCCGGAGTCGTTGCCAAGCTGGAATTCGGTATGGGTATGCTAAGAGCTCTCATAAATGGACCACCAATCGAACTTGGAACATGGTTCGGAAAATGTGTACAAAGGTTGTACGACGTTATTTCTGCAGGAGCTGGTCTCCTAGTAGGTGAACTGGCAGCATCGACTTACATTGAATGTGCCAGCAAGTTGTCCTCTCGACTTGGTGCCATGCGGCCGTTCTTGGGAGTTGCTACATTACGTGCTTCGGGCGTAGTCGGAATTCCAAAAGACTTTTGTCAAGAACCTCTTGGTCAAATGGTGACTAGAGTTTTGTACAGGCTAAGGTTCATGTCAGAACAAAGACCGTTCGATGTTTCTACTCTATCATATGCTCTTCATCTAATATTTATTGTACTTGAACAGGGTGCGGTGGAATGTACAGGTGACGAAAGTGATGAACAACTGACTCTAGCTGGTGAATTCCTTTCCTTTCACACAGACGTTTGCAGTAGTGCAGATTTACCACGTGCAAGGATATTGAAAGCGGTGTTGAATGCGCTTCAATGCTATAATCAACACTTTCGATTATTCAAAGATTGTTTGAATGCGCTGTGTCAAGGCGTTTCATTGAATCTTGACGAAAGCGAAGCCGATGTGATGCTGAAAGCTGCCATAGCACCTCAAATAGCTGTCCGTACGGCTGCATTACAAGCTATAAGTTCAGAACTTGAGCTTAAGCAGAATCGATTTTGTGTCGAAATCTGGTTAGCATGTTACGATGACGAGGATGAAAATAAAGAGTTGGCCTCGGAGATTTGGTTGGAGAATTCAATGGTTATTGAAGGTGAGAATTTAGACCAACTTTTAACTTACCTCGGATCCACAGACGTGCAGCTCAGAAGGGCGACAGCACGAGCTATCGCTGGTCTGACAGCGCGATTCCCTGAGCGGCTTATCTATCTCCTGAAGCAACTCATGGATATTTACATTGACAAAGCCAAACCATACGACCAACCAAAAGATGAATATGGAATGCCTCTCAAGGTCTCGAATGCAGACCCTTGGCCAACGCGACATGGTATAGCTTTGGCATATGGCGAATTAGCTACGCTAATTCAAGCGGATCAATTATCGGATCTTTTCGAATTCATGATCAATAATGGTCCGCTTGCAGATAATCAAACGTCCGTTCAGGCAACAATGCTCGATTCTGCAACAAAGATTGTAGCTACTCGTGGCGATTTAAAAGTAGAAGAGCTCATGACTTTATTCGAGCAAACTTTAGATGCTACAGATGCGTCTTCGAGTGCAAAAGATGTTGTCAATGAAGCAGTCATTATCTTATATGGTGCACTTGCTAGACATCTTTCTTCGGGTGACGCACGAGTACCAAAAGTTGTACAAAGATTGTTGCAGACGTTGAGGACACCTTCAGAGAATGTCCAACATGCTGTGTCACAATGTCTTCCACCACTCGTACAAAAGTCATCTCAAGAAGTATCACAATATGTACAGACAATGATGGAAGATTTACTGTCGGGTAAGACGTATGCCACTCGTAGAGGAGCGGCCTATGGTCTCGGTGGAATTGTCAAAGGTCGGGGTTTATCAGCGTTACGCGAGTTTCGTTTGACTTCGAGTCTGAAAGGAGCCACAGAGGACAAGAAAGATCCTAACAGACGACAGGGTGCCTTTTTAGCCTTTGAATTACTATCAAGCTTATTAGGTCCTATATTTGAACCATATATCGTACAAGTTGTTCCTCAATTACTGGTCGGATTTGCAGATACTAGTGCAGACGTTAGAGATGCATGTTTAGACGCTGCCAAGGCTTGTTTTCCAACTTTGACCTCTTTTGGTGTCAAACAAGTACTACCAATCCTTCTACAAGGTTTGGACGAAACGCAATGGAGAAGTAAAAAGGGAGCGTGTGATACTTTAGGAGCTATGGCTTATTTAGACCCTAGTCAACTTGCTTTGAGTTTGCCTGATATCATTCCACCATTGACAGAAGTTTTGACAGACAGTCATAAAGAAGTAAGAGCATCTGCCAATCGAAGTTTACAGCGGTTTGGAGAGGTCATCAGTAATCCTGAGATCAAGGGTCAAGTAGATATACTTCTGAAAGCCCTTAGTGATCCGACGAAATATACTGATGATGCTCTTGATGCACTTATCAAAGTCAACTTTACCCACTACCTCGATGCACCATCATTGGCTTTGGTTGTACGTATCCTCGAACGTGGTTTGGGTGATCGATCGTCAACAAAACGAAAAGCGTCCCAAATTATTGGTAGTTTGGCACATTTGACCGACAAAAAGGACTTGACAAGTCATTTACCAATATTAGTAGCTGGTCTACGTATTGCCATTGTCGATCCTGTGCCAGCCACTAGAGCGACAGCTTCAAAAGCCCTTGGATCCACATTAGAAAAGTTAGGAGAAGATGCTTTGCCAGATTTGATACCAAGCTTGATGAATGCATTAAAAGCAGATACAGGAGCTGGTGATCGACTTGGGTCTGCTCAAGCTCTTAGTGAAGTCCTTGCTGGTCTTGGCACAAGCCGATTGGAAGAATCTCTTCCAACAATCTTACAGAATGCAACATCTAGCAGACCCGCAGTTAGAGAAGGTTTCATGTCCTTGTTCATCTTCTTACCTGCTACGTTCGGTAATAGTTTTGCCAATTACCTTGGTAGAATTATTCCTCCTATTCTATCTGGTCTCGCTGATGACGTAGAATCAATACGTGATACTGCTCTTAGAGCTGGTCGCTTATTAGTGAAGAACTTTGCGACCCGTGCTATTGATCTTTTACTTCCAGAATTGGAACGTGGATTAGCAGATGATAGTTATAGGATCCGTCTCAGTTCAGTAGAATTGGTTGGAGATCTATTATTCAATCTGACGGGAATCTCTGGTAAAAATGAAGCTGATGAAATTGAAGAAGATTCTAATGAAGCTGGCCAATCATTGCTCGAAATCCTTGGTGAAGAGAAGCGGAACAAAGTCTTGTCAGCATTATACATCTGTCGTTGTGATACATCAGGACTTGTCAAGGCTGCTGCGATCAACGTTTGGAAGGCTCTCGTATCAACTCCAAGGACTCTTCGCGAACTTGTTCCTACTCTTACTCAACTTGTCATTCGTCGTTTAGCAAGCTCTAATATGGAACAAAAAGAGATCGCTGGTAATGCACTTGGAGAATTGATACGTAAAGCTGGTGAAAACGTGCTTGCAACGTTACTTCCAACTCTTGAAGAAGGTTTGCAAACCTCATCAGATGTAGATGCTCGACAAGGTATTTGTATCGCTCTGAGAGAACTTATCTCCGCAGCGTCACCTGATGCATTAGACGACTATGAAAAGACACTCATCTCTGTTGTTCGTACGGCTTTGGTGGATTCGGATGAAAATGTTCGCGAAGCTGCAGCAGAAGCTTTCGATTCGTTACAGAAAATATTTGGCAAGAAAGCGGTTGACCAAGTCCTTCCCCATCTACTTAACATGCTTCGATCTGAAGACGGTGCAGATCATGCTCTTTCAGCTCTTCTGACATTATTGACCGAACAATCTCGAGCCAATATAATTCTACCAAACTTGTTACCTACACTACTTACTCAACCTATAAGCGCTTTCCATGCTCGTGCTCTGGCATCCCTGGCTCAAGTCTCTGGGGCAAGTCTTAATAGACGCTTGCCTGCTATAATTAATAATCTTATGGACGCTATAGTGGCATGTAAGGATGATGATGATCGTAAGACGGAGCTCGATACGTCATTGAATAATGTATTACTTGCCGTTGATGAGTTTGATGGATTAAATACAGCAATGAGCATTATACTTGGACTTGTCAAGCATGATGATCATCGTAAACGAGCATCTATGGACCGACATTTGGCTAAGTTTTTCCAATCCACTACGCTTGATATATCACGATATCATCAAGATTTGATAAGGGCTTTACTTGTATCATTTGACGATAGTGACAAGCTTGTCGTTGAAGCCGCTCATATTGGTCTGACGGCACTTACTCTACGACTAAAAAAGGAAGAGATGGAATTTTTAGTCCCTTCAACCAGACAGATTGTATTACAAGTCGGCATAGCTGGACATCCATTACCTGGGTTCGCCTTACCAAAAGGAATATCTGCTATTCTTCCAATCTTCCTGCAAGGTCTTATGAATGGTACAGCAGAACAACGTACTCAATCTGCTCTTGCTCTATCGGATATTATTGATCGTACATCTCCTGAATCTCTCAAGCCATATGTCACACAGATTACAGGACCTTTGATTCGTGTCGTATCTGAACGATCAGTGGAGATCAAATCTGCTATTCTGCTTACACTAAATAATCTTTTGGAGAAAATTCCTTTACTTCTCAAACCTTTTCTCCCACAACTTCAAAGAACTTTTGCAAAATGTCTTGCAGATCCTCAAAGTGAGTTATTGAGGACTCGAGCTGCAAAGGCATTGGGTACATTGATTACACTAACGCCAAGAGTTGATCCATTGATTGCAGAGTTGGTATCTGGTGCCAAAACTCCTGATGTTGGTGTGAGGAATGCAATGGTCAAAGCTCTTTTCGAAGTCGTAAATAAAGCTGGACAAGCAATGGGTGATATAAGTAAAAACGCCATACTAAGTCTTATGGATAGCGAATTGAGTATGGGAGATTCCGACGGAAAGATGACCATTACTTTTGCCAAATTATTAGGTGTTTTGATAAAAGTTTTACCAGCAGATGGAGCGACAGCACTTATCAAGTAAGTTTACATTATTTTTGTTTCGACTGTCCCAAGACTAATTAATTCAAATAGAAGTCGAGTGTTGACTCCACAGGTCACAAATGCAAGTATTCTAGCACTGAATTCTGTTCTGCTTGAAGGTCCAGAAAGTCTTATGACCGGAGGACTTCGTGACGTATTGCCTGAATATCTAGCTTCGGCAATCAAATCAAATGTAAGTCATTATGTGCCATTTCTCTATACAAATGCTGACCCTTGTCATTTTAGAACCCGTCTATTGCAGAATCTGCTATACTCGCCGGCGGAAAATACCTTTTACTTCACCTTTCGAGTGCATCACCACTGACGACTGATCCTTCGGCTGTGATTAAATCATTATTGACAATCATACCTCCTGGTAATTCAGGTTCTAGCGTTGAAGCTCGACGTCTAGCACTTGTTGTCATTCGTACATTAGCTCGTCAAGAGAATTTTAAGAGGCTTTCCTCGTCATCTGCCACATCCTTACTTATACAATCTAACATCACTTCTGTTGCTCAAATAGTCTTTTCAAGTGTCAGAGACATGCTCATACCAATCAAACTGGCAGCCGAAGCCGCATTCTTGGAAATCTTTGCGGTGGCTGATTATGATTCGGTTCGGTTCGATGAGTATCTGTCAACTGTTCAGGACGCGACGGTCAAAAGATCAATGGGTGATTACTTCAAAAGAGTAGCTTTACGGCTAGGCGGACAAATTCGAGAAAGGAGAGAGAGTGAAGGTAAAAAGGCACGACGTATCGAAGAAGAAGTTACAAGTGAAGAAGAGATAGAACAAAGAATACAAGAAGAAAAGGAAGATGTTGTAGAAATCTGGGCAGTAGGGAGAAATGATGAAGGAGGTTTATGGAAGGAATAGATGTTGATAGTCGTATATATAAAAGTCTTTATAAGAAAGACAAGTTATTTAATCTCTGGTCGAGTATTGCCATTACTTTTGAATTTCCAAAGGTTTTTGGAGATCAGTAAAAGGATAAAAATAGTTTGAGGTTTTGTTTTTACGTTCTCGGCTTAGTCGGGCCGAGAATTAAAGGGTCAAGTAAATAGAACAGCTTGCCACATGTAATAAATTATTTATAGTCATTGTGGTAATTGAATTTAGCAATTGACTGCCCGATAGAAACAATCATGTCCGGCAAGACAATGTATGTGATATTACCAGTTCTGAGTATACATGTTACTAATTTCATTCTCGTAGAGAAGTTGATGTTCTCATCATTGGAGCTGGACCGACTGGACTCGGAGCTGCCAAAAGACTTAATCAAATTGTATGATCCTTGTCAACACGAACGATTGACGCGTCGAGACTGATAGAGAATAATATAGGATGATCCATCATGGTTAATTGTAGACTCGAATGAGATTCCGGGCGGTTTAGCATCGACAGACACTACACCAGAAGGATTTGTATAACTCGACCAATCCCTTTCCTCTTTTCAAATCAAACTAATAAATAAACAGCTCTACGATGTCGGAGGCCACGTCATCTTTTCTCACTACAAGTATTTCGACGACTGTATAAACGAAGCATTACCAAAAGAAACAGACTGGTACACACATCAAAGAATATCCTACGTCCGATGTAAGAATCTTTGGGTCCCTTATCCATTCCAGAACAATATCTCCATGTTGCCCAAAGAGGAACAAGTCAAATGCATGGACGGGATGATTGACGCTGCACTCGACGCTAGAGTCCACAACAAAAAACCAAAAGATTTCGACGAGTGGATCGTCAGGATGATGGGAACTGGAATAGCGGATTTGTTCATGAGGCCTTATAATTTTAAAGTTTGGGCAGTACCTACTACAAAAGTCTGTCGATACTCTTGTCATGGTTTATTCTGATGTAATGCTGATTGTTGTTGGTTGATAGATGCAATGTGAATGGTTAGGTGAACGTGTAGCGGCACCAGATCTCAAGACTGTTACTAAGAATGTAATTCTACAAAAAACGGCAGGTAATTGGGGTCCAAATGCTACTTTCCGTTTCCCTGCAGAAGGTGGAACTGGAGGGATCTGGATAGCAGTCGCAAAGACGTTGCCTCAAGATAAATGTCGATTTGGTGAGTACGGGACAGTCACGAAAGTAGATGCAGACGCAAAGACCGTGTCGTTGAAAGATGGAACGACGGTCAAGTATGATAAACTCGTTAGTACAATGTCTGTTGACTATCTCGCCGAAACAATGGGCAATGCCGAATTACAGAAACTGGCAAGTGGATTATTCTACTCCACCACTCACGTCATCGGCGTCGGAGTCCGAGGTCAACGACCAGAAAGAATCGGTGATAAATGCTGGCTTTACTTTCCCGAAGACGACTGTCCTTTTTACCGCGCGACTATCTTTTCGAACTACTCTCCCCACAACCAGCCTGTCGCTACGGTTAAACTGGCTACTATCCAACTCGCAGACGGTTCAAAGCCAAAAGACAGTACAATGGCAGAAGGTCCTTATTGGTCAATCATGTTGGAAGTTTCGGAATCTAGCATGAAACCAGTAAACCACGATACTTTACTAAAAGAATGTATCCAGGGCCTAGTCAATACTGACATGTTGAAAGCAACCGATGAAATCGTCTCGACTTATCATCGTAGATTCGACCATGGATATCCTACTCCGTCATTGGAACGAGATGGGATATTGAAGGAATTACTACCAAAGTTGCAGGAAAAGGATATTTGGAGTCGTGGTCGTTTTGGTTCTTGGAAGTATGAAGTCGGAAATCAAGATCGTAAGTTCTATCATCATTATCGACGTTGCTGGTGAGTCACTGACTTTGATATTACTAGATTCATTCATGCTTGGTGTTGAAGCGGCTGATAATATTGTAAATGGTGCTGCTGAATTATCATTACATCACCCAGACGTAACTCACCCCTTTTCCTTTTCTTACGATTCAGAGTTTTACTGATTTATAATTCTAGTTTGTCAATACTCGAGTCAACCACGAAAGAAGATTAGTAGATGGTGCACAATACTTCAAGAGCATGAGAGGTATTAGGAACAAAGAAGTCCCTTTTAGAGCTGAAAAGTCATAAACATTATTTGATTATATATTCATATTATAGAGAAATAATCACATCTATCAATTCTATTTCCCAAATTCCCTTGTAATATTTTCTAAAATATATAGATCATAAATCAATTACCAAGCATACCAGTCAGTTGTCTAGCATAATCAGTAGGATCATAATCTGGGAATAGTCCGGCAAGACCACCTAATAACATGATAAAAGTGACAGCCACCAAAACAATCGTCAAGACCTTTCTCATCAACGGACTTCTATTTCCATAATCAGCCCATTGTCTAGAATATTCATCCAGGTATTCTTTTAATTTCTCGGCGCCCATTTTATAATAAATAAGTCCTGCTAGAGCGACACTGTATCCGAAGAATTGAACACCTGATACAGGATCCCGGAAGATAGCCATTGATGCACCGACCAGCAAAATATCTTTCAAAACACCAGATAGAGCCAATACTAGAGATGAAGTTCTTCCAATCTGTTTTGTATATTGTTAAATAACGATCATGATGACGATAACGGAAAGGAGAGGCTTACCAAGAACACAACAGCTACATTCAACATGAATGCAACGGCTGCATTTGCCAACAAAGTAAAATACCCGACTTTTTCAATATCCAACATGGTTATCTTTGGTATTTCCACAAACAAAGCCAGTAATCCATTCATTATAGTACACGCCGGAGCAAAGTAGTACAACGAGACCAAGGGATCCATTTTGAATTCGGCAGACGATAGTAATCTCTGCATCATTGTCAGACGTAATGCTTCGAAGATGATTCCTCCTACTTGGAATAAAAAGCCTGCGAGTTGGAATTTAATCTCGCCGAACGAAGCGATGACCACTCCAATGACTATCAGAGCTACGTTTCCTAAAGTCCTGAAATTCGCTGGAGATATGCCCATGGCCCAAGATGCGAGAAGGACTGCTACGGGCGTTGTCGCCTATTACACAAAACGTCAGTTGAGATCGTAATTATAAATGACGAGGTGAACGGACCTTTAACATTTGAATAAATGATACACTGAGGTATAGATACGCCAAGTTACCACAGATTAGAGAAAGAGAAAACATGATTCCAATTGGAACGATTGCTCGAAGATATATCCGTCCCGTCATGGGTACAGTCTTTCTTGAATCTAATTTTGTTGTAAATCTCGCCATTAATTGCGTCATTAGAGTCGCGAATCCAAGATGCCATGTTGTAAGTACAATTGCTGAACATCTACATTAGTATAATATTCGTTTCTCATCTTTTGTGATTGTCACATACGATATCCTATAATCATATACACATTAGTTACTATTCACCCTTTTTAATTGTTGAGAAAGGAACTTACTGAAATTTGCAGTGTCAAGTATATATTTATTGAATATAATAACACTAGAACTCAACGCGATCCATGTTCTATGACAGTCGTGTTAGGATCTTGTCATCCATACACGATAGTATATTACACATACGCAATATATACAGCAGCAGGTATCGATCCTTTTGAACTTTCTGGTTTTTTCGTCTCGGGTTTATCTTCGAGAACAGGATTTACAAGCGGTAATATAGGCGATGCGACCTTTTCGGTAAACTCTCCAGACTGGCGTTCTTTCTCCATAATGTGCTGCTCCTGCTCCGCTACGGCAAAAGGTAAGGTGTGGTAATTAAAAAGTTGACAGGTAGACGCGTTCGAGAAGGGGAAGAAGGTTGGGATTTGATTTTCTTGGCGCATATGCTACCAAAAGGAGGTAGGGTTTTGGTTTAAAAATAGAGATTCCACGTTGGGTTTGTTGGGACATGTCTACAATCTAAGATTTTTTTTCCATCTTCCTTATCATCCAAAGGCCTATCCTCGTAAATATATACGTCTATATTCATAGTTCAACATAATGATTAGTCTGCAACCGTCAAGGTATAATAATGAATAGCTTGTTGTAAGTCTAGTGTCATCAACATACCGATGCTACAGCCTAACGGAAGACATTCCACCTGTAAATGAATTCTTCCGAATAGTTTGCTAGAGTCGCCCATGACTACAGCATCATGAAGGACGAGATATGTCATCATTTGTTTGCATCGGTCAGTTCATAATATAAATAGCCTGCATCCTCTTCCTTTTGTCTCTCGTCTTTTTTTCTTTCCAAAGTAAATCTCATCATCATGACCACACTCGACATGTCTATGTCTTTTGAAGACAAGATATACACGCTTCGCAAAACATACTCAGAGGCACGTGCAAGCGATCTTCCCTTCTTCATCCCAGGTTTGACATTCCGACGGTGTGATGAACGATTCCATCCCTACCATGTGGATTTCTACTACGAGCAAGGTCAATTCGTCCGTATAACAAATCCTACAACTGAAAGTCTAGCATATCAGATCATCAATCTTACCTCAGCCATTCCACCAACTATATTCGATTCTGATCGTCATCCAAATGAGACCGGTCCAATCACTTCTGTCGAGATATCAGGCGACAATATTACTGTTCTAAAGTCTACCCCGCCAGTCCCACCATCGATTGAAGAGTTGATGCTCGACCCATTCGGCGACGATGTAGAAGACTGCTCGGCACTTTTATCTACACTTCCAATCGTGCCAATGGATGAAAAATTGCTTGTAAACCACGACGATGCATATCCATCTCCTTATTTCCTCGTACTAGGAAATGAATACTTTTTGAAAAAACCAAGACGAAATCTTGAGATTAAGAAGCATCTTCTCCTCTGTCCGGGACTTACTTCCACAACTGCCCCCGCTTCTTTTAGAGATATCAATCATGGAAACGTGATTAATCTTCTCGGCACGAACCCTTCACGGACCCACCCCGTCTTTCCAAAACTATCTCAATTCTGGGCCTTGTTGTCGTATCCTCCTACTATAACTAATATCAAGGACTGGAGCTTACAAGTCGTCCAAGGAATAGAAGAAATGCATTCCAAAACCGTCATTCATTCTTCTCTCCATCTTTCAAATATCCTTTTCGACGACAAGACAAAAGAAGTTGTGATTTGTGGACTCGGTGCAGGAGGAGACGGTGGAGGATTCGCTCCCGAAACAGCACGTGTTGATGATTCTAATAAAAGCTCCGTTGATAGAAACGTCACCGTCGAGACAGATGTATATGATCTAGGTGGACTTATTAGAGGCTTGATTTATTGTAATAATCCCTTTTTGCGAATGATGGACTGGAAAGTTCCACGACCTTTTCAAGAAGTGGTAGATTTTTGTATGCAGGAGAAGAAAGAAGATAGACCGACTTTGTTCGAGGTGAGAAATATGGTGGAACGAATCGCTGACCCTGCAGTGGGTAATGATGAGTAATATCACCATCAACTTGGTCATAAGATACTTTGATGTTCAGTCTATAGTACAAGAAATATATATTTTTTACTTACTTATTTACTACCATTCCCCCTCTCCCAAAACTCTAGACTAGCAGCCGCTAGAAAACACGGCACTTCCCCTCTCCCTTCGACCCAAAACTCTACCATGTCTCGAATCTCCCTCGCGAATCTACTCTTTTCCCCACCACTGATTTTCATCGTCCCCTTTTCACCATCAAAGAGTATAAAATTCTCCTCCTCTTCTCCATCGTCTCCATCGTCGTCTTCTTTGCTTCGTCTTGTCGTTTTCGGATAATACACGGAAGATAGTTTCAATTTTCCGTGTGGGAGAAACGTAACGTCCCAGCCTAGCGTTGATTTTATAGCCGCGGTGAATTCTACCGCTTTTGCCGACCAGATCTGTTTCAGCCGTAGAGTCTTTTTATCCCGCTGGGCGAGTTCTGTGTCTTTGTCTCTGATGACGAGTTCCAAAGCGGCGAGGGATTCGCGAGGGACAACGTTTGATGGAGAGACTGAGGAGGACAGTTGAGATAACAAAGCGCTGTTTTCTGCGCGCAAGGCGTCGAGGTGGGATTGTTTGATTGCCGCGTGGGCTGCGGTGGGATTGTTGCTCAATGCCAATATACGAGTCTTGGACGATGATTTTAGAGCGGCGATTTGTGCGCGAGATGCAGCCAAGTCGATGTTTAATGTCTTGTTGACGACTTCCATTGCTGTCAAGGCATCGCTTGTTTTACGAACTTTGCGACGTAGGGATCCAAGGCGTTCATCTTCTCCATTCTGAGGAGTGTCTGAGATTTGTGAGGCGGGTCTTTTGAGGTTATTTTCGGGGTTAATTGATGATAGTAATTGTGGTGTATCCTCAAGTGTTGTAATTCGAGAATGTAAAGTTTGTAATTCTACTTTGTATTCATCTATTAATGCTTCCAGACCATTTATTTTTGAACTTGCCGTGTTAGAATCCGCACCTGTAGTGTTGAACTCTGTAGTTTCGTCTTCCAAGGATTTAATCTGAGCTCGAAGATATTCTACTTCTTTAACGGCTAAATTTCTTTGTCTTTCTAATCTTGCTCGAGCTTTACTGTCTCCACCATCCGTTGACGGTTTGGCCTTCAATTGTTTGATCTCGGCTTGTAATTGTACCTTTTCATTCTCCAAAGCATTTATATTTTCATCTCTTACCACTAATTCAGGTCGAATCTTTCCGATTTCCTCCAACAACGATAAAGTTTTGACTCTTTCACCGACAAATCCACGAGCCATATCTTCAGGACTTTTGAAATGTTCTCCGTTTCCAAATTGTTCACCTTCCAGATATGTTGACCAGGCCATCTTCTCATCTTCTAAAATTCGTCTTTGTAGTTGACTTTCTGCCAATTCTTTCTGTACATCATCTAGTATTATTAATCTCGATTGCAAGGCTCTCTTCTCTTCCTCGACCACTTCTACAGCTTTTCTATCTCGTCGCAACAATTTCGCTTCTGTGAATAAATCTACATTCGAACTTTCCAGTTTTTTTATATGTGCTACTTGCTCGCCTAATTCTCGTTTAATGACGGTCAATGTGTCAACATCTCCAGTTTGTGCTTTCAATTGTAGAATCTCGTTCTCCAACTCATCCATCTTTTGCGTCTTTGCATCAAGTTGTGACTGTGTATACCTCAGCGACTCGGCCTGTGATTGTATATCCTTTGACCGCCTTTCTGCATCTCGATCCAATGTTGCAACTTTCTGCTCCCAGTCCGTCCTTTCTCTTGACACTTCTCGCTCTACTGTACCAACTACACCTTTTAACTCCTCCACTTCATCCTGTAGCGATCGATTTTCTTCCCCCAGTATCCTCAACTTTCTTTCCAAGTCAATCTTGACATTACTAGACCTTAATTCGTCCTCTTTACTTTCTTTGACGAGTAGATCCCATTTCTTCTGCACCGCGTTCAGATTTGTAGTACTGTCCAAAGCGCGCTTATATTCCACCTCGACTCTTCTTTCCGACTCGCGAAGAGACGATTGTAGCGATAAAAGCTCGACATCGTGAGATTGTTTCTGTGAAGAAAGATCGTAGGTCAATGTGTTGATCTTTGCGCGAAGATTCTCGTTATCAATCGTTGCTCGGACGGGTATTTGAGAGCCGACGATTGACGTACGTCGATTCGTGGAGGCGTTCGGATCGGGGATTTTGGATTGTGATTGATTCGTGACGAAGCCTGTGCTTATTCGTCCTGGTGGTGGGTCGTTAGTCGGTTCACCAGTGAATAAGTCGAATGTTCGTTGTGATTGCCGCGCTGCAGCCATTAGGAGTTACGTATGTACAATACTCATTATGCTGATGTTTTTGAAATCACAATGTTTACACGTTTGTTTATCTTTATAAATTTGGGAATGATGAAATCATGCGAAATGCGGAGGAGTTTTATATTTATTTTATTCACAATCAACCAGTATCAAAGGAATATTACAGTATGATTAATATAGACAAGAAGCGAAAATAAAGTCCTATTTCGAGTTGACAGGCAGGATCTTGAATTGCTTCAAATACTCATAAGGTTCTAAAGATTCCTCAATAGTCTGTTCCAATCTTGCTGCTCTGTCCGCGCCAAATTCTTCCCTCCATCGTCGCTTTTCACCACCAGTCATGACTGAATTATAATCTAATCCTGGAATAATCCCATTTGACAACTCTATCGTTCTAGTCATTCTTCTTTGAAAATCATCATCCAGTTCAGCCCTGAACTTCTCGCTTTTCGGTTCCCAAGTGGACAACACTTTAGAATAATCCAACCCGGTCATCTCACATAATTGCTTGACAACACCAGATTCAGTGTTCATAATATCGTCTGAATCAATGACGATCACTTCCCTGCCATTCCTCTTGTAAAAGTCGAAGATACTCTTTTGAAAAAACATTGAAGATCGGGTTTTTAAAAAGGTAAAGTATTCATCATCACTATTATACTTTTTTGGAAGTAGCGTATCCCTTCGATATTGTGAAGCCATGCTTAGAGCAGGATGTCGGATGACAATCACAGCTCTGAAGTTAGAAAGGAGATAGTCGTCCGAGAAAATCGATATATTCGTCTTCTTTTGACCGTCAGGCATTGAGACTGAACTTTTTCTATTTGTATCGAGATCAATCTTTCCAAACTTTCTAGCAAAGTCTAGTCCGACGATAGGGTCAATGAGCCAATGTGAATGTTCTTTATGCCAGGTAGATTTCCCTTCTTTTTCTGCCTTGACCATATCGTTGTTCAATCTATCTAAACATGGTTTATATGCTCTTTCTTTTAACAAATCCAGTTCATTCTCAGTATAGTTATCCCGTCCGGGGTAGAACCGCATCTTTGATATATCCGGATCTGTCACGAGATTGAACAGATAACGATTTGTTCCGGTTTCCTTTTCGAATATTTCGGGATTAGGATCGGCGTTCAATGCCATGTCAGGCTGTTGTGATAAGAGTTTCTGTAATAGATCTGAACCACTTCTTTGGACCGTGAGAATGAGCACATGCTGGGGTGCTGTAGCCATCTCGCTTGTTATTTAATCGCCTTGATAGATAGGTGAGAGTGGAAGATGGGATTGAAATGCCAAGCTGAGGCGCATACCATTCTCCTACCCGTACATGACTCAAGCCCTCTGCCGATATCGGCTTTTGTCATTCATGAAACCGCGAAGGCTGACTTTACAATCTACACAACTACTCATCTGGAAATAGCCAAATGAACAACTTTCGAATTCTCCAATGATGTATAGACTCGATATCAAGCATAGCTAATTTCGACGGCGATTGATTGATACGGCAAGTAAAATACAGTAACTATATTTTTTGGCTAGTGGATTTAACCCCCTTTAACGAGTCGATCCACATGAGCACAAGTCTCTGGTGCGATGACGGACTTTTGCATTGTTTAATGACTATAGTCGCGGAATACGGTCGTGGTGCCTTTAGCACCGTAATATCGATGTAGACAGGATATCATAAAAGTAGCTAGTAAGACGGTGCAATAACATTTTTTATTAAGGAAAATCTAAACATCCACAAATCTAGTATAAAAATATACAATATCTCATAACTCCCATTTTCCCATGCAACGCAACAATTGAATAGCTAAGCAAGCAGTATATTTGAGAGAACAAATTACTCAAAATATTTCATGCACTTCCCACGTACATTACATCAATTGAGTTTTCATCTGGGAATTTGGTTATTATCAGCGGGTTTGAGGGAGATCCTAGATTAAGACTTGTTCGATTCAACAAATCGAAATACTGATTGGTCGAACTTTTGAGTTGACAGTACTGAAAATGGATAGTATCAAAGCTTGGAATGTCCATATCCCCATCACTACCCCGTACGATCCACATTGCCTGGCGCATCGTATCCACTTCAGCAGCTGGCATGGGTTTCGACGAAGTCACCACGACGTCACTATTTGACCCTTTGCTAATATTTTGAATGTTGATTTTTGCTGTAGTAGCACTTGTCAAGAGAATCTCTATTGCGATCAGCTCGCCCGTGTCTATCGGTGTTATAATCGGTACCACATCTGAGCCCCACCAATACCAAAATTGATGGAAATACTCAACATGGCCGTCTGCGCTATAGTCTATTCTACTGTGCATCCCAGCCTGCAAAGGCATTGGTGCAACGCCAATGGAAAGAGATGAGTCCAATGTCCGGGTGTAGGCGCCTGTCGAACCAGCTGGTCGTGAAAGTTTGGGTGCATTCCATTGACTAGATATCATAACGAGTGCGCAGGAAGGACAATTCTGGTCGCCAGTTCCAGCCTGTTGCGTACTATAAATCTGGTCCGTACTAAACAACACAGAACCATCTCGCCGAGCTTTGTCAAGAGTTGAGTTGTGTTGTGACGGACCTGGATCGTGAAAATCAGAAGGGTTTGATAGACTTGGAATGGCAGTAACTTTAGTCAAGCCAGACAGATCACCTCCTAGAGTAGCACGTGGCTGCAAGGGACTAGCATTGACAGTCGACCAAAGCACATGAACCAGTAATGCCTTGAGAATAAAAGACGCCATGGAGTAGATGCACTCTAACGAATGCACACGGGATATAATAATAGAGAAATAATAATGCAAATGGACCAAAAATCAAACGATCAAATTATTGGAAGATTGTTTCCGAAGAGTGTTCTCAAGGTCTTTATATAAATATACAGCGCTCCGACCTTGACCCCTCTTGCCGTTCCACCGAACCAACAAAGAGTCGGAGCCTTGTCGTTAGTTTTCCTTGGCAGCAGTCTTTCAAGTCATGCCACCCAGCTCGACTGTAGCCATATACCTAATTATAGATATCCAACAGTGTCCCACTACGTCATTTTTGCCGTGACTCTACACCCACTGATTTAATCCACACAAGCCTTTCATTTTTTTTGATCAGCAGACTGTCAAGCCGAAGTAACTCAACGCGATAGGAGAAACAAGCAGGGATTCTTTTATTATTTACGGACACTACTGGCTCACTCTAGTTCTACGTTCCCGGATCTGTTTATCATGATTAGCAAGTATATTTTTAGTGTAGCCATATTCGCCCAAACTTTCCCAACACAAAGGAGATGTTTGGTCGAGGTGACAAGCGATTCTAAAAATGTCTACCCCGCTAATGCCGTCCGATCCCGCTTTTGGTCAACCAAACCCAAATCTACACGATAATACAAATTGACTGATCCGGCTCATTTGTGCTTGCTACTCCCATAGGATTTTTGGATTCATGTTTATTTAATAGAATATACCTCGTGAGATATAATATAAGATATGATAGCATATATCACGACAAGGATGAATTTGGTCAAACCGAACAATTTACGGGAATTTTGATCGAGTGTGCACTCAGCTTTTTGACGATTTTACTTTTCCTGCTGTCATCCTTCGCAGAAAGTCTCGTCTGCGGTATTTGTCAATAGACTCTCCACTAAGCAGAAGGAGTATGAGATGTGTTTTATACCTAATTTGATGAAGCATGCATACTTGTCGATGCAAGTGAGCATACCCCGCCGATAATGCTCGTATTTTGCAGCCCTACAAGATTATTATTGTATGCAGGCATGACTGGATACTGTAAAGTCCACTATGAAAAGGTTAAAGAAATCTGCAAGCTATCGTTCCTGCCCTAATGGCCCACTCTCCCGGTTTCTGAGCGTTTTAGGCCATCGCATATTGTAATATCTCGGGGGTGGGCACGGAACGCTACTACTGTATGTACGAGTATTTCGAGATTTTGCCTGTATATATCAACTTTCACAAACAAGCCATCCAAGCGATCCACTCTACGACACATACAGAGCCTCAAGCATAAAATCTATGCTTATTTGAAGCTCTATCTCTCTTAGATGGGCTATGCTTGTCAACGTTCTGTGCAGTTCTCCCAACTGACGTAAACTTCTATCACTTGTAAGTGTCACTACATTGAGATTCGTTATAGCCATGAGAGATTTTGATCTAACTCCATCGCCGCCTCAGCTTAATACTTCTATCGCATACCACTTGCGATGCTGCAGATATGTTCTAACAGACCAGAGATAACAATGTGGCTTCGTCCGATGGAAGTAGATTTCTGCGTGCTGCGGTGCAATATTCATACACGATAGAATCTCAGCAATATTCATAGACTTCACTCGTCTATCTATATCTACAACAAACACACGTTTTATCTCATCATCACTCATTAATAGAACCATGAACTGCAATTGCACTTCAGATACACAAGCAACAGCGAATCAAGCCTCCTCGGAATAGTCGACGTGGAGGTCAGGTTTATTCTAGAGTGCTATATCAGCAGTGCTAGGCGTTGTATTTAGTGGACTAGTCGTCTATCATAGCGTAACAGAGAAGCTATTCAGAGATTTAGCACATCTTTGAGTCTACAAGTATGGGAGATACTACAGTTTAGTACTGCTATTGTTTTGATGTATCTTGGACGGAAGCCAGAAAAACGGGCAGATTGGTACTTTAAACAGTTCATACACATGGCCAATATTCACATCGTTTAATAATGCTACAGCGTTTATGCTAAAGCCTGGAAACGACTCTGTTTCGAGTAGGTCAAACCATTCTCGCTTCACTCTAACATCCGGGTACCAACTAGAAACGATCGACATTGGTCCCGACTAATCGTTATTTTCTTGTCTCAAGCCAGAGTTCACCACTCAATCATAATCTACATCAACAACAACATATTGTTCTACAACATATTATTCTACAATCGGTCCTGCGTACGAAAGGGCTGCCATTGTGCGTGGGACCACCAGAAAAGACCACCAAGGACTAGGAGCAGCCTTCACGGAAGGAGTGATGACAGGAGTGTTGTCACCAGGCTCATCGATGAGACAGTCACACTCGAGACGAGCAGTAACCAAGCCGTTGAGACTCATGACAGCTATACCAATTCATATTATTTAGTTTAGTAGATTAATACAGAAATATAAATACAATAATCCATCATATCTCTCCTGTTGCTACATTTATCTGTCGGGTAGAAGAGCTAAGCTCTCATCCGAGTCGCAGACGTGCTGATTATTGAGAATCTAATTGTGATTGGACAATATCCAGGGGTATCAGCGTATGGTATGACAGAATTTGGAGAAGAGGATGAATAAGCATGAATATCAGAGCTTCATCCCGTCATTTATAGTATGCAAACTGCTGACTTTGCTGTCTCCTAACAGCGACATTGATATCTGAGTCGTCTATAGCAACGTCTTATCTATTATCCTAAAGACAAATTAGAAAACATGCAGTTGTCGCGGATTTGATACACTTGGATATTAGTCAGAGTTGTATACAATGATCATGACGTTGAATGGTAGTCCCGAATCAATGTAAAGTCCATTAACACAAGAATCTATTACCTGCAATTGATGCTCATCATGATTTTTCATTCCGTTGAATGGTTTTGATAATTATTCTCAATGACAGTCGAATCATTAGTCGACGATGATAAGATCAATTAATTGCGATCAGGCCTGGTATATTTTGCTCGAGTCGTCGGAGTCCTTAGACATGGTTTTTGCTTCAAGTGTGGCTCGGAGAGTAGAATTGGGCTCAAGCAAGAGCGGGAGGAGAACAATATTGCATTCAATTCTCCTGTAAAGCATAACATAGTATGGCAAGTCCAAATCTGTGCGTAGACAAAGAAACACCAATTTACTATACGCAGCAACAACCTACTCACTACCATTGAGCGACACAATCCGTCTAGGAGATAAAAAGGGTCTGTGCAAGATTAGCAGATGGTTGTACATGCTTTGTCGTAGTGGAACGTTGCCGTTCGCGGCTGCGTAAAAACGCGCGATCTGCCGACCCCGACCTGTTTTTTGTTTGTTTGTAACACAAAAAAGACTAATTAAACCCGTATAGCAGATTCTAGAAGATTCCACTCAGCAACATTCGTTGTTAAGTTCATTGTCTAGCAAGATTCTGCACCCACCTCATATTCAGTTTGTAAGGAAGAAAGGGGTCTGTGCAAGATTAAGAGAGGGATATATTTGCGCTGCGGAAGATTTAAGGTTAAAAGGGGTTGTTGTGATGGAAAAAAACTTTTTTTGTTGTCCGTTTTGTTGTTTTTCCCTCTCCCAGAAATACAGGGTCTGAGAGGACAAATAATTCAGTTATAGTGTGGAATGAACTTTTATGATAATCTATACAGTTTTTTCGTTCATTTGGTCCATTCACGTTTTTGGCTACTGGGAATCTGGCAACTGTTTATCTAATCATTCTGTGAGACGGTGCTTGCACCCGCGAGTCTCTTCAAACATATTACCTTGTTTATGATATGCACATCACGCATGGAAATGTCCCTAAGGACTGCTTGCCTGCCTGGTAGATAGAATGAAATGCACACTGCAGCTTCAATCGTACTAGTTATTACGCTTCTGCTGAAATTCTTTTCATACAACATCTCTCTTTGAATAGATATTATCTATCTTAATCAGTTCTCAATAATCAACATGTCTGTAATTCGGGTAAGTGTCTAGCTCTTCTGTCCGACCGATAAATGTAGCCATAGTACAGGTCTGGCAAATCATTTAGTGACCATTTCTGTAACAATTTGCTAAACTAATTAAGCCTTGAATGGTAATAGGACAAGCAGTGGCTAAGCCATTGAGAATCATATCAACCGAGGCTGGTGGTGACACTCTGTCATCACGCCTTTTGCACGCTGCTCTCGATTCATGGTGGTCCCGTTTGGAGTGCCTATGCGCAATGGCATCCCGTTTGCGCGCAAGACTGTACCACTCCTGTACACACTTACAATCAGGATTTCACTCGTTCCAGTGCTCACGACAAGAGCAGAACTGTCACTTGTAAGTGATTGTAGATTAACATGCTATTGTTAATGTAGATTAATATCGAGTGGAAAAGTCTGACTATCGTAGTATCAGGACATGAGAATGATGTCTGGTTGAGACGGGTGTCGGTCGTGTGTAAGTGGTACCCAGACGTTAGGGTGAAATGGTTCAACCTACAGACCGACCGCGTCACTTCCTCATCTTATAGACGGACGAGAGAATAACAGATGGTCGGGGCTAGTGTCAGTCGTTTCTACTTAGTAGCGCCTCAATAGGATCGATTATAATGATCGCAATGAGTGAGCTACGCTCGTGTTTTTGGATTTTATAAATGAGTATCAATGATTAGAGTGAAATGTAGTACGTCGTTACTCACGGACCTCAACGATGATACGGGGAACGATAGTAAGAAAGAATGAGTGAAATCGATATGTTCCATGACTCGAGAGAAGATGGTGAATTGCCGTTACTCAGCAAGAGCGATGCATAACATGGGCGAATTTGAACGCAGCAGGAGTGGCATCATATAGTACTCTCTCTCTGGTCAATAAAGTTGCAGAAAAGTAAGACCGATGGCTAATCACCATATCAAACAACAGGGTCTGCATGCCAGCCAATCTTGTGACAACATATGTCTCCTACTATACGAGATGTACGATGCTTCATCGATGATCTCGGCAAGCACGCAATGAAATGTATATGAACACTACTTCGAAGAGATGAGTACAGCTTTGCTAAGCGTAAGGCTGACTCCGTACGGAATGATGGCGCAAATGCTCGTTAACAACGGCAACGAAGTCACGCTACACGCATTTATCACTGGAGTGAGATTCACTTGGGATCTTATCGTAATATCGCCAGCATGACACTAGGTCTGATCGATTTTCTTCCATATGAGCTGCGTGCGGTCACTCTGACAAGGATAGCAATGGTACCTTCATCGGAAGTACTTTGATGAGGTGATTACGATTCGCTGAGCAAAAGGCCGACTCCGTTTCGAAGAGTGGCGCAAGTATTCATTCACGATAGTAGCAAATTTACATTATGCGCATTTATCATTGGAGTGGCATTCGCTGAGAATCAATCATGATCGAAATGTTGCAGGTTTCACGTTAAGATTCTAATTATCAAGACATTGAACTGTGATTACTGACCGGTTTTGTGATGCTATCGAATAATCGGTCTGTATGAACTGTGCTAATTCATACGTGAGCAGGCGTCAATGGAAATTCACCTTCGATGCGAGTGGTGAATATACTAACTAGCATGACGTCTCGTTTCGATAACATTACCTACCAAGTCATGATGATAAAACGTGTGTAGTGTTGCGAGCACTCATACTAGCTTTTACTACGCGAATACAATGCAAAAAGACGCGTTAGAATATTTCACAGACGACAAATTGGATAATGTGTTGCCGGATTGAAGACAATTTCATTATTCTTCCTGCGGTCGAGGGAATATCGGTCGTGGAAATATTGGTCGCGGAAAAATTAAGTCTACGAATGGTGAGTCATCGGGCAGGCTATAAAATAATAAGCAATGAGTCAGTGAGACCGCTGGATGCCGTCAAGGATTAAGGTGTGGCCAGAGTTGTTATTGTCGCAGGGAAAGTAAAGACCAATAATTGATATGCGCCAATTGTGCATGGTGCAGAAAGTAAAGAGAAGACTCGATGAAAACCTTAACCTGGTTGACGAATCAGCTAGCACCTTGGCATCAATTTACCCCGGACATTCTCTATGCCGAAGATCATGAGACAACGTCAATTTTTACATTTTTATGCCGTGCTGTGCCGCAGTATGGTAACGTAAGTCCTTATTTCTACACCCTCTCGCTTCTCTCTCGCATTAGTCGACTTCCTTTCATTGATCGCAACCGTTGGGAATACGAACAATCATGAACAAGCAGACATATGACGAAACTTCGCCGATGAAAAATAGCGACAACGGTAAATTACCAGCTCATGAGGCGCCGATAACGCATGTTCAACCACCACGACGAGAAGACCTTCAACCGACATTCGCATATGTAATCAAGCCTGATGTTCAAGACGCTGCTGCTCATGGATGGTACGGATCGTTTATTGATATAATGGGAAGGATTGTTGGAACAATTGGAGCAATTCCTTGTACACCATGTCCAAATCCATACAAAGAAGTCCAACAGGGTACCGTCGGGCTGGTTACTAAGTTCGGACGGTTTGCTCGTGCTGTTGACCCTGGTCTCGTCAAGATAAACCCTCTTTCGGAGAAATTGAAGGCGATTGATGTGAAGATTCAGATTGTCGGTATGTGATGATTTCAGCACCATACCTACGCAAAAACTGACATCTTTAATAGAGGTACCACAGCAAGTTGTAATGACTAAAGACAACGTTACTCTCTCCATCAACAGCGTAATCTATTATCATATACAGAATCCCTCTAGGGCAGCCTTTGGTATATCAAATGTTAGACAAGCACTTATAGAGCGTACCCAGACAACTTTACGTCACGTGATCGGGGCCCGAGTATTACAAGATGTGATTGAAAGGCGAGAAGAGATTGCACAATCGATAAGAGAGATAATCGAAGATACAGCTGCAGGATGGGGAGTAGCTGTCGAGTCGATGCTTGTCAAAGATATTGTTTTTAGCCATGAATTGCAAGAATCATTATCCATGGCCGCACAAAGTAAGCGATCGGGAGAAGCAAAAGTTATTGCAGCGAGAGCAGAAGTCGAGTCTGCGAAATTGATGAGACAAGCTGCAGATATTTTATCGTCAAAAGCAGCAATGCAAATCCGTTATCTAGAAGCAATGCAAGCAATGGCGAAATCTGCAAATAGTAAAGTTATTTTCTTACCCAGTCCGGCTGGACCTTCAACATCAGATTCGATGACGTTGGCAAATCAAGTCGGTGAAGGGCCAAGCCAACAGTATCAATCTGATGATTTCAACCACGGTCTTCAGGGTGTAGTCAATAGTAGGGTAGTTGAGAACATGTGATGGAATTAAGCTTTATGATTTTCACAACGGTTTACAATCTATAGACCGTTTAACGTCAGTATTGCACTTCTTGGCCCGGCTATTTCGACGCCACAATCTTTTTCGATATTAACATGTTCATACAATCAATGGTCAACGGGTTTCTAGTCTATTTAGGATATGTAAGCGAAATAACGTTTTTGAGGTGGTTCCATGTCCATATTTTTCCATATATTCTTACCTACCTTTTTCAATCTGCCTCTACATCATTCATCCTTTTGTATGTTTGTATCATATCCAAGATGCATCCTGATCCATATGTATTGACAGCACGTCTTGATGCAACTAAAATAAGACGACGACCAGATCCCATCAGATTAGGCAGTCCAAGACTAGCGATAAACGATTTAAGATCACCTCGTCTAGGATTAAATGATCCAAGCAGTCCTAGACAAGACTTGCCTTCTCCAAGAGGAGACTTGATGAGTCCAAGACAACAAGATTATGTATCAAGACCAAAGTCATCGCCTAAGCCGTCTGATAATTCTGTTCTTAAACCTGGTGTCAGATTTACTTCATGGACCTCGGCTTTGAAATCTACATTAGCAAAGCGTAACCTCGCAGGAAATGTCTTTCATGGAGAATGGGCCATTCGACCAAGTATCTGTCCCAACAGTAAAAATCCAGGAGAATCTACAGCTGAATTCACACTACGACAAGCCAAATGGAGAGAAATAGATGGAAAAGCATTCTATATTGTTCTCGATAGACTTGATCGATCACTATGGCCCGAGTTTGATGCGTCAGATCATACATCAAAAGAGCTGTTTGATTGGATAAAAGAACGTTGGAGAAGTACTTATCTCGAACCATATGGAAGTATTTATTCTCGATTCATGTCCTTGAAAATGGATAATAATCCTCGACAATATTGTAAAGATTTCCATACAACTTTGAGAGATTTACAAGACAATGCAAGTTTTATGAACGAGGCTCAAACGGAGAGGAACAATGCTAGAGTTACTACCGCAGGCCAAGCCAATCTAGTTTCAGATCGTCAATCTACTCCTGAGTTCGTAGACTTTACACCATCACCAGGAATGTGTGCTGCCCAGTTTGTATTAGGAACTGAACATATAACTTGGTTAAAAGTATGGAGAGAGACAGATGCTACTTTCATGACCATTGGTGGCTATAGATTATATCGAAGTCTCAATGAATTGATGCATAGTCTTATGAACGTCGATGTACCAAGACAAGTTCGACAAAACCATGTCCAGAGAATAGCGAAGAAAGATGACGCTAGACACAGATTTTTGGTTTCTAGAGAGTTTATGGCTGCCAGAGCTGGTCAACAGACTAGAAGTGCCGTGAGGCCACAAGTCAGAGATATGGATCCGACGAAGACGAGAGCATTACCTTCAAGAAGCGGTGAAAGTACGAGACAGAAGAAAGATGTCGAAGGAGTGACTAAGCAAGAAGCAGTAGAGAAGATAGCGCTCGAAAGAAGGGACAGTCCTTTAGAAGGACCAATGATGAAAGGTGATGACATGATAAAAGGTGAAGATATGATAAAAGGTGAAGAGAAGAGAAAGGAGGAAGAAGAAGAAGAAGATTTTGTACCAGAATTCAGTATGGATATGTTTGCGAAACCTGCTGGTAGTTCTAAGCATTGGTCTGTAATTAGTGTTGTGCCTCCTATGGGCTAGTTAGTACTGTTTGATTACAATTTGACTTACATATATCATATATTTCAACTTGATTAATGGGTATAACTTTGGCAGAGTACGTACGGTGTCCATACTTTTCATAGATGCACCTTCTGTCCCTTATTGATAAATGTACACCACGGAGCTCAGCTACACATGATTACGTTAGGTAAATCAATGAGACAATGGATGAGATATATAGTATATAACTTGCAGAATTAGCAAGAGAACTGCTTCTTAGTACAATGTAGAATAGATCACCCGGGAAAGCCCTCTTTGTTCTCCTAATGAGATGATCTAGACAACTTTGCCGCAGTCGAATTATCAAGCTGATGTCTTGCATATAGACATACAGTACTGTCAGAGTTTCTTCTACTTACCGAGATAACGATTCTCACAGAGAGTACTGCAAGTTCCTTCTACGGTCCAGCCTACTTCGGTTAATACTACACTGTGCAAACTTGCTATTTCGGCGAGATTATTAGCAGATTGAGGAGAGTTCAGTCCGCATACTACTACCAAATATACACACCGTAGAATATTAGAGGGATGCAATCTTGTAAAGCAAGAAGGAAAAAATCAAGGTGGAATAATATTATCAGATACAGAAGACGCATGAAGCCTTCCTGCATCATACTACAATGTTAAGGCATAGTTACATCGTACTTAATCACGCTTATCTATCATAGATAGGTAGAGTTGTGGTTGATTACATAGTAAACTTTGATCTTGTTTTCGTTATACATCTATAATGAAAAGGATCACATCGGACTCGACCGCGTTCTGTGTCGCGTTTTGCGTAATGACTATTTCGTGCGCGTACGATTGGTCTTTGCGAACACACAAGTATAAACATCTGTACGTTTTGTTTTTTCTACGTCATTGTCTACTACTAGAAACAACATATGACGAAGCTGTGTTAGCGTGGACGCACGTATATTCGACATATACTTTCACGCATGTATATTCGAGGTATTCTTTTACGCACATCCACGCATGAATGTGAATGTGAGTGTGAATGTGAATGTAATAATAATGAATGTGAATATGAAGGTGAATATAATAGTGAAGGTGAATGTGATAGTGAAGATGAATGTGAAGGTGAATGTGATAGTAAAGGTGAATGTGAAGGTGAATGTGAATGTGAATGTGAATGTGAATGTGAAGGTGAAGGTGAATGTGAATGTGAATGTGAATGTGAATGTGAATGTGAATGTGAATGTGAATGTGAATGTGAATGTGAATGTGAATGTGAATGTGAATGTGAATGTGAATGTGAATGTGAATGTGAATGTG
>Ga0160427_10000141_pt1 | contig 50034 bp, 52 predicted proteins | sample SolpanmetagenomL_FD_108194 | JGI IMG/M metagenome (GOLD analysis project Ga0160427, IMG submission 108194) | Solar panel surface microbial communities from Lawrence Berkeley National Laboratory, California, USA - L | ecosystem: Engineered > Built environment > Solar panel > Unclassified ...
CGACCAGAGCAGCCGGGTCACGTTGCCGTTCTTCAACATCATGACTGGAAGGCCAGGGCGGACCAGGTCCACCTGACAGAATTGCCCGTTCGGGTACTCGTAGCAGAACCGTACGGCCGCGGCCTCACCCCGTGGTGAGACGAGCGTCTCGGCGAACCTCCAGGGGTAGTCCACGTTGCCGGCGCTGTTGGGAGGTCCGTTGACGGTGCGGACCAGCCCCGAGCGAAACTGCACGGTGGCGGTCGGAGTCGGCGGGATGGGCGGCAGGGCGGGCATGACCCACTGTAGAGAGCCGGCCTGACGACGGAGTGATCAGAAGCTGGCGGGGAGCAGCCGTCACCATCAGGGCCGCTGATTCCTCAGGGGCTGCGGCTGATGACTGCCTTCGTCACCCGGCCATCCGGACCGAAGCTGAGTAGCACCATGCTGTAAGCGTCCCCGCCGTAGGACCAGGCCTTCAGCTTCAGGATGCTCTGAAGACTGCCCGGCTCGTTCGGGCTGCCATACTGCGCCAGGATCTGCGCTTGCGTCCAGCCGATCAGTGTGCGTTGCTGCGCGTCCGGGTCGTTCGGAAGCGTCGGCACCCGGACCGGCCGGGCGGTGCTGAGGGTGCGGTGTACGTCGTCGATGCTGGCGTACAGTGCGGGCAGTTCAGTGCAGCGCTTTGACACCTGGGTCATCAGCTTCGCGCTCTGGTCCTGCAGGTCCGGATCCATGGCGCCCGCCATGAACTGGACTCCGGCAGTCGGGGTCAGCATCACCAGCACTGCCTGCCCACTGACCCGCTCGTTCGATACGAGGTCACCCTGAGCCAGTCCGCTCTGCGGGGAGACTTCTAGGTGGTCGCCCTTCACCAGCCAGACGCTGGCCACCCGGGCGGTCTTGAGCGTCACCAGGGCGTGGTAGCCGGGCACGACTTCGCAGGGCAACAGCGGCCGGCCGTTCACCCAGACGGTGGACCGGCTGAACCCCCGGGCGATGGCCCGGGTGTTCGGGCTCTGAACGAGCGGGAACACAGATTTTGTCTCCAGCCGCCGTTTTGGCAGCCAGACCTGGGCCTTCCCCTGGGCGAGCAGGTAGGCGGTGCTGGTCTCCCGAACGACCTTGATGGGCCGGTTGAGCCAGGGCGAGCGGGAAACCGGGTGGCCCTGCGCGTTGGTCAGGGCGGGGACCATCCGAGGCGCACCATATGGCAGGGCCGCCCCGTCGGTCATGAGTAAGAACCCGCCCACCTCCGGCCTGGAGGCGCTTGATGTGCCGGACGTCTGCGTCAGTAGCGCGCCTGTCAGAAGGAGAGTCACCATGCCCCTCACGGTAAGGGGAGCGACTGACCCAGACGTGATGAGGCGGGAGATCGGTGACGGGAGCCCGGAGGTTCAGGACGCCCGCTTCGGCAGGAAGAAGAGGCTTTGCGAAAGCCCAGGACTGTCTCCACAAACAGCCCGGTTTTCTCGAGGTCGGGGAAATGCGCGCTGTGCTCGCAAGCCCACCAGTTCTGCGTGAGACATCTGTTCTACTACCTGTCAGGTGTGACTCAGCGGCACGTTCCGGTCGTATGGCCCGATACCACCAGCACGGGCACCCGGACCTCCGGGAGATCAGCCGCGACCGTTGGACCAGACTGATCGCGCAGTGCCCGGGCCAGGTCAACGGTGCTCACCACCCCGATCTCCTCCCAGCCGTTTCGGTTCCGTCGGGCATGGTACGCACTCTGGAACAGAAAGCGGTCGACCGTCCCTGAGTCCGTCAGAGACCAGATGGCGTCCAGTCGGGCGTCCGGGTCCGGGAGGTCTATAGGTTGATGCGCGTAAAACAGCATACTTTCGTCGCTGTGTAGGATTTCAGAATCGTGTCTTTTTGGTTGCCGCGCTGCAACCTGTCGCCTGAATTCGCCCGCAAGATTGTTGAGGCTGTGATGTGGCTTTCAGTTGCTCGTTGATGCCCAACTGGCATTGTCACTGCTGAATAATTCATCGCCCCTGCTCGAGGTCACGGGTACCTTGAGGCGTGCCCCGCGCTGTCCCTTACGCTGCCGACTCGCTCGGGCGTCTCGCTGACCCTACGGACCCTCCTGAGGGGCTTTTCACATGCCTAGAATGCCATGAGGCTGTATCACTGCGCCGGGCGCACCTACGACAGGGTCGGGAGGTCCGTGCGCATTTTGCTCACCGGGCGGAGAGCACGTGTGCTGGAGAAAGCGTGCTGCATCTGGCTGCGAAGCTCCGGCTCGTCTCGGCTCTATCGGAGCGCAAGGCACCCTTCGTGATCCGCCGTGTCTGTGCCCGCTTCGCCTGCGACGCCTCTTATGATCAGCCTTGGGAGCCTCCTGAATACGACCGTGCAGCCGAGGAAATCGGGCTCGGCACTTACCGCCTCGATGTGGCTGCACTTCAGGGAATAGAAGTTAAAGTCGGTTTCGAAGTGTATTTCCGCCACCGGATCGGCAGGGTGAAGGCCGCCGGTTTGCCAGTCCCCTGGTTGGAAGTTCAGGCGGAGGCCACCGCCCACAACGGATACCTGCTGATACCGGTGGTGGACGACCACTTGAACGGTGAAGATAAAGAGGCTCTCCGCTGGAGCCTCGGCGTCAGCCGTGCTGATCTTCCCGAAGCACTGCGCGTTCGCCTCGTACAAAACGCCCTCCTGGAGGATCAGTTTGGCGGCCACCATGTGCCCAGCAGGATCGCTGCCAAGATCTTCACCGCCCGTGAGGAGGGCGTCTCCTTCCTTGATCCCTGGTGGTGCCCAGCTTGTGCCGATGCGCGCGAACGACAGGTGCATCTGCGCGAAGAACGTACCCGCGCCCGCGAGACAGCAGAGCGTGAGCGTACACGTCAAATCGAGGAAGCTGCCGCCGATCGTGCCCGCTGGTTGGGAACAGCGCTGGAAGAGCAGCGTGCAATCTTTGGTATGAACCTGCGACGGCCGTTCGAGCAACACGAGCTGCCATTCTTCGAGGCGAATGCGCCCGTTCTGCGTACCATTGCCCACTACCTCGACCGGTACCTGCCCGGCGCGCCTGAGCGCCTGAAGCGGTGGGGCGAAAGCGACTTCGTCGCACGTCGTTGCTGGTCGTGTCGCCAGCCGATGCTCTGCGCGGACGTCAACGAGTGGGTGGGTGACCCGAAGGCCCTCTATCCGATGGTGACCTACTTCAAGCCGGACCCATCGCGCCGCGGTAGCTTCGTGACTCAGTGCCTGTGGTGTGGGAAGCGGCAGCGGAACCGCGATGTGCGCGTCGGAGGACACGTCGTGCTTCGCTCGGAAGAGCTATTGCGGTGGTTCTATTGCTTCGGGCGCTAAACGGCCGGAGGTGGCTGCGGAATTTCACCTGAAGCTTGCCCTGCGTTCAATGCAGGTCGAGCCGACAGCTTGGAGTGTAGCTGCCTTCGTGGACCTCCTCATAGGCTTGCACAACGCCTACGCTGTTGAGCTGGTGGCCAAGAAGGATCGCTGCACCGAGCGGCAGTGCACAGAAGATATGGAGTTCCTTGAAGCCGTGTTCGTCGACCGCCTGCACGATGTGCCGCTGCAACGCCTCAGTAATTGCGGCTGCGTCAGCGGCCGTCCACCTGCGGAGTTCAGGATCAACCCGGAGTTGAAGCCGGCCTCCGAAGTCAGGGTTCGTCTCTTCCATGAACTCCTGAACCTTACGCCTGACCTGCCGTATGCTACTGATCTCGATACAGAGGGCCTTGCGGGTGGTGCTGAGCAGTTCAACTCCCCCTTCCGGCGTGAACACCTGCGCGGTGCTTGGCGGCTGGCTTGACGTCCACAGGTCACCATGCTGGTCGACCGTGAGGTGATAGTTCTTCACCTTGGAAAACACCGCCCCCACGGCTAGACCGACAGAAAGGGGGGCATTGCCCCGGATGAAGACCTTGCGGTTGCTGCCTGCATCCCGGAAGCGTCTCTGGATCTCCTGAAGTTCAGGCAGTCGTTCTTTTGCCCATTCCTGCGCTGTCGGGATACGCCTGGATTCCCGGTCGAAGAATTCGCGCCACTGCAGCACGGCGTCGTGACCAGCCCGCGCCCGCGCGTCCGGATCGCCCCAGACATCCAGAAAGAGGCTCAGCCCGTCTGTCTGCGCTTCCCGGTCATACTCAGCGATCGCCTGCTTCACGACGTTCATCAGTGCTTCTCTGTCGAGCGTCTTCCCCATACTGGCCGAAATGAGTGCCTGGAGGGCATCGAACGCCCGGCTCAAGGCAGGCTGCTGGGCCTGGTGATACATCTTCCAGGTCTTCCCGACGAACTCGTCACGCAGCGACTCTGCCGTGTTGGGCCAGGTACGGATGTGAGCACTGTCATCGATGTGAAGGTGTGCCAGCGCCCAGGTGGAGTCGACGGGCAGCTTAAGGTCGGCGATATGCGCGTCGAGGTCGGCCACGCTGTCACTGCCCGTCGCCGTCCCCTGATGCATTTTCTGCGCGTCGCGGACACGTTCAAGCGCGGCCTGGAAGCTCTTGACATCCTTGTGAAGCCCACCAGCCGCGAGGACGAACCGACTGAAGGCCTGATCAGCGTCGTGCTTGGTCTTGAACTGCAGAACGACCTCAGCGAAGCCCGCCCGGTCAACTAGGTGATCCTTCACCTGGTAATAGTGCCGCTCATCCCTGTCGCCACGTTGGAAGCGGACATCAATGTCCCCGCTGCCCTCGTTGAGGAGCATGGAGAAGTCAGGATCGTCGAACCAGGTCGGAACCTTGATGCAGATGTAGGCGTCCTGCGCTTTGAAGCCCTTACCGCCGTTGATGCCGCCCATGCTCTGCTTGCTCAGCAGAGAGGCGTCGTTGCTGGTATCGCTCATCTTGATCCTCCTGTCTTCTCGAACATCATCGGTACCGCCCTGGTTCCTTCCGGGTACGCCCAGGCCTGCAGGTGCCACTTTGCAGCCGGATCGCCTCCGAGGATGACAAGCACCGGCACCGCACACTGGAAGGAACGTCTGAGGTCGTGTCCATGCATCGTCTGGTCGTCAAGTCCACTGTGCTCAGCGCTGAGACCTGGATGAACATGCCATTCCCCCAGGTAGTAGGTGCGCATCGGTCTGGACCAGAGGCCCTGGAGCAGTTCCCGTACGCCCACGACACCGCGCCAGAAGGTGCTTGGATCTTCACGGGAATCCGGAGGAGGTGGGGCGGCGAGCGTCACGATGGCCGTATCGAGCGCTTCGTTGTAGAGGCCGATGAGGACGCCACCGGTCTCGCGGTCCTTTGCCCTGATGGCCTCGGAAAGCATACGCTTGACCGCCTCGTCTGGAAGGGTGAGTCCATACCTGAGATCTGCTGAGCGAAACCTGTGCAGTGCCGTCACGTTTCCGCTCCGGTGCGCACCTGCAAACCTATAAAGCCTTCAGCCCCTTGCACCTGTTCGAAGACCCGCACCATGCTGGGAATCTCAGCACGCAGGAAGTCGGCAATGAATCGTGCACCTGCGGCGGCCATCAGTTGAACATCGGTGTGAAGGCCGGGCCAGACCGGATCCCAGCATCCAATGCCGTCCAGCGGCGCGGTCTCCCCGGCCATAGAAGCGCGGTCGCGGACGATATGAGGATCGACGGCGTTGTGATAGGCAAAAGCGTTAAAGCGAGTCGTTCGCTCGCCGTAGGCATACAAGGTCAAGACACGCCAGCCGACGGAGAGGCTGATGAAAACCTTAGGCGAAGCCCATGTCTGCTGACCAAGCAAGGTAAGAAGGTCGTCATTGCCTGTGGTGTCAATCACCACGTCGGCTTCCTCGACCGCCCTGATAGCCTCCGAGCTCTTCGGCGGGAACGTTTCCTCAAAGCTTGTTGGACGCACCAGCGGATTGATGCTGGCCAGTCGCCGTGCGACCAGGGTCGCTTTATTGCCGGGAACATCCGTCATGGTCAGGGTGTGGCGTACGAGATTCCTTGTTTGGATCGTATCTTGATCCAGTAAAGCGATCTCCGTTATGCCCGTTCGAACCAGGTTCTCAGCGACAGCTGAGCCGAGCGCTCCCGCTCCGATGAGTAGGAATTTCCTAGTTCTGAGGTCTTCGGTAAGAAACCCACGGCTTCCGAGTTCAGATGGCTGTTGATTGTGGGTGATGATCCACGGCACCCTCTTGTCATTCCGGAGGGATCGTCTGCGGGCTTTCGCCCACCAGGCGCCAGGGCCGTCACGAAATCCCCGCATCTTGCTGATGCACCAGGCCATGGTGGGGAGCTTGCAGGCTTGCCACTGAATCTTGACGTCCTGCTCGCCCATGGTTTCGGGTACTGGATAGCCAATCAGCAGCAGGGGTTCACCGCCGCGCAGGATGGCCTTGCGTGCGATGTCATCCAGGTTGAGCCCTTGGAGATCGAACTGCTGACGCAACTCGCCCCATGTGACGGGAAAGCCCCAGGGCTGCATAAACGGTGGTTGAGCGAGCAGCACCCAGGTCGCAGCACGGCGATCAGTGATGGCTTCGACCCAGGTTCCCCACCGTAGCCGTACGACGCTCTGTCCCGCACAGGTAAAGTCAATGGTGAACAAAGCAAGGTGACGTTCGCCGGTGCATGCCAGTTCTAGTTCACCATACTGGCCTCGGTGTTCCTTCCAGACTGCCAGAGAGTGCACGTCCTCAAGAGTGCTGACAGAGCAGGTTCTATCGACGTCGTGAATTGGGTCCATAACGAGTGGATGCCCGAAAGGATCACCTGGCTTGAGCAACGTTCCCCTCGCCGCCTTCTCAACCCACTCGACCAGGCGGGCAGCATTCCAGGCGAGCCGACTGAAAGCATCGGTAGGCTCAGGATCGTCATCCCAAGGCCCCAATGCACGTGCGCGGGTGATGACGCAGGGTCGGCGCCCGGGCAGCTCGTGCGCGAAGTCACCGCGCACCCCACTGTCCTGAGAACGGGAGATGACAAGTGGGCCTTCCGGGTAACGGTCTGTTGTCGCAATCGACCACTTGGTCACCCGAGCGACATGGTCGCTTCCTTCGGCGAGGGTCACTGTCGCCTCGTTGAAGAAGAGGCCCTCAGCAGGACGCCAGGCTCCTGTCAGGCAGAAACCCGGGACATCCTTTAAGGCAGGGAGCGCGGCGCGCAGTTCTTCAGGGAGAAGCTCTGTCTCTGAGTTATCCAAAGCGTCCGCCGATCACCTTGTCAGCCACTGCTACTGGGGTGACGTAGCCTCCTGTAGGCTTCGCCCCTCCACTGACTAACACAGGAATCTTGAATTCCTTGCCGAGAAGTTCCTGCCACAGAGAGGCTGCTTGCCTCACGTCAGCGCATGTCAGGGCGTTGCGGGCGATGGTAGCCGCTCTGTCCAGTTCCTCGAAAAACGCGTCGAAGTCACTCTGTTCAAGTCGGGAGAGTACGTTGGCTTCGGAGCGTTCAAGCCCTCGCAACCGTAGTTCAGGCACGCTGGTTCGGTAGTAGGAGGCGTAGGCGTTGCGCATGCCCTCGAATGTATGGGTGAGTCCTTCCGCGACGGACTGGATGCCAGGCGGACAGTGATCGCCGGCCATGTGCTCCACTGGGTAGCTCTTGGGATATTTCTGTCCACCGATCAGGCTCGATCGGCGGCGCCACCACTTCAGCGCCCGGGCGACAGCGAGAAATTTTTTGTCGCAGGCGCGATTCTTCTGGACAGTGAAGTCGAGTGTGGCGAGTGGATGGGTGTCCTGCCAGCACTGCGCATAAGTGTCTGGAATTCTTAAGGGCTCTTCGCGCCAGCGGGCATCAGAATCGTTGTCCCATTGCGGCCCGAACACTTCGTCCGGGTCGAGCACGTCGTTAGGATCAGCTGTCGCCTCCAACTGCAGAGACTTCTCTGCGTAGCTTCTCAGGTCGGCCTGCTGGGCCTCACTCGGAGCAGAGGTCGGCACGAGGTCCACCTCGACCTCAGGCAGGGTCAACTTGACGGAGCGGGACTGCACCTCAGCCGTGCCTTCCCCGTACTCATTCTCCAGCCACGCCTTCACCTTGCCGAGAACTACTTCCGGGCGAACCGTTTCTGGGACGTTGGTGACGAGGATAATGTCCACGTCTGCCTTGGTGAGTTCACCATAGTCATCGACAGGTGGCTTGACCATGGTGTGCCGGGCATAGCTCCCCTGGAGGAAGTCAGCCACATGAATTTTAGCGATGTAGGGGTCGTTGCTGATGCGGCTGCGGACGTCCAAGTGCGCCGCACGCGCGGCTTCCAGGGTTGTCTGGCCGGGACGGATGAGCCTGTCGAACTCTACGAATCGCTCAGGAAGGGTTTGAAAGCTGCCGTCGGTCATCTTTTGCTCCTCCGGTCCATCAGCACGTTGACTCGATGTATGCCGTGATAAACATAATACTATATGAATTTTCTGTAATGGGCAATATAGCCTGTTGCTGTTCAATCCATCTGGTAAAATCGAGCGTCTTTCCCAATCGGCGTTATTAGACCTTCTAAAAAAGTCAGATCTGGATGACGACGTGGTTGCAGAGAATAGCAATGAGGTTCGCCCGAAGTTGTCGATAAGATTCCTTCAAGATGAGAAGGACCTTGAGCCACTGGATGATGTGCTTCCAGGGCGACCTGACCTGGATTAGTATGTATGAGCCCCTCAGTGAGAAATTACTAGTGTGAAAAAAGCTGAGAGGCGATAGAAAACTTATACAGAGCAATCGTTTCAAATGCAAAGGCACGCAGTAGTTCGGATATAGCTAGTACTATACATTTAACGCCATTCAGTTCTTGTAGATATTGATGATTTTGAGCTAGAGTTTAATTTGAAACGGATTACATTTATCAGGAGAACTCCCAGCACATCCACGTTCATGGAGAATTCGGTAGAGAGTATGAGCGTAAGTTAGCTGCACGCGAATGGTGTTTGGTCGATTGGGATAAGCTTCGCTTTCAAGGTACTTTCGGTAGTCATCTCCGAAAGTTGCAGTCGGTCTGACTAAGTCTTCACCCTCACGTTCTGCCCAGCGGATTAATCGTCGGATACCGCAACGATAGTTGGCACGAGTTTTTGAGCCTTGATCACCAGGTAATGTTTGACGGCCTGGAGGTTTCGCACTGGGAAGAAAATGATAATTTTCATTTCCGTCAGACTCCAGTAGTCTCAGAACTTTCACCGAATCGTAGGCCCGCAGGTGCCGTCTCAAATCTCGGCAGTTGTGACTGTCACTGATGACATGCTCGGTCTGACGACGCCTACGCATAAACTATATTATTACCACCATCGATGAAAAATACAACTTGAACACCGTCCAGCAAGCATTTTTTCACCAGTGCTTGTTTGCTGACTGGTCCCCCGTAAAACTAAATTCATGGCCAGCGACGCATTCAACGCGGATCCAACCGCCGCCCCGAGCCTGCAATTCCGACGCTGCCAACTCTCGCCTGAAGAACATGGACATGTCTTGGCAAATTTCCAGAGTTATTACCCACTCAACCCGACTAAACATGGCCGCTACCTGGGAATTAACCCAAAAACTGGAGATAAACGTGTAATAACCAAACAGCGGGAGCCAGTCACACTCGATATGGTCACTCAGCACCTTGGCGCATTTGGAAAAACAAGCACATGGACATTGGGATATTTGCCTGGTAATGAAAGTGGCACCACCTGTGGTGTAATTGATCTAGATGGTGATCATCTGCTTGGTGCCAAGTTAGAAAATGCCAGGCGGAAGATTCTTGCGTTGTGCAAAGATTTAAAGCTACACGCCTACGCTGAGAAAAGTTCCAGAGGTAATGGTTGGCACCTATGGTTTTTTATAGATGCATTTATACCTTATAGTGTCATGCGTGACGCGCTAAAAAATATTCTGATCCGAGTAGAGATAATGGCGGAAGTTTATCCGATGGGTGACAATCCCAAATCTCGCTGGGTTATCATGCCATATCACTCGGCTCTTAGAGATGAGAAGAGGTTGGGTAGAACTTGGTTGGAAATGGATGACGGACAACCAATTCCTATTGACGAGTTGGACGAGTACATCACACTCAATTCTGCGGCACAGCTACAAGCACTTGCTACTGAACGCGACGCTATCGATGGTATAAAATTGGGTTCTGTTGAAAAATTCTCCGACTCAAGCGATTTGGCACCGAGCGCTGTAACTGCGCTGCTTGACATGGCGAAAAGTCGCGCCCCAACAGGCGGACGGCACGATGCGCTGGCGGCATTTTTGAATTTGGGCCAACGGGCAGGTGACCTGGAGGGCATGGCCGGAGGGCTGAAATCTGCCGAGGTGCTGCGTGTGTGGTGTCCAGATGGCAGCCGCACTGCTCAGGGCTGGATAGATGAGATCGACCGCTGGACCGAACACGTGCGAAGTGGACGAACGGGTCGGCGGCGCGGCCTGTCGTACCTGCGAGCAGTGGCTGGGTATGTGCTGCCGCCCTTGCCGAAACAGCAATGGGCTGCTGACCTACCTGAGATCGTGGTCAACGAGCGGCATTTGAGGGAGATCGCGGCGGACGCTGAATTAGCACTTCTAGATGCAAATCAGCCACCCACGCTTTTCTGGCGCGGAGGCGAACTAGTTAGATTGGTGGCTGGTGATTGTGAGACACGACTAAAACCTTTGGATGCAGTGGCTCTGAAAGGGGTGCTGGATCGCGTAGCTGACTTTGTAGTCATCGTCAGGCGAATCGAGGAGGGAGAAAACGGCGCAAAAACGACGGTTACAGACAGTAAGGCGGCGAGGCCACCGGCTGATCTGGCTCCGGATCTGTTGGCCCGGGCCGAAACCTTACGTCTTCCGATCCTCCGAACGCTAGCAACGTCACCGATCTATACCCCGGGCGGAGTATTGATCAGCACCGAGGGTTACCACCCGTCGAGCGGGATGTATTTGGACCTGCGTGGTCTGATTCTGCCGCCCCTGCCCCAAGTACCGGACGCGCTGGCGCTGCTAAGCGAGATGCTGGTCGACTTCCCTTTCTCCCCTTATGCGGCCAGCTTCGCGCATACCCTAGCTGCACTGCTGATGCCGTTCGTGCGCCCCATGATTGATGGCCCCACCCCGCTGCACCTGATTGAGGCACCCACGCGGGGCAGCGGCAAGGGCATGTTGTCAGAAGTGATTGCCCACGTCACCGTGGGCGGACCGGCGGGCGTAATGGTCCAGCCCAGAGACGGAGATGAGTTCGAGAAACGCGTGACGAGCATTTTGCTCGAAGGCGCTGCAATGATCCTGCTGGACAATGTACACAGTCTAAAGGGCGAGGCGCTGGCTGCCGCTTTGACCTCCGCCCTATGGAGAGGGAGGCGGCTGGGCAAATCGGAGATGCTGACGCTGCCCAACGGGGCGTTGTGGCTCGCCACTGGGAACAACGTCCGTCTCGACGATGACATGCCCCGCCGGATCGTCCCGATCCGACTTGACCCGGGCGTCGAACGGCCAGAGGAACGCAGCGATTTCCGGCACCCCGACCTGCTGAGCTGGATCAACGTTCACCGTCCGGCTCTGGTGGCCGCCTGCCTCGCTTTGGTCGAAGCGTGGAAGGCGGCGGGGCGCCCCAAAGGGTTAGCGCGTTTAGGCAGCTTTGAGAGCTGGGCGGCCACTATCGGCGGGATCCTCGAAGTGGCGGGCGTACCCGGTTTCCTGACCGGACGTGACGGGCTGTACGAGACGGCCAACGCGGAGCCGCAGGAATGGGCGGCCCTGTTGGCCGACCTGCACAGGCGGCACGGCCTGGAAACCATCGGGGCGCGCGATTTTCTTGGGGCCATGAAAACGCTGGACCTCTGCCATGATTACTGGGAGGGTAAGCTGGCTGGGTCGGCGCTGAAGCGGATTGGGCGGGCTGCCACGCAGCGTCGCGACCGAGTATTTGGGCAATATCGTTTGCGGGTGGCTGGGAAAACCAGCACTGGCAACATCGGTTACCGAGTGGAGATCGTGGGACTGGGTGGCGAAAAAACGCTCGAAACACCGAAAACACTTGGCAGCCGTACAGATATTGCGTCTCAGACAATGTTCAGCGCGAACAGCTCGCTTTCAGAGACACTGGATGTTTCTCCTGTGTTTCTCGGACACACCGTGGGAACACCGGAGAAACATCAGCAACAGAACAACGTACCAGACGAGAAAAAAGGTGTTTCGGGTGTTTTCGATGTTTTTTCGGCACTCGATTCGGATGGCAAAGACACGGTGGAGCTGTGAGCGCCCTGACCCTACTGCAGACACTGGAAGGGCTGGGGGTGACAGCCAAGGTCACTCCCGCCGGCAACCTGAGGCTGGAACCTGCCAGTCGAGTTCCCGTGGAGTTGTTGACGGACCTCCGCAATCACAAAATGGAACTCGTCGCGATCTTGAACCAGCTGCCAGAGCAGATACTCGTTCCGCTGCCCAAGCCATTGGTCAGGTTAGTAGATTTAGCGGTGCTTGAACGCCTTGACTATCCGGCAGTCATATCGACAGGTATGGTTCCATCACTCGGAACTTATGTATTGGCCGCTGCGGCGTTGTATGCGGCTCATCGTGATCCATCGCAGCAACTGGCAGATCTCTGGATGGCAAGAAAGGTGTGTGTTCATTAGATGAAGCTTTGATTTTAAGTAATTCAAAGTTTTATATCAGGCTCGCTCAAAATAGTTCATATGACGAGTGGTTTATTTATAAAACAGGTGAAAATAAGTAGACTATGCATAGTATGAATAGTTAAATTAGCTTTAAGACTTTTGATTTTCGATCGCTCTATATGACGAAAGACTGTCGAATAGGATTTTCCTCTTTATATAACGCTTTCAACCGATTTTCGTTTTTGGGGAGCGCGCAAGTGGTCAATTGCACCGTTGATGTTGGAGGTTCTCTATGCCACGCCACGCTTCTAAACGCCCATATTCTCTGCTACACAACCTTCTAACCAAACTTCGATCTGCAGTCCCTCAAGCCAGTGTCGTTGAACAGGAGGTGAACGAGGAATATCCACAGCTAACCGAACCTATGTGGGTAATGCCATCTACACCCCCTAGGCTGCCCCAATTAGGTCGATCACCGCAATCGATAGCTGCTGACGAAGAACTGTGGGAAGCGCTAACGGGCGAGTTCTGTGATTCGCCGGCACCTGCTCCAAGCGAAGACAGCGCCTGGCTCGGCCTAGCTGCCTCATTGCCAACAGTTCCAGCACCTTCACTTTCCAGCAACGATGATGGAGACGAACTGCATACCGCGTTGCTGCATCTCCGCAACGATCTGGTCTGGACTGTATCGCAGGCAGAGCAGTTTTTCGGGCCGTTGGCAACGCTGGAGCGGGCAGAACTGATTCATGTCGCTGCGTCAGCCATGGGTCGAATTGTGTCCTTGGGTCGGGAAGGCCGACGGCGGGTTCAGGCGAAAGCGACGTACAGGTCGTTCTCGGTCGAGCCGCTCGAGAACATTTTGTATTTTCGGCTTGCAGCGCAGCGGTACGGTTGGGAGGTAGAGAGCGAACCTCCAGTGTATGACCGTCGCAGAAGAGGATACCTGGACCAGCTGGGTTACGTCAGAGAACATGGAGAACTGCGACTGGTCATGGCCCGGGTCACGGCCGGAGGCTATGACCGGCGAACAGTGACAAAGCGGTTCAATTTTCTTAGGGGTACCCTGCTGTCACGGTCTGCTGTGTTGCTGGTAATTACGCCGGACTTGGCCAAAGTGGGCCGGATGCATGGGCGGCGGGGGCTCTTAGAAATCCGGGAGTTCAAAATCAGATGAGGTTACTTCCAGTTTATCAGAAGGGCCCGAATCACCATCCATCCAATTTTTTCTCAAACATCACACTGCTATGCCTTATTCAGGCCTCGAAAAGCAGGAGGTTGCGTTCCGGGGTACCGCATCTGTCAATCACATTCAAGGGGGCGTCAATCTCTCTGCCCCTCCTTCATAGGGAAGTAGAACAATGACTCGCGAGCGGGCGCTCAGCCTTCTGGAAACGGACAGGGCTCTGACGGGTCGGCAACTCTATAGGTGTTACGGCATCCACCCTAGACTGCTGACGAATCTGGGGCGCCGGGACGTTACCCTTGGGCCGCGCAAGAACTGGTCCGGTACTCCCATCACCGTCCGGTTCTATGGTCTACATCAGCGTGATCTTGATCGGCTGCACCCGGCAGCGCTGGGGCACTATGCGGGCATCGCCGATATGCGGTACCGACTCAACGTGGGAGGGGCTCGGTGGCAGATTTCGCGCTCAGGTAGTCAAGGCAGACTCCAGAGAAAACAGAGCGGTTGTCTGCCAGATGCTGTCTATAAAGGCGAGACCGGTCGCGTGGCTGTCGAGTACGATACCGGAACCTATTCGACATCACTGGTGGTCGAAAAACTCGAAGCTTATTACCTTGATCACGCCGCGACTGTCTGGGGAGTCACGTCGCCACTCAGGCAACGGCGGGTCAGGGAACTGGCTGCCGCTTACGGTTTCAGAATTCAAGTCATTGACGCGACTTGGTGGTTGCACTGAAGCCGAAAGTGACGAGTTCACGGGCAATTAAGAGCGGAATCAAAAGATCTGAATGGCCGCTTCTCCGCTCAGCGTTCTGAACAGGAACTGGGGTGTGGGGCGCTCCGACCCAGGAGAAAAAAAGGCGGCACGATTCGCAGATGCACTTCCTTTCTTTGAGATATTCCAGTACCACTACTTCAGGTAGATCTCGCCTCAGATACTCTCATTTACTTATGTAAATAGATTACAATTGAGTGTACATTTCGAGAACATTCAGCATCAATAACAGAAAAGCCACCTCGAGAGCGGCCGTTCAATTGGCTGCTGGAGGACATGAAGCGGATGTGCATCCTGCAGGGTCTGAAAATCTCTAATGTCATTAAGGAGTGAGGCTAATGAAGACTCTGACTACGGAATAAATTCGAACAATACTCCGAGATACCCGGATCGCTCCTCCGAATCCAACACCGACATTCACCTTTGCAGAGTCGCAGCAGCATCCCATTTCACCACACTGAATGGTTTCACGGATCTGGCTTGTTGGCTGCACCGTGAATGAGCCTTACATACATAGGCTGGAGCGCGTACACAGTTGTCCAAAACGGCTGGATTTTTTGGTTTGCGCCCTCGTCCGGTGTGACTGATTTGACAACTCCGGTGGCCCCCAGGGACAACTGTGATGGTGGCCGTCAGAGGTGCCTGAGTATCAATTGGAGGACGTCGCATGATCAAGAACAGAAGAGTGTACAAGTTCAAGGCTATGAGTAGGCCCGCAGTGTATCTGGAGGCGAGTACGGTAGACGAACTGGCTGCCGCTCTGAGTGCCAACGGTGAAGCGGCTGACAGAGCAGCAGCCATGGCTACCACCCTGTGGGGTGAAGCCGGGTCAAGTTATAAAAGTGATCGTTTCACTGTACGGCACGAAGGAACATTCCAGTTTGTTCCGACCTCGAAACGGGAGACGTTACCTGTGTCATGGGCTCCGCTAACCACGGGAACTGAACTCGTGAAACAGACGCCAGGAGCAGAGCACATCACGGAACGGAATCCAGTCTCGTCAGCGAATCCGCAACCATTGATTGAGGGGTTGTTCGATCAACCCGGAAGTTGCGAAAGTTAATTCGAACCAGGATCGGCCCAGCGCGCATGCGCTGGGCCGACTCCACACCCTGACCTCTTGTACCCACCCAGGATACAGGAGGCTCTCAGTGACCATCCCTGCCACATCGACAACCGTGACTCTCAGCGTACCCGCGCACCCCACCGCCGAGCAGGCCCGCACACTCCAACGCCGCATCGTCCTTCAGGCCCAGGCCCGTACTGGATTCTGGAGCCTCGTCAGGGCCGGGCTGGGCTCAGCGCATGACCGGCCCTGGCCACGTCCACAGATCATCCTGCCGGCTGTTAGGGACGCACTGCACGACCTGGTGCCCCCCGATGACCTGCCCGGACGCCAGTACATCGACTGTGCGGTCGAACACGAGGCCGCGACATTGCGTCGCCTCCCCACCAGGGTCGACCAGTCGCACCTGCGGTCGAACGCAGACGCGGACCTGCTGCTGGTTCCCACCCCCCTTTTGATCATCGGCGAGGACCTGCTGCTCCTGCCGGACTTCAATCTGGAGGTCGACGGCTTCGCCCTCCCACGGCCGTTCAGGGAGGTGCTGCCCGATCGGGGGACCACTCGGCTTGTCAAGTGGCGCGCTCAGCTGGTCGACGATCTGGAGCGGTGGGACCAGAGCTGGGGCGACCTGCCGGTCGCCGATCACCAACGGTTGCAACGGCATGTGGATCACTATGGCCCGTGGTGCACGGGCCCCGTCCCGGTGCTCTCAGCCGTGCCAGGCGTGGAGGCACAGACGGTGTCGGTGCAGCATCGGTACGACCGGGCCGGAGTCCGCCGATGGGTGTGCGACATCACATTCACTTTATCCCCAGATGCGCTGCGGACCTGGTTCCCGGAAGCAACGGTGTCGGAGCCGGTGGGGATTGATCCCGGTCTGCGACACCCGCTGACCTGGGCATCCGCCAACGCAGCACACTCGTTGAGTCCAGCACTCGTCGATCTGTCCGGTTTCCCGGGTCGGCAGGGTCCCGGGGCGCGTGCCCTGCGCAGGGCCTGTTGGACGAGACACGCCGTGGGATACGACCGAGCTTGGAAGGAGATCCTGCAGCACCGGACGGTCCGTCTGGAAGACACCCACTGGACGACGCTGACCCGAAATAACCCGGATTTCGTTCGGCGCGCTCAAGACAATTATTTGTTCTGCTGGCTGGATCACCTCGCGGCGACGGCACCTCTTACGGGAGCGGTACTCGAGATGATTCCGTCACGGGAGACCAGCCTCACCTGCTCTGAGTGCGGCTATGTCCACGATACGCGTCAGGAGGGCGTGTTCGTCTGCGAAAACCAATTGTACTGTCACTACTCAGCTCCGGTTGATGTCAACGCTGCCCACAACATTGCGCAGGCCATGCACCCTCGCCGCTCCCACCTGCCCAAGAGTGAACCGTCCTGGCAGGGGAAGCAGAACTGACGGTCAATCAGGACCAAGGCTTCTTACGAAGTCCATGAGAGGTGAAGTATGAATCCATCCGACGCTTTGCTACCGTTTTCGCCGCCCCCGCCATCCACCGAGGTGACCAGGGCTCAGCAGCGGTTCCTGGGGTTGACAGGACACCGTCGCCCCCCCACAGAATCAGAGAACGTGGATTTGACCAGCGTTTGCCTTTCTCCCGCGGCCTGGGGTGGGCTGAAGCCTTCCCTTGATGCGCCCGGCAATTTCACTGGTGGTCCCCTCTACGGTTTTCGGTCAGGGGGCATCCTGTACGTTCAACTGGCAGCGCCGGGTGGCTACCCCTGGTGGTCCGAGGAGCGTTCTCCTTTGGACCTGGATGCTCGCTACTCATTGGGCTGGAGCGATTGCCTCCGTACGATGACTGGAGATGATCTTGGCTGGATCGGCCAGTGGTTGATGTATCCAGACCGCAACTTCCCGTCGATCGCTGTCGATCACAACTGGATGCTTCAAGGCATTCTGACCCGACTGATCGACCACGAGTTTCCGCTGCTGGTCATGGGTTATCACGATGGTGCCCGGAGTGTTCGGGCGCACCGGTTCGAGTATGGAAGTCTGGAGATTGTGCCTCTGTCCCTAACCTCCGAATGGCTCACGATCGAGCCGTAGGAAGAGCACGCTTACAGGCGGAGTTGAATCTCTGTTGCACTATGGGTGGCTTGCATTGGCTTCTGCGGCATTAAGCCTGTCAGGAGTTCGTACCCTTTCTGCTAAGCCTTTGTTTTCAACTGGAGACTGCCGAGAGTACGATATTTTTGGCAGTCTCTATGGGGGAGTGGGTTGCAGGTTGAGAGCATATCGGTCAACCACCGCCGACAGTGCTTGAGGCAGCTTGATGGGTGCGGCTCCATGCCTATTGGGAACCCGGTTGGGCCTGTAGATATGCTTGTGGCGCTCCCTCATTCGACTAACTTCCGCAAAATATACTCAATAAAATACGTTTGTAAGCCACATTTTAGCTGGTGAAAGATCAAAATCCCTAAAGAAGATTAATAGGTATTTTCTTGACTACGACTTGATCAATAAAAATGCTGAGAAACGTACTACTCTATTGCGCCAAAGAAGAATGGAAGACGATATTTAGTTGTCAATGTTGGTCAAAGTATGGATCGCTTTTCAAAAGCCGTCCAGCATTATAGAAATGAGGATACGCTTCAAATTATAATTTATGCGCCTATGGATCAAGATCGTACGGGCAACTTCGGTTTGGTGGCTGGTACCGTCTGTACCCGGCGTTTCGCTAAGTTGATGCTCGTCTTGTTCCATATTTTGCCGTCGAGGGTCGAATAGACGGTCACCGTCGACGGCACGGTCAGGCTGCTCAGTGAAGCGTTGTCCTGCGAGAGCCCGGCGTAGAAAATCGGGTACAAAGCTTTGCCATCACTGACCATTACTTGCGCGTTCGGCAACGGCAACGGACCATATGTCTCCCGGTTCACGAAGAACCCGTCCACGCTGAATCCGGCTTTCCCCATCGGTGAGGCATCCAGCTTGAGCGACAGAGAGTAGGAATTGTAGGCAGGGCTGCCCCCTTTAGAAGAGGCGCCGCCGGAGTCGTCCAGGTCCGACTGACTGGCGACCGAGACCTCCAGATGCCGGGTTTCGCCGAGAACGTAACTGTCCAGCAACTCCGCGTCCAGCAGGCCATGCTGACACTGGTTGACGACCGGTTCGCTCCCAGTCGCCTTGAGGGTGAACACGCCCGATTTGACCGTCACCAAACCGCTGCCAAGCACCGCTTTCTGTAGCGCTGCCCCAGCCGTTTTGAACGGCTTGCCAAGGAAAAACTGAGTGCCGTCGGTGTTCAGTTGGAGAAACGTCACTTTGCTACTGCGGCAGTCCAGAATAAAGCCCACGTCGGCGTTGCCGACCGGGTACCCGAGACCCATGGTGACCGCGTAGAGCGCCAGTTGCTGGTGCGGAACCAGTTGGTAGCCGCTGATGCTCAAGGTGGCAGCCTGCGCAGAACCGGTAAGGAGCAGCAACGGCAGAATACGGGAGAAGATCGACATGTGAACTCCTGGGAACAGGTCAAAGGGGGCGGAGGGCTCGACCGGACCGCGCGGGTGGAATGGATTCAGACGAAAGATGACAGGCGCCTCACCAGAATACTACTTATCGTCTCTGGACTCGCCGGTATGACCGGACGGCTGAATGGGCAGCGTGAAGGACGCCCATCCGCTGAGATTGAGACTGGCCCACAACCTGCGTGCGCTGCGCAAGGCCCGGGGGCTGTCCCAGGAAGGGCTGGCTAACCTGAGCGGGCTGCATTACACCTACATCGGTGGTATCGAGCGGGGCGAACGCAACCTTAGCGTCGACAACATCGGGCGTCTCGCAGAGGCGCTCGGACTCGACGCAGTAGATTTGCTCCACCCCGCCCTGCAGAACGAGAGTTGATCCACCAGGAAGCGTCTTCTCTAGCCTCTCTGATTCGGAAGGGTTACCTCCGTCCGGTATGCTTCAAAGAATGTCCGCCTCAACCCATCCCCTGCGGCTGTTTCCCACTGAGGCCGCCGCGAAGAAAGCGGGCTTGAAACTGGCTGACCTCTCCGGTGAGCGGCTCGGCACGACCCTCTACGCCCTGCTGCCGGAAAGTGAAAAGAAGCTCGTCTACCTGCTGAGCAGCAGTTACCGACTCACGGTGGCTGAGCGGAGCTGGGTAACCGAGCGCCGGGCCACCGTGACCAAACTGGGACGTTTTCAGGTCGGTCGCAGTTACAGTCCGCTCCAGCTCAACATGCGCCGCGAACAGAAAGTGTAGAGAAGGGTTCACGAAGTACCCTGTCCATGAGCCTCGCCCAAGTTCTGCTCTTCCAGTCTCGTTACTGATCTCAGCCAATGTAGACAACGCTCTTGCTTTCAACCTGCCTTCAGTAACAAGGGATTTTTCATCATGGAAGGATCCCGCTCTTCTTGTTGCTCGGGTGTCGACGACTTATGCCGAGATCGGTAATAAGTAGGGAGCGGAATTCCTGTAAGCACGCTCAGGCGCCCGCTCGTCGTCACCGCGATCCGACCTGCCTTTCCACTTGGCCTGCACCCTGACATCGTGTGGCGCTGCAAGGTGTCCTATGAGGCCGACGACTTCGACACTGCTCTGAATAATGCCTTCAAGCGCCTTGAAGTCTGGATTCGTGAGCTGGGATAGTACGCGCCGACCGACCTGGGGGTCAATCTCGTGTCGATGGCGATGGGCCAGCGCGGAAACCTAGCCCCACCAGCGATCATCAGTTTCAGCGACATTCCTGCTGAGCAGGAAGGTTTCCACCAACTCTTCCGGGGAGCCATCGCAGCTTTCAAAAACCCACTCAGTCACCGTGATGTCGACCACAGCGACCGCAACCGCACCGCTGAGCTGCTGAACTTCGCGAGCTACCTGCTATACCTGTTGGACAGCGTGACCATCAATCGTCCCGCGCCGCCGGTCACGCCGCCTTGAGCTTTGCGAGCAGGAACTGGGCGATACACTTGGCAATCAGTCTGAACATATCTTCCCCGTAATTTGGGCACAGGTTGTCTTGGGGCTATTGCACTTCACTTGTCAGGACTCTGCAGGAAGACCAGCGCATAGAATGTATCCATGCCCCGCCAGAAGCTACCGACTCCGCAGGAGATGACGAGCTTCGTACGCGAGTGGTCGGCCCGTTTCGGACAACCTCAGGCAACCTCCGCAGACCAAGCGCAGATCAAAATGCAGTATCAGGGCTGGGCTGCCGTGCAGTGGGTTGAGGAGCATGGCCAGCCGGTCGATTCTGACACCCTGTCAGCTATCCTCAATGGCACCAAGGTACGCGCTGGCAATAGCAGCGACAAGCGGCTCTGGCGTGAACGCATCCTGTACGTCGCGCCACTGAAGGCCCATTATCGGCTGCCCTCTAAGGTCTGGCAGTGGGTGCTGCGTGCCGGGGTACAGGGCGGCCACTTCCCAGCAGTGGTCGCCCCGGAGGCGCTAACCACCACGCAGGACGCTATTCCCGCCCGACCGTATCTGATCACCCTGGCCAACAAGCCGAGTGTGTTGATCGATCGTGCCACCCGTGGCCCCGAGGGCTGGAACGGCGCCACCCTGCAATACCGCGAAGTGTTCGAAGACGGTCTGGTCCTGAACTACTTCGATGAGAACACCGGAGCGGACACTTTGCGCCAGCAACTGATGACCCTCGATCCGCGTACCTCGGATGTGTGGCGGCTGCTGACCGCCAAGGCCCTTGAACACGATCAGGGCGACCTGTTCACCCCCATCACCATCAAGCCGGGCGAACTGGCCCAAGCTTTGGGTCTGAAACCCCACCCTAATGGCAGCGTGCGCCCCAAGGATCTGGTGCGCTGCACTGAGAGTCTTTTCCATTTGGAACGCCTGTGGCTGACTCTGCCGGATGCTGGCCCTGGCGACGACGAGGGCACACGACAGCGTGTGCTGGCGGTGATGGCCAGGGGCCGCTCGCGCAAGGTCGAGGGACAGTCGATTCCCGGTTCCTGGACGCTGGTACTCGGCGACTGGGCCAAATATTTTCCGCGGAGCTTCGCGCCCATTTTTCGCAGCCTAGTGGAACTGCCCGCCAACTCAGCGACCAACCTCTGGGCCAAGCAGATCGGTACCGAACTGTCGTACTGGCTGCGTGAGACTGCTGACAACCAGACCACCGTCCGCTTCATCGCAGTCGGCACGCTACTGAGCCGCGCCAGCGTAATGCAGGAAGTGCTGGATTTGCGTGAGCACAAAAATCAGAACCGTGCAGTTGAGCGCTTTGAAGCGACGCTCGAATTGCTCGGTACTCTCGGACTGCACGAGCAGTGGGCGTACGAGGCCCGCAGCGCTGCCGCCATGGACCTGGCGCAGGGCAAACCGGAGTTCTTCGAAGCCTGGCTCACCAGCCTGGTCGAGTTGCACGTCCCGGCACCGTTTCTCCAGTCGATCGCGGAACTGGCCCAGACCGAGAAGACTTCCACGCGCCGGAATTTACGACACCTGACTGCCGAAGCCAAGCGGTAGAGCGAACTCTTTTCCCCAGTTTCAGTTCCTTTCCAGGATGCTCAGTCGTTTCTCCGACACCTGACTGCCGAACCTGCAGCGTAGCGCGACACCTGACTGCCGAAGAACAGGCAAATAGGCGACACCTGACTGCCGTGCCTCGTCGTTTCTCCGACACCTGACTGCCGAAGCGAGTGGCGTTATTCCGACACCTGACTGCCGAAGCTGAAGGACTGTCTGTGCAGTCCGGCTGGCTCCAGCACGGAAAATACGACGCTCGCCACTACGCCTTTCTCCCATGTCCAGGGCCCGGCTTTGTGCCCAGGAACGCTAGAACGCCACGCTTACAGTGGGAGCGTTGCTCCTTCCACATCCAGGTAACAGGCATCGCTGTAACACCCTTTCCTATGATCTGACCCCAACCCACGAGAGCACATCCTCCGGAACTGAAACGCTACGCCGACCGCGTGGAACTCAGCACTTCCCGGTTTATCGACCCACAGACGTAATTGCGGTCGATGCCTCGGGATTCCGCTCTATTGCACCTGGAGCCTGATGACTGCTCAAACCGTTCAGATCACTCCCACTTCGTTTGCCGTCCGGGAATTCACTTCCGACGAACTCGCCCTACGTCACCGTGCCCAGCAGGAGTTGATTCAGCGACGCCTGAATGCCGCCGGACTGAATGGGCAGAAAAGCGCACCACTCCCACGACAGCCGCAACTGTTCGTGCCAAAAGCCATACCGGCCCAGCAGTTTTCATCCCCACCGAGACCGACCCCGAACATGATCATGTCCGCCTCTCTGGAAGCAGCAGTGGAGAAGATTCGGCGGCCGCGCCCGGGAAGCCCCGCCGCCCGGGCTATTAAAGCCATCGAGAGGGCACGCCCCCTCATTGAAAGCGGCCTGCGCCGCCGGGACGCCCGCCACAACGCTCTGACGGTCTTTCGTGTTCTCACTCAGGCCGCCTACACCCTGATCGAAAGCCGTGGTCAGCTCGCACACGCCACTACGTATACATTCTTCACGGTACTCGACCTCCTGCCTGTCGTGACCGGACTGTCGAGCGACCAGTGCGAACGGGCCACCCGGAAACTGCAGGATCTCGGCCTGATCCACAAGACCTCAGGGGGCATACCGGTTCAAACCTCAGTCCTGGCTCCAGAAGGCCCCATAAAGCCTTCCCGGCAGTACCGAGGCGGCAGCTGGACCACCACCATCTTCCTGGACCCCACGACAGGCGAACAGCGAAACGCCCATGTCTGTGCTGGCACCTGGGTAGCCGTGCTCCTCCGCCCTGCCTCCGGACGCACCGCCCGGGTCATCTCGCACGAACTGCCTCCCTGCCCCAGAGACCTGACCGCTGACCGGAAGGCGGGACGAACCGCTTGGCAGGCCCAGCAGGAAGTCAAAGGGAAAGTGCGGGAATCAAGACTCCTTACAGGAGATCAGTTTGATATTACTTCCTTATTAAATTGGTCGTTACCAAAAAAAGAGAGTTCAAAGTTGTTGGGTATTAAAGACTCCCGCACTTCGCTGTTCGCCGACGCCACCACCCCTCAGGAGCTGGTGTGGAGCCTCAGCCGAATCGTCAGCATTCATCCACAAGCCCGTCGCGAGGCAGTGCAGGAAGGAGCCGCGAGACTGGTGCAACTGCTCGCTGACCCCGGCTGGGAACGACACTACTATCGGCTACTGTGGCGAGCGACCGAAGCGGAATTCCAGGGTCTGCCGGCCTATACCCAACTGGCTCACGCCCTCGAACGTACGTTGATTGCTGCGAATGAACTGCACCTCGCCCGGCCCGGAGCTTGGCTCACCCGGCAATTACGCGACTGCGGCTGGCTTGATGCCGTGTATCACACACATATGCTGGCACCTGCTGGATTTAATGGATGATGACTCTTTCTGAGTTTCAGGGATCTGAAGTCAACAGCAGAGAAAACAGTGAATCGAGGAGCGAGTAACTGCGCTGCTGAACGCTGTGCATTACCCAGGAAAAGCCAACATACAATAATAAGAAGAGTTGTAATGCCTTACTCGAATCGGGTCAGCTGACCTGCTGTCACCGGCTCTTAACGCGGAGGCCCTCACGGCCCAGACCACCCGGTCGAGCGACGCCAAGCTGAAACTGACGGCCAGACTGTATACCGGCGGCCAGGGCTGAAGGGGGCCGCTGTTTGCCATGTGCGCGAAGGACAGTGACGCGGCGCTGATCACCGAGGTCGAGCGTACCTGCCTCAGCCGCATCCTGATGCGCGACGCGGTCGGCCGGCCGGAACTTCAGCTACGACGTCAGGGCAAGCCAGTCATCTGAACTGAGCCTTTGCGTCTGCTTGTCAAGGTTCTGCCTATCGCGCTCGTACGCTCACTTCAGGACGGCATGAGTCACGCCGCCAGACTTGTATTCAGGAGACCGGCTGGCCCGAGAAAACGGTGATCAGCTCATCGCCGTCCGGGTCAACGATTCCCACGCACCAGTGTTCGGCATCGGTCGGGACATCCACTTCACCGTCAGTGAGCTGCAGCCGGTGCTCGAGCGGCAGCTCGGCCATGATCATCATGCAGCCACCTCCAGAGTCCCAGCCGCCGAACTCCAGGCCAGCAGTCAGCGCGAGGAAGTCAGTGGCACCCAGCTGCCGGGCGATGGCGTCCAGTCCGCTTCTGTCAAGCTCGTATGCACGGTGAAGGATGGTCTGTGTCAGGTCGGCGGTCATGTGCTCAGGATATCGGCTGGCCCGATGCCGCGCTCATGCGAGATATTCGATGCGCTCCGGGCTACATTCCTGCTAGACATGAGGGTGTGCCGCGCAAACTTGCCATCAGACGAATCCAACACAGTGAACTGACGTACTTCCAGCCTCTCTTCGAACGTATCAGAACCGACGCTGAGGCTGTCGGAAAGAAGGGTAGCAAGCAGAAAGCCATCAACCTCGACAAGGCCGTCCTGATCGATGTGTTCTACCCAGCACTAGCGTCCACCCGGAACGGCGAATTCGGCATCGTGCTGAACGTATTCGGACCGAACGACAGCCGTCTGCAGTCGCTAGGCCGGAAGATCAGCAAGCCGAAGGCGAACAAGGAGAGCGACAGCAAGAACTGGCGTCTGCACGGCGCGACTATCCGCAACCCGCTGAGCGACCCCGGCCGGTATGACGTGATTGAGGCGAACGACTTCCTGGTCATGGAATTTCAGGATGCGCCGGATGGAATGCCAGGCATCGTCAACCTGCAGACGATGAGCAGGAGCGTGGCCACGGCGGCGGGTATCACCGCCGATCTCGATGCGCTATTCAAAAACCGCCTGAACATGGTGGCCATCTCCGAAAGCATGATGGCGAACCTGTGCGCCCGGACAGCCCTGCTTCCGGTCGACCCGCTGTCGGTGTTCGAGGATGAGGACGCTCTAATCGAAGAGGCCCTCACGGGTGACCCCGTCGCTGTTGAGCGAGTGCTCAGGCGGCGCAGGGTCGTCACGCGTCAGCAAGTGCTCGATCGGCAGCGCGCCGGTGATGAGAACGGCCTGACCGGTGAAGCGCTGGTCGTCAGCTGGCTTGAAGCGGAGAAGACCGCGGGTCGGATCACAGACTTCCGGCATGACGCGGCCGTGAATGCTGTTCAGCCGCATGACTTTACCGTGATGACTCCGGTCGGGACGATGTATGTCGACGCCAAATCAACCAGCGGCCGGCACGACGCTGATTTCTACATGTCAGTCTCGGAGGTCGTCTTCGCGGCCGAGTCGGCAGATGCGTATCAGATCTACCGCGTTTCTGAGCTGAGCAGCGGGTCCGGCACGCTGCGGATCAGCTCCGACATGCGTGACTTGGCAAAGGAGATAGGTGAAGGCCTGAAGTATCTACCGAAGGGGGTACGTGCGACCACGCTCACGATCCAGACGAGCCAGCTGAAATGGAGTGACCCCGTTGAGCTGAAGCTGCCGCCTCCGCCACCTCTGCAGCCTCAGCTGTTCGAAGTGTAATCACCGGAGATGGCGCCGGTCGACTCGCTGCCTTCCAGCCAAGCGCGCGCCCGGTTGGCCAACTCCACTTCAGTGATCCGGCCCTTCCCTTTCAGCGCGCATTCCCAGACCGTAAGAACCCGCCAGCCTGTCTTCAGGAGGCGGGTTTCGACTTCAGCGTCACGCTCGGCGTTCCGGCCTAGTTTCTGCTGCCAGAACTCCTGCCGGCTCTTCGGCCACTTGAACAGCGGGCATAGATGGCGATGCCAGAAGCAGCCGTGCACAAACAGCACGGCTTTGTACTTCGGGAAGACAAGGTCAGGCTTCCCTGGCAGGGCGCGTACCTGAAGGCGGTACCGCAGGCCTGAGGCATGCAGGACCCGGCGGACGGTCAACTCAGGCTTCGTATCCTTTCCCTGGATGCGCGTCATGTTGAGATGACGCTGTTCCGGTGTCAGGACGTCCGTGGTCACGCTGTCTGTGCGACCAGCATCCGGTCGTCGGCTGTGGCGACCATGTGTGCTGCGCCGGCCTTGATGGCCACCATGATCTTCTCCGCGATCGCCTTCGACATCAACGGCGGCACGGCGTTGCCGATCTGCTTGAAGGCCGGGTTCATGGTCCCCTTGAATACGAAGCCGTCAGGGAAGCTCTGGAGCCGGGCCGCTTCACGGACGCTGATGGTGCGGGCCTGTTCGCTGTCCGGGTGGATGTGGCTGTAACCGTCCTTGCCGAGGTGCGCGAGCAGCGTCCGTGCCGGCGCGTCGCCTTCCATCTTCCGCCACTTGTTCGGAAACTTCCCGGGATCGTACGGAGGGATCATGCTGCCGCGCAGTTGATCCCACAGGTCGCTGTCTTCCTTAAGTGGACGGCCCTCCGCTGCCAGCTCAGCCAGCCGCTCGCGGAACAGGTCGTGCGCGTGCTTCAGCGCCTCCGGGTACTGATCGCCAGGGTTCATGCGGCGGAAAATCATGTAATCGCGCGGCAGAGAACGGATGGCGTGGTCACGCACGCCGCCCGGAGACTCGAAGTCCTGCCAGGTCCTCATCAGCTGAACGTACGGGGTAAGCTTCACGTCCTCCCTGTAAGGTGTCACCGGGCCGTCGAAGCGTCTGGCGCCTTTTTTCATCCCTCCGGTCAAGTGTTCGGTGATCACGGGCAGGTCGCCGATAGCCTCATCGGTGGTGATGGCATCAGCCGGCTTCCTGATGGTCCCCGGGGCATCGACGTAATGATGCTCGGCAGCTTCGCTGAACAGGTCGCCGGTGCTGCTGTTTAGCACCTTCAGAGCGACCTGCCTGCTGCCTTCGTAGCCGACCGGCAGTTCGATGTCATGCGTCGCCTTCGGAAACGCAACCGTCTGGCCGAGTTCGCTGCGGTACGCGACCAGGAACATCCGCTCGCGCATCTGAGGTACGCCGTAGTGCGCCGCGTTGAGGAGTGTGTAGGCAACTGTATAACCCGCTTCCTCGAGCGCCTCAGCCATTACCTCGGCGACGTTTACACCGCGCTGGTTCATAATATCCGGCACGTTCTCCATCAGTAGCGCGAGAGGGTGGCAGGCCGTGACGTACGCGAGGTACTTTTCAAACAGGCTTGCCCGGTGATCGTGGAGGAAGGCTTCCGGGTGCTCAGCGATCTCGCGCAGCTTCGAGCGGCCGACGCGTGCGTACGCCTGGCAGGGCGGTCCGCCCACCAGCACATCGAAAGCTTCGCTGACAGGGCCGAGGCCGAGCGCGTCGGCGAGGTCCTGCGGCATGGTCTCGGTGATGTCGCGTGCGATTGCGTGCTCGGGGCTACCGGGGTGGAAGTTGTGGCCGTGCGTGGCAGCAGCGTGCTCGTCAATCTCGAGGTTTGCCGTGATCTCGAACTTCGCAGCGTGAAAACCGAGGCTGATGCCGCCAGCTCCAGAAAAGATGTCCAACACGCGAGGCACACCACCGGCGGCAATCCGGCGCGCCTTGCTCAGGTAGGTCATGTCAGTCATTTTAACTCCTGACCTGCGTATCACGCGTCAACGATCCCGTCACGCTCCTCAGCCCGGGCGGTACAGCACTGGCCAAGTCCTGGTCTGATTCTGGAACTGCTGGACTTGCCGGACTCATGGTTCTTAATGGTGTGCTGCCGTCCGGAACTGAAGACCAACCTTCTGATGCTGCAACGGCTGAGTGTCCGCTTGGAAGTCCATTGCGGTCTGATCGGCTGAATCTTTTTCGCGCACTCCTGTTCATGCTTATCTTCGTGTTTGGTCGATAACTCGGCGTGATATGTTTTCCATGTCTGAACATAATCAGTAAGCTGAAAAATGTAATCACTTCAGCCACGGGTGACGTTCCGGAGAGAAGTCCTTGGTAAAGGAGCGAAAAATTCACAAGCCAGAGCAGCAGGAAGTGTGGCAGGAGGTGATGGTTCCACCTGATCCGGTAGGTGTCCTCCGGGGGCTGCAGAACGCCGGGTATCGAACCGAGGGGGCGGTCGCCGACCTGCTCGACAACAGTGTGTCCGCGGGTTCATCGCACATTTTTGTCAGGCTCGATGAGGATGGTGGGCGCGCCCTCCGGATCGAGGACGACGGGCAAGGTATGTCTGCCGGGCAACTGATAGAGGCCATGCGCATCTCCTCCCAGAGCCTGAACCCGAGATCTGCCTATGACCTGGGCCATTACGGGATCGGTCTGAAATCAGCCGCGCTCTACCTGTCGGCCAGCGGCAGGATGGAGGTCGACAGCCGGAACAGCGCTGGAGAGGGGGGAAGAACCGGCTGGTCTGTTGAGGAGGTCTCGGAGAACGGCTGGCACCTCCGGGTGGGACCTTCCCTACGTACGGTTGCTGGAACCACTGTGACTATCCATGACCCCCGTATTCCCGAAGGCGAGGAAGGCAGTGCCGTCCTGAGTTCCATCGCCAGACACCTCGGGCTGACCTTCGCAGTTGCGCTGGGGAAAGGGCTGGAGATCTCCGTCCAGGGGCGGGCAGTGCAGCCCTACGATCCTTGTAGTGCCGAGACCGAAGGCGTTCGCCGTCTCGGTCCCTGGAGTCTCCCGGAAAGACAGGGACAGGTGACTCTGCTGGTTCTGCCGGTCGCCTGCCGTGAGTTCGAGACACCCGCTGAACGGCAGACTTACGCTGGTGTCCATTTGAGGTGCAGTGGGAGAGCGATCACGTCTGGCGGCTGGATGCGGCTGCTTGCTGTGCGTAACCGCCCTGAGGCTGCAAATCGCCTCCGCCTGTGCATCGATATCCCACGCAGTGAGCTTGAGGCTTGGCGGATCGGCGTGGCCAAGGCAGATGCTACGGTTCCCGACACCTTGCTTCCGCGTCTGAGGGAAATAGTACAGGAGGGACTTGAACGTGCGGGACGACAGCGGACGTTGCGGCCGGATGCTGGCAGGGAACGCCAACCGGTGGAAAAGGAATCGACTCCCTGGCTGTCAGACGGACGGCTGGATCGGGCTCATCCCTACGTCCATGCTGCTCTGGAGCAACCAACACGCGAACACGTTGAGCGCCTGCTGCGAACGCTGGAGAAAATGACATGAACAATGACCGCCTTCGACAGACCCTCCTGCAGACGGTCCGGAATGCCATTGAGTTTCAGAAGCTGAATGGCCCTGAAGAACCGCTTCTCGCCGACGGGTTTGTCCGGCAGAAGGTTTCGGCGGTCGCCGGGCTGCTGGGAGCAGCCGATTCTGATACCGACTGGGTTACCAGACAGCTCGAAGCCGAATTTACTGTCACCGTCGACGAAGTGCAGGTTGTTGAGCGTGAAGGCGGAACGCGGTGGACGCCACAGGTCGGGCCCTTGCGGCGAGACTTCCATAACCTGCTCAGCCAGAGGGGCTGGGGGCAGCAGGTGGTCTGGTCGCTCGAGGAAACCACCAATGCGATCCTCAGTCGCTGTGGCCATCCGGAAGATGAGCGTGAATGGCAGATCCGCGGAATGGTGGTGGGACAAGTGCAGTCCGGGAAGACCACCAGCTACACGTCCCTGATTGCAGGGGCCATAGACGCCGGGTACCGGAACATCGTAGTGCTGGGCGGGCGTACCAATGACCTCAGGCACCAGACGCAGCAACGAATTGACGACGGCATTGTCGGGCAGCAGAGCAGCTTTGAGATGCCTGCACTCGGAGTGGCCAGTCGGCCGATTTCCCGTTCAGGAATTGTGCCACGGGTAATCGGCGTCGGCCATTTCCGTCAGGGCCGTCTGGACGAGGTCTGGTCTCCGCCGCTGCTGCTCCTCACTTCACAGGATCAGTTGTCCGGCAGCACCGTGACTGGTGGTGACTTTGACGCCCGGCGAGCGCGGGCGAACAATCTGGCTGGTCCGGCCATTACTCTGGCCGTGATCAAAAAGAATACAACCATCCTCAGGAACCTCACCCGCTGGCTGACCCAGAGCAGCCGGGCCGGCAGCGGGCCGCTGCTGGTGATCGACGATGAAGCAGATGACGCTTCTATCGATGTCTCAGGTGAGGATACGGAGACGCCATCCGCTATCAACCGCTGTATTCGCGACCTGCTCCGGAGTGCGCCCAGGGCGACATACATCGCGTATACCGCAACACCATACGCCAATGTGATGATTGATCCGGACGCCGACCATGATGAGTACGGGCAGGACCTCTTCCCGGGAGACTTCATCGCATTGCTTGAAGCGCCGAGTAACTACATGGGGGCTTCTGAGTTCCTGCAGCCGGCCGGGACCCGCAGCCACCATCTGGAAGTGACGGACAGCAGTGGGTGGATCATGCGGGGCCGTACCACAGGATCGGTGCCGTCGTCCATGCTCAGGGCGATTCGCGAGTTCGTGGTAGCCAGTGCCATTCGTCGGATTCGCACCCAACGGGCCGGTACGGCCCCGCAGCACGCCTCAATGCTGATCCACTGTGCTGTGCAGGTCGCTGTTCAGGACGATATTCGCACTGAAGTAGAAACATATGTCCGCAGGCTCAAGGACGCCTGGAGTTACCCGACAGCCGGAACAGTCGACCTGCATAAAGACCTGGAAAAGGCCTGGGAAGACATCAACGGTCATCAGGATCGCGATCTGAGTGTCAGTTGGGAAGAGGCCCGGACGCAGCTGGATGCCGTGCTTCAGGCGCTCACAGTGGTTACTATCAATGGAAAGACCAAGGAAACGCTGAATTATCAGCGGGAGGGCGACCCGCTGGTCGTGATTGCCATCGGGGGCCAGAAGCTGTCACGCGGGCTCACGCTCGAGGGCCTTACCACGAGTTATCAGCTCCGGTCAACCACGCTGTTCGATACCCTGATGCAGATGGGCCGCTGGATGGGCTACCGGCAGGGGTACGCCGATCTATGCCGTGTTCATACCACCAGAGACATCATGACCGCCTTCAATCTGGTTCAGGAAGCAGATCAGGAACTGCGTCAGGACCTTAAAGACATGCAGGAACTCGGAACCACCCCCAGGATGGTCGGTATCCGGATCCGTCACAGTCCCGGAATGCAGGTGACCGCAAGGGCAAAACTTCGGGATACGGTCATCGGACGTGCAGGACAGGCCGGCCGTACCATTGATCTGACTTGGTTTCACCGGGAGCATGCTGCTGCCAACCTTGAGACGGCCAGTAATTTTATCGGAACCCTGAGCAAGCCGTCGCGGCGCAACCCCAACGGGCGGCGCGTCATCTGGGATGATGTTCCGTCAGAGCGGATCGAGCAGCTTTTGCAGGACCACCGCGAGCCACTTGCCGACTCTGTACTGCAGCCGCAAACGCGAGGACAGGCGGCCCGAGATTACATTGACCGGGCACAGAGTATGGATAGCAGAAAACTTTCACGGTGGACCGTCGTCCTGGCTGGAGCAGCTGAAGATGGCGAGGTCGATGTTGGTGGAATCCGGACGAGGTACGCTGAGAGGAAGGCGACAGGCGATGACACGGTTCGCATCCACGTGATCTCAGAACCCCTTGACGAACAATACGCACAAGGAGCACAGGAAACCTCAAACCGGATCATGGCGAAAGCCGGCAGACCAGCGACCCACGGCCTGCTTATAGGCTATCCACTGCAGGTCAATGCCCGAGGGAACGGGGGGATTACACCGGTACATACTTTCTCCTGGTGCCTCTCGTTTCCACCTGATGGTGACCTTGACAGCAACGAGTACGTCATGAACCGACGTGCAGGTGAGGGCCTGTGAGGCCGACGGAGGCGTGGGCACTGCTGTCCGAAGGACCAGCCCGGACCATGCGGACCTGCCTGCAGCTTTCGGACGGCTCCGGGCTGATGGCTCTAAAAGGCGGAGCTTCCGGCATGGGAGAAATCGCCCTGTGTCTGCCACAGGGGCTGCTGCTCCCGGAACTGCATACCAGCTGGGCGGGACTGAATATGGGTGAGTTCAGGCGGACATCTGATCCGGAGACCCTGTACCTGACCCTTGGACCTCAGGACGCCTACCGGCACGTTTTTACTCTTCTATGTGAAGATCTCATGGAGACGCTCGCCCGGGCCAGAAACAGCCTGGATGTTCAGGAACTAACCTTCAGCCATCTGAGCCTGTGGTCCGGATTCCTCCAGCAGCAAGGTGGAGAGCCGGATGCCAGGACGGTTCGTGGCCTGTACGGCGAACTGCGGTTTCTGGAGGATCTACTCGTCCCGGCTGTCGGCTGGCGAACTGCCCTGCAGGCCTGGACCGGGCCAACCGGCGCTCCCAACGACGTCGTCCTGCCGGGAGTCCGGGTAGAAGTAAAGACGACCACTCCGGAGGACCAGATGGCTGTCATCTCAAGCCTTGAGCAGCTGGATCCTCCCGGGCAGGATGGGCTGTGGCTGGCCCAGGCCCTGATGCACCCGGACCCAGAGGGCGAGACGCTCGCCGATCTCCTCATCCGGCTGAAGGCATCAGCACATGCTGTGGCCTGCGCCGGGCTGCTGCAAGCCAGAGTCGACCAGACCGGCGTCTCTCCGGACACCCGGATGTGTCATCAGCTTATTTGCTGGCAGCTTCACCGGGCCGATAGCGAAACCTTTCCCCGACTTCTTCGGCAGAACCTTCTGCCCGGCATTCGTCAGTGCACATACAGGATTGATCTCGCCGGTTATCAGGGCGTCCGGCCGGATTCCGACCAGCTCAGGCTGGCCCTGCGGAACGCGGGCATGGAGTTTATCTCATGACAAGACAGGAAGAAAAAATGATTGAAGGATTCGCACGCATCATTCATGACCGGGCAGTCATGGAGGTCGAGAGCCAGGGCGTAGACATGAGGAGCACGGTCGGGCGGATGTGGGTTGAGCATCTGCGGGATCAGGGAACCGTTGAAGAGGTGGAATGGTGCAGTCTGGACGTGTCTGGCGTGAGAGGGCTGCTGGTGGATGGCTGGTGCGTTCAGCGGGGAGACGATGCCAACGAAGTGCGGATTCAACTTTTTTCTATTCTTGAAACCGCGTCCACCAGTGGAGCAGACGGCAACTCTATCCCGGTGACGGTTCGGAAGGTGGCCGTGGACGGCGCATTCAAACGTATGGAACAAGTCCTGATTCAGCTCAGTCAGGGCAACATTCTTGAGCAGGAGGATGACAGGGACGTCGCCAGCATGGCCACCGCCATTCGGGCAGCGTTTTCCTCCGGCAAGAGCAGCGATCTCCAGCTGACGGTCATTACGGACGGGGTTGTAACCAGTACCAGTGTCGGGCTTTCCTCCGAGCTTGGAGCAACCCGTCGCATTCTCGACATCGCTTGGCTCCAGCGAACCTCCCAGAGCGGGCAGGAATCTGTCATCTCCTTCGGCAACGGACATGGCGTGGACTGTCTGGTTGTCGAGCAGGATGAGCAGGGCAATCCGCGGATTCTGCTTGCCGTCCTTCGGGGAGACAACCTCGCTGAGATCTACGGTCGTAACCGTGAACGGATTCTTGAGCGAAACGTCCGCTCTTATCTGCAGGGCAAGACCAAAACGAATAAGGCGATTCTCCGTACCATCGCCGATGAACCGCACCGCTTCCTGTCCTTCAACAACGGAATTTCTGCCACTGCCTCCAGCGTCGAGGTCGACCTCGAAAGCCGGAAGCTGATGTCGGCTGAGGGTCTGCAGATCGTCAATGGTGGTCAGACGACCGCCAGTTTGTACAATGCCAGCCGTAAACGTCAGCTGGATCAGCTGCAGAGGGTCTGGGTCCAAGCGAAGATCACGGTTGTTCCGACAGATGAACTTGATCACCTCGTTCCCCGGATCTCAGAGTCGGCCAACTCGCAGAACGCGATCAAAGCCTCTGACCTCCAGGCCAATACGCCCTGGGAGGTGGAGCTGGAGAAAATCTCTCGGGACCATCGGGTGGCCGGGCCGGACGGAAGTGAGACCGGCTGGTACTACGAGCGTGGTCGGGGGGCTTACGCCAACATGATTGCGGTCCAGCCAGCACGCGCGCGGGAGTGGCCCATTGATCAGGTCCTCACGAAAGCGGACGCAGCTCTTCTGGAGGCCAGTTGGACCGGCTCACCCGAACTGGCCTCCAAAGGACCAGAAGCAGGCTTTGTTGTGATTGCCAAGAGGCGGCGTGACGAAGAAACGCGCAAGCGCGATAAGGGCGAAGCTTTCAAGCCCAGCACTGCGGATTTCGAGCAGCTCGTGGCGCTGGCTACCTTCAAACGGGAAGTGCAGCGGATCGTCTCGGAGCATACGTCCAAAATGAAGCCTCCACTGGTGAACTACACCATCGCCTGGATAGGTGCGAACCGTCCAGGCCTGCTGAATGTTCAGGAGATCTGCAGGACTGGACGTCTTCAGGCAGAACTCCTCTCAACTGTCAGGCAGATCGTGCCGTTGGTTGATGATGTTATTAAAAATCAGCGGCCTGTCTCCGTCGCTCACGAAGGGGAGTGGCCCAAGAAAACCGCCTGCTGGCTTGCCGTGAAGAGTCTCAGCCTGGAAACCAGAAAGGTGATACCGGCGGAAGTCATGTCAGCTGCGGGAAGAAGCGGGAAAACTAAACAGGCACTCCCCGCTGGCGGGCAGCTGAGCGCCATGTCAGATGCAGAACGGCTGGCATGGCTACCCATTCAGCACTGGCTGGCCGCCATTCGCTGGACAGGGCGTGAACGGAAGAATCAGGTGTTCCGTGAACGACTCGAACGTACGGCCCGGGATATTCAGGCAGGAAAAGGAAAGGACGCTACATTCGCCCGCCAAGCGCTGGAATTGTACTCGGAAATTCTGGATCAGGGCTTCCGTCCTCCCGAGCTGGTCGCCCCCCGGTAGGATATCGGTACAGCTGCTCTGTTTACACTCGGTAAACTCTCTGCTCCCATTCCTGGCCTCACAAGCGCCGCTTTTATTTCGGAGCGAACACCTGGATCAATGAACCTGATGCCGAGAACAAAAGTGCAGCTGTTTAAGCACTACGGCGCGTTACCACCGATATGGATCGACCAAGTCGTCCTATATACAGAATCTCGAGGGTGTTTTGGATTTCATGCGGCTTAGAGGCCAGGCGCTCACTCTGGATGTATGCGTTCAAAGACCTATGATTTGAGCTTCACCAATGCTCAGTGGACGCTGCTCCAATCTGTCTGGCCAACTGGCTCCGCTCGTGGAACACCATCGACTTTATTGCTACGGCGTTCCGTGTGCTGCCAGGACGCTGGGTGGTTAAACTGACATTGTATGACTGGGACATAACAGACGGCCGTCGAAAGACTTTGAGCGTCTCGGAGAGACGACGGAGGCGTGGTGCTAGATGGCGATGACCCGACTCTTGTTCCGTCGCCTCACCAAGTCCAGAAAACTTCGTGCTGGACAGTATTCTCGACATTCAAGACATCGTCTAGCGGCATTGATATTTGCTGGTCGCAGTCAGGTGTGCATGCTGATGCTCTACCGAACAATGGCAAAAGAACTGTGACCAATTTGGGAAGGGTATGATTCGCTTTCAGCAGTGTCGGCAATGCCAGCATCACTGGTACTGTTGTATGGGGGCTCGATCATGTCGAACACACTGAGCGAGAACCCGTGTATTTTGGAAGACAGACGGTCGGAGCGTCGGAAAACATATGGGAAGAGCAGTCGGAAAGCCAACGAAATCATCGACCCTCACGGCTTTTGACGTCTTTGCTGGCGCTGGCGGACTCACTTTAGGCCTACAGCAGGCCGGCTTCCGGGTGGTCGGCGCGGTGGAACTCGACCCCACAGCTGCAGAGACTTATAGGTCAAATCATCCTACAGTAGAAGTCTGGCAACAGGACGTCCGGTCGCTCAGCGCTGAGACCATCCTGGCCAAACTCGGGATTAAAAGGGGTGAGCTTGGGCTCTTGGCAGGTTGCCCTCCCTGTCAGGGCTTCTCCGGAATGCGCACTCGGAACGGCAAACTGAAGATCGAGGACGCCCGGAACGACCTCGTGCTCGATTTTCTGCGCCTGATCGAAGGTTTGCGCCCAAAGGCGGTCATGCTCGAGAACGTGCCAGATCTCACCAAAGATGCACGCATGACCCTGATCGTCGACAGACTGCGCGAGCTAGGCTATTACGCTGATGACGACTGCTTTCGGATCAGGAACGTCAAAGAGTTTTCAGTGCCGCAGAGTCGTCGACGCTTGATCCTGATGACCACCCTGAAAGGAAAAGTGGAGTTTCCGGCGGCCATGCCTAAACTCCGGACCGTAAGGGAGACGATCGGCGATCTCCAGTCTCCAGAAGAGAGTGCAGATCCTCTCCATAACCATCCGGTGGCTCGCAGCACCCGGATCGCCGAACTGATCTGTGCTGTTCCTAAGGACGGTGGAAGCCGCAGTGATCTGCCCGAAGAGATGCACCTAGCCTGCCACAAGAAGTTGACCGCAGGATTTGCTGATGTCTACGGCCGAATGTCCTGGGACGACGTTTCTCCGACTATCACTGGTGGTTGCACCAACCCGTCGAAGGGCCGCTTCCTTCATCCTGAAGCGGACCGGAGCATTACCGTCCGGGAAGCCGCGTTGCTGCAGGGGTTTCCTGAAGACTACCGCTTCTCGATGAAGCGCGGCAAGGTGTTCGCCAGCCTGATGGTCGGTAACGCCCTGCCGCCCGCCTTCGTCAAGTACCATGCCCTGGCGCTCGCTGCACGTCTGAATGGGCCTCAGACTGGCTGACGCAGGACCGTGTCGAGAATTCCGACGATGGCCTGAAAGTCGGCGTTGTCGGCCGGCAACTGTCCGAGGATCTGCTTGGCGGTGATAAAGATCTCATCGCCTGTGACAGCGCCGGCGGCCGCATTGCCCATGCGGGAGAGCGCGATGTCGTGGAGGGCCACCTTGAAGTCAGGGGCATCATGATGACTGGCCACGTCGTCTGCTATGGAGTTCCTAATCAGCAGTTCCTCAGGGGTCATCTGAGGCAGGTAATAGACGTGGTGCTGATAGAAGGCGAGGTAGGTTCTCTGCGTTTCGATGAAGGCCGCTTGGCCCGCCCCGCCGGAATCTCGCGGGAATTTGATCTCCTGGCCTGTCTGTCCCTGGATCAGGTGACCCAGTCTGCTGTTTGAGGCTAACGGGATTTCATCCGGGTCGAGGTGAGGCGCTGTAGGGCGCTGATCTCCGTCCAGGAGATAAAAGCTGGCCTGACTGTTCGACCGGCTCGCGGCGACGATGAACGTTCCTTTGATGGCGGTATGCCCACCCGGCAGGAAATGATACGAGAACTGCTGGGCGTAGGCATCGTTACGCACAGTTCTGGCGGCGTACCTAGTGATCTCCAGAGCGAGACGATCCTCGAAGTAAAGGTTTCTGGTCTGAACCTGCGTAGGGGCGATGTAGAAGAAGGCCTGCCCCGGGTCGCAGTCCTGGAGGACGTCGATCTTCCCCGCCGAATCGAAGAGAGTGCGGACCGCCGCCCTAGGAAGTTCCTCGACGATGGCCGGAGAGTGGGTGCTGATCACCACCTGAAGCTTCTTTGTCAGCGTGACTTGGCAAATATGATTGAGCAAGGCTTTCTGAGCACCGGGGTGCAGAGACATTTCGGGTTCGTCCATCAAAACCAGCGTGCGCTCTCCGACGTCGTGCAACTTCACGACGAGCATGATCACGGCGAACTCCCCGCTGCCTGCGAACGCCTCGGTGTAGTTCGTGCCGTCGCCAAGACGGATCGAGACGGTCGAACCGGCGAAGCCGAACAGGTTGTGCTGCAGCACGATGATCGAGTCATACTGCTTCCCGAGAATGTGGTTGATCTGCTGAGTGAGGGTGGCGGTGAGCGCCCGGTACTTCACGTCCCAGTTACCACCGTGACCACCATAGTTCCGGTGGAAGTCTGTCCCCGCCTGGAGTGCCCGCTGGATGATCTCAGACCGAAACCTGATGAATTCCTTCTTGTTCGCGAAGCGCTTCCCCGCCTTGAACGGCAGGTGATAAAAATAGCGGTCGAAAGCGCTTAGCTCGCTCCTGAAGTCGATCAACGTGCAGGCCTTCTCGATCTTTTCCCATCGCTCGTTGCCCGTGAGGTCTTTCACTTCCTTCCGGCCATCTCGCATGCCGTCTTTCTTGGACGGCCTGGACGTCTCCCAGTAGTCGGGTTCGTCCTTCACGCCTTTTCTGATCCTCCGGCGGTGATTTTGAAGCACTTCGGCGTCAATCCTGAATTCTTCGCTGTAGAACGTGTAGACGAAGCGCGTCGACCCACCCTCCGGATCGACGATCGTGTCTGTCGCGCTGGAAAACCAGAGGTCCCCCAATGATTGATCCTGACAGCACCCATAGAGTGTCTTCAGGATCGAGCTTTTGTTCGTTCCGTTCTGCCCCGTGACGACGGTGACCGGAAAGTTGAAGTCAATGCGGGCGCCTGGGAGAAAATTTTTGTAATGGGGAAACCAAAGGCTTCGGATGAATGGCTCGAACTGCTTAGCTTCGAAAGCATGCTCCAGGCTGTCGACCAAGTCTCTGGTTTCACGCGGCGAGGAGGATGGCACTCCCAGAGTCTACAGAGACGAACAGGTAGGAGCGCCAACAACTGTTGTCTAAGCTGTACTGATAGACGGGTAGGCATGACCTGATCCTCCAGCAGCGGAAGCAGCGTTGGACACACGTCAGAGCGTATCGGCACACCTTACGGGTGATCGCCCAGGTCTGAGGCTCAAGCCTCAAGCTGAACCACCGCCTTCTTGAGTGTTCGCCCTTCGGCGCGAAGTGGCACTTTGCCTTCGGCAATTCGCACACAAAACCCTCGGGCTGACAGAATGATTGATGAGGTCACTACAGTGTCGGTGAAAGTGTCGGCGAATAGCAGATGAAGAGAAAATGAACGTCTGTCTGACCCTTTGGACTGGCCGCTACGACACCTCAGGGTATCCCCTCAAATGTTTTTCGACTGAAGAGATAAATGGCGGAACAGAACTGGCTTAATCCTCGAGAAAAGGTGGCCCTGAGAATATCTTCGAATCGAATTCTGCCGACAGTCGTACGGTCTGGAAAGATGATTGGGTCATAAACGGCTACCGAAACGGTTCACCAGTCGGAGACCCGACGCCTGAGCGCGTCGTCGCTCCACTTGGCATAGATCCGGGCCGTCTCAAGGACCGAGTGCCCCAGGTGACGGGCAACATCGTCGAGGGACGCGCCCTCGCGTGTCAGGCGTGTGCCGGCATAGTGCCGGAGGGCGTGATACCCCCGGTAGGGCACAGCGGCCCGTGTGCAGAGTCGTCGTAGTCGCTCGACCGCCGCCGGGTAACTGCCTCCGATCACCGCTCCTTCGGACTGCACGCCCTCCAGCGCCTGGATAAGGCTCTGCCCCAGCACCACCCGGCGTTGCTTACCTCCTTTGCCGAAGCGCACGACCAGTTCAGCCCCGTTCAGGCGGACGTCTTCCCACTTCAGTGCCAGGGCCTCACTGATTCGCAGTCCGCCGTGCGCACAGAGCAGGAGCAGCGCTCGCATCCGGGCATCTGCCAGTTCAAGCAGAGCCAGCACCTCGTTGTCCGAGTAGGGCGATCTCTTGTCCCAGGCCGCGGTCTTGTCCCGGACGGCCTTGACGTCAGCGAAAGGAGACACCTGGGTGGCTTCGGCCCAGCGCAGCGCCGAGTAGAACAGCCGCACGCCGGCGAGTTGCACGCGGACGCTGGCCGGGCTCAGCCCTGCGGCCTCGACTGTCCGGATGAACCGCACGCCTTCACCGCTTCTGGGAGACAGCAGGTTGAAGGCCTGTTCACCGGCGTAGGTCAGGAAGCGGTCGACCGCCCAGCGGTAAGCCTTCAGAGTTCTTGGACTGGTGGCTGTACCGCTCGACCCGTTCAGGACTAGGTAGGCCTCGGTCAGACTCCAGAGGGCCTCCCGGTCCTGGTCTCGGCAGGCGACGACGGCGCGGCGTATTCTCTCCCCTGCTTCGAGGTCGTTCCAGTTCCTGGCGCGGTCGAGGGAAGTGGCTCGGTAGAGGTCGAGGGTCATATCCCATAGATAACGCAAATTAACTATGGGGTAAGCAGTTTCGGCTTTTTGAACGGTCACCATCTTGAAGAATGGTCGAACCTGAGGGACCATCAAAAAGATGGTCCCCGAATGCCGCACCGAACTCATGACAGCCTGAGGCCCAGCCATAGCTGGACAAAGTGTTCAGCACTGATTGTCTGGCGTGGGTACGAATGTATCCAGCCGCGTGGAGTTGGAGAGCCTCCGCCCACTACCAGACCACAGTGAACGACCCCCCATCCTGTTGCACAGAGCGCCCTGCTCAGGCTGTGCGACACTGTTTAAAGGTACAGAGAACTTTCAAGGCTTCAAAAGAACAGTTTTTCGAGCCCGGCTTCTCCCTGAGATCTGTAACGGGAAGCGGTCGCCGGCTCTGACGGATAAGAGTCAGAATCAAGATTCTAAAAAGGCAGAAAAACAGAATACTGTTAAAACAGTATGTCGTTATAAAAGATCACCTTAAAGCAAGACTAGAGTTGATCTGTCGTCTGGAACGTCATTTTCTAGATTAGCAGTATTAAGCTTTACTGCTTTTCTGCTCTTTCCTCTCGATTTACAGCTTTGCTGCTAAACTGCTAGACAATGAAACTCATCAGTGTCGCTTCAGAAAAGGGTGGGGTCGGGAAGACCACTACGGCTGTCACCCTGGCTGCTCACCTGGGCCAGCAAGGTCGCACTCTGCTTGTGGACGCTGACGAGCGGTTGCGCTCGTCAGTCAAGTGGACTGGCAAGAAGGAAGGATATGCCGGATGGAAGTTCGAAACCACGCTGTTCAGTGCCTTCATGCAGCTTCCAGAGCCCGGAGCCGGGTACGACTTCGTCGTGCTCGACACGAAGGGAGGCGAGGGACAGGCGGAGCTGGTCGAACTGGCCCGCAACTCGGCGCTGCTGATCGTCCCGACCAAGCCGGACGGCGTGAGCGCCGACGGCCTAGTGGCGACCCTGGAACCGCTGATTGATGCGAGCGTCCGCAATTATCGGGTGCTACTGACGGACGTTCCGCCAGCCCCCAATTCAGATGGACTGGACCTGCGTCTGGAACTGGATGAGGGCGGCATCCCGATGTTCAGCCGCGACATTCGCCACGCCGTCGCTATCAGCAAGGCCGCCCGCGAAGGGATCTGTGTCCGGGACGTCAAGGGCGACCGGTACGCCAAATTGGTCTGGATGGACTACGAACTCGTCAGTCGGGAGGTGATCCGGGATGTCCGATGAGAAAGTTTCCAAATTCGGCGTTTTGAAAGGATTACAGCAAAACAGTAAAACGGTAGACAGTCAAATTCAACCTGTTCCCGAAGAACTGCCGGTTCAGGAAGTCCGTTTCACCAACTACCTGGATGCAGAGGTCAGTCGTCGCCTGCAGATTCACGTTGCACAGCTTAAGAGCCGAAAAATTCCTGGTGGAGAGCGGGTCAGCATCAAAAGCGTCCTTCATCAGGCTCTGGTCGAGTACCTCGAGAGGCATGATGAATAAAAGCGGTAAAATGTTTTACTGCTAAAATGATATACTGATAGCCGAGACAGAGTTAAGCGGGCAGGAACGTCAGATCGGGGAACTCGCTATAAACCAGCATTGGGGGAAGAGAAGATGGGACGCAAGCAGTACCTGCAAGTCTGGGACAGGAAGACAAGGCGAAAGCTGCTCTACCATCGTCAGCTCGCAGCCGCGTGTCTCGGGCGTCCGCTGGAGCCCGGAGAGATCGTCCATCACCGTGACGGGGACTCTACCAATAACACCCGAGACAACCTACTGGTACTGCCCAGTCAGCGCTACCACGCGCACATTGAGCATCTTTTGCGATGTGAGCGTCGAGGCCAGGTCATGCTCTTCCCCGAATTCCTTTTTCCTGTTCGGCAGCAGGTACCTGGGAGCCTGTTTCAGAACTTGCTCGTTGATGTGTGCAGGTCAGGGTGACTCCCTGCACTTTGTTTCTGACAGGAAGCCACCCCCTCAATGGGGCACATAATAGGTCACAAAATCTTGAGTTTCAGAGAAGTAACTGTCCATTTAGGCTCTGAAAGTTGGAATGAACAGCGTCAGAAATCAGGAATCTGATCCTATTTGGACAGCTTTGAACTGCTTTCCTGACGTCCAGCTGGGGTATACCCCAGCTGGACATAGAGCTGCAAGCCTCTACAGACCTAGCGGAAAATTCTGTTCCGACTCTCGTACGACCCCTGTATACTCCACACAGATCAGCGCTGCTGATCCAGGTTCAGTTCAGAGGAAAGTCCGGTGTCGGTGGTCCGTCCACCCAGTCCGGCACGGTCGCGCCACGGTCCCAGTCCGGTTGCTCTGCTGCATCTTCCACCACCGCTCCCGCGTCAGGAGTGAACGGCGGGCGGCCGTGGTCAGGACCGATCTGCAAGTTCACCTCCAACTTCGACACGGACGCGCCCTGATGGGCGCGTTCTGCTGCCAGTCCCTGGAGGTTCTATGACCCAGTCCATTCCCTTATCGACCGATACACTCGCCGAATTGCCCGGCCCCCTGACAGTACAGGACAGTGCCCGGCGAAGCCTGCCATATCTGCTGCTGGTGCTGGCGCTGCACTTCCTCGCCTTGATCCTGTGGATTCCTACGGCCAGTCATACGCCGCTCCTCTGGGGGATAGGCCTGACCGCCTACCTGTTTGGGCTGCGACACGCCTGGGACGCCGATCACATCGCGGTGATCGACAACACAGTCCGTAAACTGCTGAATCTGAAACGTCCCGCGTATGGCGTGGGGTTTTGTTTCAGCCTCGGGCACTCGACTGTGGTATTCCTGATGGCCGCTGCCGCAGCTGTTATCGGTAAGGCATTGATCGGCGCCCAGGATCAGATCGGGGTGATCGGCGGCTGGATCGGGCCCTTCGTGGCCGGCGCCTACCTGATCACCGTGGCGGTGGTGAACCTCCACTCGGTCTGGCGAATGGCCCGCAGCGGGGAAGCAGAGCACCACCATCACGGCGGGCTGCTGGCCCGCCTGATCGCCCCCCTGACCGCGCTCGTGAGTCGGCAGTGGCAGGTGGTTCCGCTTGGTTTCCTGATGGGGCTGGGCTTCGATACCGCGTCCGAAGTGACTCTGCTGGCCCTGGCGGGGAACGCCGCACAGCAAGGGCTGAGCTGGACGGCCATTCTCTCGCTGCCACTGCTCTTCGCCGCCGGTATGACACTACTGGACACCCTCGACGGCGCGGCGATGGCGCACGCCTATGGCTGGGCACAGCACAACCCCAGGGCGAAGCGCACCTATAACCTGCTCGTGACCGGCCTTTCCGGCCTGATCGCGCTGGTCATCGGGGTGGTGAGCCTCAGCCAGTGGGCGGGCGACCACTTTCCAGCGGCAGCCCGGGCCCTGGCGGCATTGCAGAACATCGACGTGTCCCCGCTGGGCTTCTGGCTGGCGGGCCTGACCTTGGTCCTGTTCATCGTGGCCAGCTTGCGCTACCGACAGCGGATACTGAGGCAGCAGGCAGGCTGAGGACTGGACACTCAATCTGTAGGGATCAAGCAGAAGACCACCGGACATTCAGTCCGGTGGTCTTCTCCGTTCTTCAGAATCAGCGCTGGAAGCGGTGGTGTTCTGCCTGAGCCGCTCGTGCTGCTTTAGCATCGTGTATGATCCGGCCTCCGCGACTGGTGGCCCCAATGATCATCCCGGCGGAGACCAGCACCAGATTCTTGATGATGTACTGGCCTTCGAGGTTCGGAATGAACGGAAATGCCTTGAACGTCTCGTGAGGGAAGAACGCCAGCGGCAGGAAGGTGCCGGCCATCTGTGCGAACAGCAGCACCAGAACGAAGCGCAGATACCGTCCGGAAATCAGGCCGAGGCCGATGGTGCACTCCCAGGTGGCGAGGATCGGCAGGCTCATCTGTGCCGGCATCAGGCCGAACGTCAGCACCGAGATAGTGTGCGTGGCGAGCGCCTCAGCGGCACTGGCCCCAGGAAAGAACTTCAGCACGCCGAACCAGAAGAACACCAGACCCAGAGAAACCCGCAGAACGGTGATCGCATGTGTTGCCAGCCAGCTCACGACTCGGACGTCGAGAAGCTCAAGACGCCCACTCAGCGTGAGGCCGAGTGGGGCGTGCACCGCGGGAGCAAGGACAGCCCAGTGCCTGGGCTGTGTAAGAGGAATGCGGGTGATCTGGGTCATCTGGACCTCCGGGAAGACGAACTGCGAGAGGGCGGGTGTTCAAAGAAGAGAAGGGAGTAGAGCCGCGTAGTCCTCGATCGATCTACCTGGATATACCCGGATGACGCGGAATTGGATGTTTGACCTCAATTCCCCAAGGCTTGATGAGGGCCGCGTTCCACCGATGGCATGCCCAACACTGCTCAGGAATGGACGTGATGGCGACGTCGCAGCCCTGATGCACACCGACCCGGACGACGCACCGCTGATAAGCAAGCCTACCGCCATCTTCTTCGAATTCAACCAGAAAGGTGGCCGCGCCATTCCAATCGCCCAGTGCGCTTGCTCGCTGAACGTCTACGCGGGAAGCCAGCGGGTGGGGGCCCGGCCCATGACCCAGGGGGTGTTGCGGCAGGGGAAAGGCGAGGTGCTGAGCAGCGTGACCATCCCGGCGGCCGGAGCGTACACCATGGTGCTTCAGGGTAAATCGAGAACGGGCACTGCGTTTCCTCCGTTCAAGCTGACCTGGACAGTTCGTGCGGATGTGGCGGGGACTGCGGCCCCGATGCAGCACTGAGGACTTCCAGGGGTCGCACGAGAGGAAGAACGGAATTTCCCGCCACGCCTACAGAGGCGCTCTGTCAGGTTGGGGTATACCCCAACATGACATATGAGCGGCTGGAGCAGCAATCACCTAGTGGACTGCTACACGTAATTCGTGTTTTATGGCTGTCCTCTGCGGCTGAATGTCGAAGCAGCACACGAAGCAGAACAGAGCCCGCTCAGGATGACTTCAGGGTCACTCTGTGCCAAGTGCTCACCGCTCGGAACCAGAACCAGCGCAGCACCAGCAAGGCAATGTAGAAAAACCCTGAAAGAGTCAGTGACCAAAAAGCCATACTGAACGGCGTTTGCCGACTCCACCCCTCAGCTTCTTTCATATAGCCCGGCTGCTGAGCTTGTATCGCCCACGCATGAAAGGCGAGCAACACGACGCTGAGTGTCAACGCATGCAACACCAGTGACTTCCACGAACGAGCCGCTATTGCTGCGTACAGAAGTCCGAATGAGATCGGCCAGTACGCTCGCAATTCCCACATAGCAGTGAAGGCGTCTGCCGCGACAATCCCAAGGTACAACCAGTGACTCAGGACGAGCCCACCTCCCCAGGTCGCAGCAACACCACAGCCGGTCACCAGAGATAAAAGGCGGGACGCGCACGGATCATCACGAAAACTGTACTAGAGGCTATCCAGAAAATGGTCACGGTCGGCACTGGGCTGATCTGAAATACTTGAGGGACGCAGTGAACCGATGAGCACTGGGGGCTGCTCGCGCCCCTCTTGGCCCCACCTGAAAAGATCAGCAAACGAGGTCGTCCCAGACGAGACGACCGACCGCTCCTCGAGGGCATCCTGTGGGTCTTGCGGACGGGGGCGCAATGGAACATGTTGCCACGTGAGGTTTACTCGCCGAAGTCCACCTGTTTTGCCCGCTTCCAGGAATGGAACGACCGCAGTGTCTTTCCAGCCATCCTCGGGAGACTTTACGAGCTACTCGAAGATCAAGGTTTGCTTGATCTCAGAGAGGCTTTCATTGATGGCACCTTCAGTGCCGCTAAAAAAGGGGCTCGGACGTCGGGGCAACCAAGAAAGGCAAAGGCACCAAGATCATGGTGGACGCGAGTGGCCTGCCACTTGCCGTCCACACCACCAGCGCCAGTCCTGCTGAGGTCAAACTCGTGCAGGACATGCTGGACGCGTCTTTCGGCTTCGACTTCCCAAAAAGACTGATCGGCGACAAGGCCTATGATAGCGATGGCCTTGATGCCGATCTCCGCGAGATCGGCATCGAAATGATCGCACCCAACCGTAAGAACAGGAAACGCATGACTCGGGACGGACGCCCACTGAGACGCCACAACCGTCGCTGGAAGGTAGAAAGGACGATCGCTTGGCTTCAATCGTTCCGCAGGGTTCGAACCCCTGACGAGTACAAGGCCCAGCACTTCCTAGGATTCGTTCAACTCGCCGGCATTCTCATTCTGCTTCGCCGAGTTTCTGGGCGATGTTCTCCATGTTGAGCAGCCCTCTGCAGGGCTGCTCCGTTTCAGGTGGAGCCTGTCATTTGCTGTCGATGTGGCCCAGTGGACCGACCTGCCCGTCGAATGCAGCGCGGGCGTCCGTCCAGCTCGTATCTTCAGGGTAAAGCGCGCTCCGTAGGTAGGCCAGTGTGAGGTGCTGAATCACTGCAACTCGCTCTGGGCTCTCGTCGGTGGTGCTGATCTGATGGAAGCCGTGGACGCCTCCCAGGGAATGTTCCGCGCCGAACAGCGTGAGCAGGTTTTTCGGACTGGGACTCAATCGGTAGGCTTCAGTGAACCACTCGGGCCCCCGGGTGGTCAGCGGTGACTGGTCGTGGTCTCCGGCAATGAAGAGGGCCGGGGTGGTCATATCGGCAAAGCTCGGATTCTTCATGAACGGGAACAGCTCGGCCGCAAACGGGGCCAGCTCGGCTCCACCGACGCCAGGAGTGGACAGCAGCACGCCAGCCCTGACCCGCGAGTCGGACAGGTCTTCTCCGGGCCCGCCGTCGGCACCGAGGACGCGTGCCCCCAACAGTGCACTGACCGTTGTCCCTCCCCAAGAATGTCCGGCGGCGACAATCCGACTACGATCCAGGCGACCCTTCAATCCCGGCAGGGCCGTTTCGATGTGGTCGAGGTCGTCGAGGATGTGGCGCAGATCCTCGATGCGGGAGCGCCAGATCTGCGGCGTGCGTGGATCTTCCGGCGTCAGAGCGAGCGTCTGCGAGTCCAAGTGGGTTGGCTGGATCACCGCGAATCCATGGGCGGCCCAGAAGTCAACCAGTGGGGCGTAATCACTCGCGGAGAGGCTGAAGCCATGCGAGAAGACGATGACAGGCAGCTGGTCTCCCGTTGCAGGTGCGGAGATCCGCACCTGTAGATCGTCACCGCGCTCGGCTGCGGGCAAGGTCACGGGGTGAATAGAAACAACCGGGATGGGCGGCATGAATGCGGGTGGGGTCGTCATGTTGTTCTTCCTTCAAGGACGGATGTCGGCCCATGGGTGATGGGCCAAGATCGTGAGAGTGGGGGCGCTGCCTGCGGTATACTCCCTAAGCGGTACGCCGTACCACATATATACGGGACATTGTACCGTTTGTCAATCAGATCTCTGGAGGCCAATCACCTGTGTGCAGCAAACCCGATCCCAGCTCCTCAGCCGCCCGCTCTAAACGAGCGGATGCCCGGCTCAACGAACAGACGCTCCTCAACGCGGCCTCCAGCTTGTTCGTGACGGCCGGGGTCGACGTCCCGATCCGGGAGATCGCCGCTAGGGCAGGCATGGGAACAGCCACGATCTACCGCCACTTCCCGACCCGTGCCGACCTGGTGGGCGCTGTCTACCAGCATCAGGTCGATGCCTGTGTCAAAGCTGGTCCAGAACTGCTCGCGAGCAGTTCTAGCCCCGTTGCAGCACTTGAGCAATGGATGGATCTCTTCGTCGATTTTCTGGTAACCAAACACGGTCTCGCGGCGGCCATGCGCTCAGGTAAGCCTGGCTTCGCGACTATGCAGGACTCTTTTCTGGAGCGACTGATACCAGTCTGCGCAGAGATCATCGCCGCTGCGGTCATGTCAGGTGAACTTCGCCAGGATATAGGGGCATTTGAACTGATGTACGCTGCTGGCAACCTCTGCATCGGAGAGGGTACTGATCCCAGATATGACGCGAGACGCCTCGTCCGCCTACTCATCGCAGGCTTGCGCCGAATTCCTGGATGATCTCTATGAACAGCGTCACCCAAAATGCGCAACTCCACCCTTGCTGAGTGCTTGCCCTGGTATTGTCCCAACACCAGCCACAAACTTGGGGTAGAGCCGTCGAAGTTTGATCCGTGCGTGCTCTCTACAGAAATGCCAGACCACTTTCACGCGTTTCCGGTTGCGAGTGTCCTCCCAAGCTGTTGTTTGCCGTTCCAGGTCCTCCTTGCTGGCAATGCGCCGTCCCATACACTCGGTGGACAGGGCAATTTCAGCGATGTTCAGCCAGCTGGCGTGCTCGGGCGTGTAATGCCATTCCACGCGGCTTGCTATCCGGAAGGCGACCTCGGGCTCGAACGCCTCGTACAACGCAGCGGTGGTGTGGGTGTTTAAGTTATCCGTCACCAGCACGACCTTCTCCGCGTGCCGGTACTCCACTTCCACCAAGCATCGCAACTCCTGAGCGAAATCAACACTTGTCCGCCGATCCGTCACACGTACTGACCGCTTACCTGCCAAGGGTTCGATGGCGAGGAAGATGTTGGCGGTACCGTGTCGGGCATACTCGTAGTCCTCTCGAGCTGGCTCTCCTGGCATGACTGGTTCTGTTCCCCTCGGCGTGCTGTGCAACTCCTTGCTAGCTTCATCCAGGCATACCACCGGAAAACGCGGGTCGTAGGGTCTGGCGTACACGTCCAGCACGTCTTCCATCTTCGCCACGAACTTCGCACTCGGCTTCGGTGTGCACCATGATTTCTTTTGCCAGGGCTTCACATCATTCGACTTCAGCTTGCGGTAGACGGTGACGTTGGAAATGCTGTCCACGTGTCCCAGAATCACCATGTACTCGGCCAGCAGGCGCAGCGTCTATCGTTTGCGACCATCAGGTGGGTCACTGCAGGCCAGCAGTACCAATTCAGCTTCGATGTCGCCCGTGATTTTCGGTGGACCACCTTCCCTCGGTCGTTCAAACAAAGCTGCTTCGAGGCCTTCTTCGGCGAACCGGTGGCACACTCGCGCTACTTGGCCCTGACTGCACTCCAGTGACGTGGCGATGTCCTTGGCGGTCAACCGCTGACCTTCAGACATATCGGCGAGAAGCAGGATGCGAGCTCTGGTGACGGCGCGAACCTTGGCGGTGCCGGTGGTCGTGAACTTGAGCAGGTGCTCCCGTTGTTCTGCCGTGAGAGCAATACAGACGTGTTGCGGCATGAGAAGGAAAGCTAGCGGCAGGGCGCAAGTTGAACCGAGACGCTAACCCCGATTCGCCCCAATCACCGAAACACGTGTAGCAGTCTAGTAGGAGCTTCGCTTCGCACATATGTGAACCGTCATTGAACCGGCCCTCTGGCATGCTGGAGGCGTGCAGGTTTATCTTTCCCTCCTGCGTGAGCGCCGCACAGCCCTGATCTGGGCAGGCGAGACGCTCAACGCCTTCGGCAGCGGCCTGACCCTCTGGGCGCTGGCCTGGCTGTTGCTGAGAACCTATCCGACCCAGCCGCTGCTGGCCGCGCTGGTGCTGTCGGTCCTGTCTGTTGCCAGTCTGGTGGGAACAGTGGTCCTGGGCGCCTGGCTGGACGTCTGGGACCGCCGACGCACGCTGGTTTTCTGCAACTTCGCGCTCGCCGTGCTCACCGCGCTCCTTCCGCTTGCTGCCCATGCCACCTGGGGACCCTTCGGCGGGAGTACACCGCTGCTGGTGCTTGTCGCGGCCATCGGGATCCTCCGGAGTCTTCCGGCCCCGGCGTTGAGTGCGACCCTGCCGCAGTTGGTGCGACCAGACCGCCTGACGGCCCTGCAGGCGCTGTTCAACCTCACCTGGATGACTGGGGAACTGTTCGCAG
>Ga0160427_10000142_pt1 | contig 49996 bp, 45 predicted proteins | sample SolpanmetagenomL_FD_108194 | JGI IMG/M metagenome (GOLD analysis project Ga0160427, IMG submission 108194) | Solar panel surface microbial communities from Lawrence Berkeley National Laboratory, California, USA - L | ecosystem: Engineered > Built environment > Solar panel > Unclassified ...
CTTCCTAAGCCAGCTCATCATGTTACCCGACTACACCAGCCTGCGTACGGCTGGTACCGAGGAACAGCCATTGGGGACTAGCTGGACGGTGGGCCGGTTCCTCTACCTGCGGATGCGCTATGCTTGGGGTCTATGGTGCACCAAGGATAATAAGAGCAAGCTAAAGTTTACCGAGAATTTCGATGAGCTTAAAGAGATTGCTGGCTTTGAGAAAACTCCAGCCAAGAAGGCAGCTAGCCTATTACGTGGGTTTCTGACCCGCGTGTGCGCACTCAACAGCATCCCCTTTACGGCCGAGGTCATCAAAACCGAGTCTAATGGTCGCCGGCAAGTTGACGGTTCTTTCGATGACAACTATCAGGTGGTGCTCACCAAAAAAACAGAGGTTGCTAAGGCTGAAGCTGAGGAACAGAAGCGGCAAGAGCTTCAGCAGAAACAGCTCAATTTTCAGAAGAAATTAGCTAAGGGTATGCGAGCTTAAGTGCAGCACAAACAGGTAGTTACAATAAGTATTAAAAGGTCCATTTTGCTATGCGGATGGGCCTTTTTTAGTGCCTTTTTATACTGTCTTGTTTCGTTCACCTAACTGTCTTGTTTGATTCACCAACTGTCTTGTTTGATTCACCACTGTCTTGTTTCGTTCACAGGTAGTGTCTTGTTTCGTTCACCTACCTGTCTTGTTTCGTTCACCTACTCCTATTTAGTAAGAAGAAAGAAAGAAGATTAAGAATAGTACCACAACGTCTAGCAACGGTAAGCTTTTAGAAGGCAAGTGGGCGACCGAGCGGTACTAAACACCCATTATTTGAGCCATAGCTTGCGTGTATGCCACGAATAGCCCCTAACATAGGAAAGTGTATGCAAAAAAAACGGTCTCGCTTAGAAAGGCTAAAAACGCCCCGTTTTTGTATGAAAAAAGGAGGCACCGAAAGGAAGGATAGAAAGGCTTCGCACACCAGGGGCGCGGCCGACCGGCCGGCGTGCTGAGTCGCTAGTTTCGGAATCGAACTGATATCTTGCTTCACCTTACCACCACTGCCTCATGGAAGCTGACGAACTACACTTTTTGGAGGAGATGATTGAGAGTGCTGAACTGCTCGACTGCCTGACTTGCCAGGAGGATACCCTGCACGTGCATGAGGAGGTAATATCCGTAGCCAGCGGCGTGAGCGAGGTAGTGATGCGCTGCACCAACTGCATGAGCACCCGGCCGCACCTTGTCATCGACTACGGCACGTGCACGTGGCAATTTCCAGTAGCCGCCTCGGTGCAATTGCCGGTCACGCTAAAGGTGACACCACAGTTGGCCTTGGTTAAAAGTTTGGTCCAGATGTTACATCTGGTAATCATCCTACCTGACTCAGAACGTAGCGTTCACTAAATCAGCACTTAGAACCCACTTCTTGACCCACGAAAAGGGCCTTACTCAGTTCGTTTGGGACTACGCCAGTATGGCGCGCCTTTCTGAGCCACTAGGCCAGCGGCTAGCAGGCATTGAACCACCCGCCTGATGGTCGGCCGTTTAACCTTTGTACCAAACTTTTAACCAAGGCCTAGCTGCACCACGCGATGAACTATGCACTCCTGCTAGCAGTCCCTTTACGCTGCTGGGCCATCCGCATTTGCTACTACTTGCTCAGTCATGGGCCATTGATGGTAGGCAAGCCAGCTTTGCAGCATCCCGATATAAGCTTTTAAATAGTTGGCGCTTAAGAAAAAGTTTGACCAGTCGAAGCGACGTACCTGTACCCCCAGATAGAACAGCCAGACCGCTGCCCCCGCAACTGGCAGCAGTTGCCGCTCCGCCGCTGACAAGTCTCGCACCTGTGTATAGCCGGCCAAGAACTGAGCTGCTTTCGCTTCATATTGCTGCTTGTCCGCTTCAATATTAAAGAGTTGCAGGCAGAAATAGCCCACGTCCAGCACCGCTGGCCCGTTTCCGCAGAAGTCAAAGTCGAAGAGCGTAATCTTATCCTGCGGGTCGATGGCCATGTTGTCGTACCACATATCGAGGTGCACCGCCCCGGTAAGGGTTGCCGCCGCACTAGCTTGGGTAAAGGCAGTTACTAGCTGAGTACTAACCTGGCGCACGTATTGCATTTCGGGCGAGTCGCTGGCAAAGTAGGTCTGCGCGGTAGCGACCGCTTGCGTTATCAACACCTCCGGCGTGTAAGTGGGACGGACCAGCTTTTGCCCCGTCGTGAGGTGATGCATCTGCCCCATCATCGCGCCGATGGCCGCGCAGGCGGCGGGTGTCAGGAAGCGAACTTTGCCCCCTTGGGCGAAAGAGAACAGCACCGCGTAGCGCGTACCCTCCGGGGCAGTTAGCTCTTGGATGAGGGCGCCGGTCTCATCCGGCAGCGGGTAGGATACGCTCACCCCCTGTGCGTGCAGGCGCGTTAGCAGCGCCAGTTCGGCCTCAATCTCAGCGCGGGTACGCCAATTGTAATTGTAGACGCGCAGTACAGCCGGTTGGTCGCCCTGCGTGAGCAGATAAGTATGGTTCATGCCGGTTTTGAGCAGGCGACACGTAGTAGCGGAGCTATGGCCATAACGCTGGGCCACGAATTGGCCGAGCGCGTCGGCATCCAGGGTGGACGTGGTGACGGGAAACGACTGCCTGCCAGCTGGTTGCTTAGTCAGGGCCAGCGTGTCAGCGATAAAGCGGGCCTTCCCCAGCACGTAAGCCCCACGGTCATGTTTGAACTGGGCGGCCAACCCAAGTTTGAGGCGCTCATACTGGCGGGCACGGAGTGGGTGCGTATTGAGATAGTCGCGGAACGCTAACTGCTCCCACATCACGTTGCTCAGCGGGCACACATGCAGGTGATAGATTTGCGTGCGCTCGTTCCCCCGCTGGTAGCCCTTGCCGAATGACATATAGGCGGCAATATCCCCGCGCGCGGGCACCTTAAAGTATGCGTAGCCGAGCGCTTCAAACTGCTGAATGAGGTCGTCGCTGAAGAGGTGCTCCGGCGCGATAGCCACTAGTAAGTCGATGTAGGGCTTGGCTTGGATACCCGCAATCGCCGAACTGCCGAAGTGCTCAATACTTAAGAGCGTATCGGCCCCTATTGCTGCCAACAGACGCGCTTTTTCTTGGATAAACAGCCCCGGCCACGTTGGGTCGTAGGCCACTAATTCTACGGGAAACAGCGTGTTCCAGTCTACTGCCTTTAAGGCTTTCAGTTCAGCAGGCGTCATGGGGAATAAGGGAAAAAGTAAGATGAGCAGTGTGGAAACTACACAGGGGCAGCCCCGCTCGGCGATAAATCAATATCGCCGAGCGGGGCTGCCCAACTTGCTTGTGAGTTACCAACATAGACTAGGCAAGCAACAGGGAGTTGCACGCAGTATTTCAGCCCTAGTGGGCGGTTTCCCCTATTTGTTTAACGACACCCCTAGTAGCGCAGTAGAGGTGGTTTCCAGTTAGCTTAATCCTTAATCAAAATAGAATTTTATGGGTAAAATAGATGCATAAGAGCTTCGCTTGCAGCTTACTTCTGTTCAATTACATAATGTTTGTTCTACGACTACTCTAGCTAAAATACTATTAAGTTTCAAGTGCTGAGTTGGTGAACGCTACGTTCTGAGTCAGGTAGGATGATTACCAGATGTAACATCTGGACCAAACTTTTAACCAAGGCCACAGTTGCCGGTGGCCGCCTCGGTGCAATTGCCGGTAGTGGGCTGGCCATAAACGACAACTGACCGACAGTGGATGCCGGTCAGTCGAGTAAATGGGTATCCAGCTGAGCTAGCGCTTCTTTGGGCGCCAGCCCCATTGGTGCAGCACGGCACACGCGATGTAGCCCAGAATAAAAGAGCCAATAGCTATCTGAAAGAAGGTGAGCCAGCTGAAGGTAGAAAGCATGGGACAGTGGGCTAGCGGTAGCGCCGCTTAGGCACTGCCTTGGCAAAGAAGCTGAAGATAGTCAACACAATTGCCGCGTTCACGGCAAATTGGCCCCAGCTGGGGCCGTAGGGGCTGTACAGAAAGATGGCCGCGGCCACGATGAGTAGGAACTTACGCATGGCTTAGAATGAGAAGAGGCCGTTACCGTAGCTAAGCTACGGATTCTAGGCGACTTGGTACTACTTAGCAACAAAATAGGACGTAGCAAAGTGCTACGCCCTATCCTAATTGGTCCCGAGTGGGCCATGCTGCACCTCTGCAACTAGGGTGAAAGGGTGCAATTCTGGCGAAATCACCGGTCTTGCACCCGTTTTTCTTATTTATTTTCGTACTTATCTTTGTAATACAAGTACTTAGTTCATTTTGGTGGTGAGAAAATGACTCTTGCCACACTGAAACCCACGTCCCGCGCTATCGAGGAGATGCAATTGCACCCCCTCGGGAAGGCGGTATCTGAGCTGGGCTTACTTCTTGAGCTTGCGGGCCTTGAGAATGTCGCTGTTGGTCACCAGGAATGACAGCTGCCGGCCGCCGCCCTTTTCGAACATCTCGACTACCAGGTTCTTATCATCGGGAATGGTGAACTTGCGCAGGGCATACACTTGGTTGATGTTGCCCGGGCCGGGAATGGTAGACTGGCTGGCGTTGTAGACGAATACCGGTGTCAGCTCTGATTCCTGAATAGCCGTGCGCTTGGCCACCTTCTTATCGCGGATGTAGAATTTGATGAAATCCACATCGTAGTTAATGTTCGAGCTATTAGCCAAGTGCAGCGGGAAGAAAAATACATCGTCCTGCGTGTACATGCCTTGCAGGGCCAGGGTAATATCATCCTTCTTTTCCTGCACGTGCGGACCCTTGCGCTTGTCGAGCACCAAGCGCGAGTACTCTTCCAGGTCGCTTTGTGTCACGCCCATGTTGCTCAGGTGGGCCAGTGGCACCACAGCCGAGGAAGCGGAAACGTCGGTCGAGGCCAGGTTATAGTTCAGCACCCGAGGGTTGGCGTCGTAGGTAACCAGGAAGGAGTACAGGCGGCCGTCAGTGGTAACTACCGTCATGTTGGTTTCCGGAAAGCCCTGCTGGCTGGCCTTGACCTTCACAATGTTCTCAGCCCCACGTGCTTTATCTGCAATTATGCCCCCGTTGCCCAGGTCTACGTAGCTCACGGCGTAGGGGAAAATCAAGTGGGTGGTTTTCTGAAAGCCAACCGTCATGCGGTAGGAGCCGATGTAGTTCTGCTCGTGCATTGAGAGAATCTTTTGCGTCGAGGTGGCAGCAACCGGCAAGTAGGTAGCAGGACCGACGTGGGCGGCTGCCCCGGGAATGACGCTGGCAATCTGCCCTGAGGCCACGCCGTAGCGATGATGGCGCCGGTGGCTTGCCTTTTGGGCCGAGGCCGATAGGCTGAGGGTGGCCAGGCCGAGAGTAACGAGGAACGAGAGCGTTTTCATGGTGCTTAAGACTTGAGTAACAGTTGATAATTGGCTTTGAGATGAATCTTCACTGTCTTGATTTTGCGGCCGGTCAGGGCCTTGCCCGTCTGAATAGCAATGCCGGCCGCCTGCGCGCCCAAGCTGGGCGACATGGTGAGCAGGTCAGCACTGCTCACACCCTGGGCGGCACCCTGCTTGAGGGCGTCGCGGTCGACAGAGCCGGGAATATTCAGCCCCTCGTTGCCATCGATATCAAAAGCTTTAAGGGTAATTGGAAGGAGATTGCCCTGAAACTGCACTGACGTGGCTTGAATGCTGAGGCGGTTGCCCGTCATGCTGCACGTGCCATAGAGGAAGCTGTTGCGTGGAATCAGGTGCCCCTCGAGCTGCACATCTTGCAGCAGGCGCAGTTTCACCGTCGAGCCCTGCTCTACTACTTGGTCGTTGTGAATCACGGCCGGAACCGAGTTTACGTTGCTGCTGGTACTGGCATTCGACTCTCCGACCGTGTGAAAGCCGTTGGTCTGGGGGGCGGTCTGGGTGCGCAGGCTGCTCACCACCGAGGGCCGTACCTGGGTGATAACGGTCATCTTCTTGGCGGTGGCCGCCGACGGGGCCACTGGAGCCGCCGCCGACGTGGCCGGCGAGTTGAGGGCCAGTAGGCGTTTTTGGTACTGATTCTTCAGCTCATCAAGCTCCTTCAGCGAGGCATCCATTCGAGTATCACTAGCCGACGTGGTCACCGGAGCCGAGCTGGTGCGCGGGCTGCTGGCCACCGGTGCCGAGGTGAGCGCAACGCTTGGAGTCGAGGCGGCTGGCTGGGTGCTGGTTTGTTGCTGGAGCGCCTGCATCCGGGTTTGCATGGCCACCACGTTCGGGTCGGTGTTGGGGTCGTACTTCTGGCCTACCTGGCCTGGCACTACGCCGTAGTTGGGGCCGGTCGGGGCGGCCGTCCTGCCAGCTGCACCACGTGCCGTGTCGGTGCTCAGGGGCGGCGCAAACGCTAGGTTATTGTGCCGGCTGCTATCCTGAGGGGCGGCAGCCGCCTCCATCTTATTCGCAAACATCGTGGTCTTGCCGGCGTCGGGCAGGCTCAGATTGATGCCGCTGTTGCCAGGCGTATTGCTGGCTACGGTAGCCGCCGCGGCTCCTTTGCCCCCACCGCCCGCCACGAAGATGCCCGTCAGGCAGGCTAGGATTGGTAAGGGGGCAATCAACAGCATTTTACGCTTCAGTAGAAATTCTTTCGTGTGCTTGGGAGGTGCGCTCATGACCAGGAGGAGTAGGGGTAGGAAAAGGAAGCTGGGTGCCACGTGGGCGCTAGCGCGCCTGCGTGCTGAGGTCGTTATTCTGAAGCACGTGCCAGCGCTCGATGATGAAGCCGTGCGGGTTGTTGCTGGAGCGCGAGACGTCGCGCAGGTAGCATTCCGATACTAGGGCCCGGGTGGTCACGTTGGTAGCCCGAATAATCTGCTCGGTGGCGAAGCACTTGGCGTAGAAAGTGCTGGGGTCAACTTTGACGCTATCCACCGTGATATGCTGGCTGATGTTGGCCTGAATCAGGTTGTTGTAGTAGCTGCTTTCCTTGTAGTTGTCGTACGTCCGCTTGGCACTCTCATCCGCTAGAAAGAGCGCCTGGGTGACGTTGCTCTCGATAGCTTTTGGGTCGGGGTCGAGCGTAAAAAACAACTCGTGGAAGCGCTTCACGTGGGCTTCTGCCTCGACCGGGCGGTTTTCTGTCGCACTGCGGGCGGTGGCCCCGACGAGGTTGCCCTGCTGGTCGAGCATGTAGATGTGGTCTTGTGCCAAGCGGGCGGTGCGCTGCGAGGCGTAGATAGCGTACCCGGCTATGGAGGCGCACAGCACCATAAAAAGCGCGGCTAGCATTTTGGTCTGTTGAAAGGCCGTATCTCTATTTAGGAGGCTAGGAAGCATGAGCTAGAGTAGTTGAAGTGAGAGTTTTAGGCTGCTTTATTGGTGTTCTCGAAGCCCTTGCCATTCTTGCCGCCTTTGCCCTCGTCCGACTTCTCCTTATCGCCACCACGGAAGTATGACATGGCCCGGCCGGCGAGCTGGCCAGCGCCGGCACCAGCAGCTGCACCCGCCATGTTGGCGGCGTTGCCCCCTGCGCTCGTGGCAAAGCGCGTGATGTTGCTCATGCCCGAGGCGGCCACAATCCAGCCCGCTACCGACGGCACGGTGAAGTAGCCCGCGATGGCAATCACCAGGAAAATCATGTAGCCGTAGTCAGCCTTTTCCAAGTCGCCATTGTTTTGAATCTGGGCAATGTCGAGGTTGAGCATCATGACCTGAATCTTGGCGATGATGGCCCCGAAGATGTTGGCCACCGGTAGCCACAAAAACACGTTGATGTAGCGGGCAAACCAGTTGCTCAGCGTACTCTCGAAGCCTGGCCAGATAGCGAAGCCGAAGCTGATAGGCCCGATGATGCTCAGGATGATGAGGAAGAAGGTGCGAATGGTGTTGATGACCAGGGCGGCCGAGTCGTGGGCCAGCTCCAGCACATTCCGAATCCACTCCCGGAAGTTCTTCTTTACATCGTAGCCCATGCGGTCGAAATACAGTGCCGCTTTGCCGCCGAAGTCGAGTACATCCTTGTTTTCCAGCTCTTTCTCAAACTCCTTGTCATCCTCGTAGACGGCGTTTTCGGGCTTGGCTTTGAGCAGCGCCTCTTTGCGCGCCTGCAACTGAATAATATCCTGGTTCTGAACCAGCACGATAGACGAGGTAGCCGAGGAGAGGCTACCCAGCACGCCGTTCAGCAGCGCCAGCATCGCGGGGAAAAGGGCAATCACCGCACCGATAGCGAACGGGCGCAGCAGTGGAAAGAACTCGATAGGCGTGTTCTCGGCCTGGTGCTGCCAGACCTTGGTAGCGATGAAAATCAACGCCCCTAGCCCGCCCAGGGCGCGGCCCACGTTCACGAGGTCGCTGCACAGGGGCAGCATTTCATTGTAGAGGTTGTCGAGCAGCTGGTTCAGCGACTGCACCGGAATCGACACCTGGAGTAAAAAAGTAAGTAGTGTCATAGCGATTACAGTCCGTAGAGCTTTTTGAGGGTTTGGGCATCCTTAGCCGCTTGCGTCTGCTCGCTGGCCATAACCTGGTTGCGCTTGGTGAAGTAGGCAACGAGCTGATACTGATGCGTTACTTTATCAGAAATCTTGTTGATGAACTTCAGGCGCTGGGCATCCGTCATCTTGGCGGCGCCGGGCGTGAGGATGGTGGTCAGGTCATCGAGCAGGCCCACGTTTTCCGCCAGTAGCACCGTGTAGCCCTTGACCATGCCCTGAATCTGAGTAGGCGTCAGGTAAGGATTCGCGCGGATTTGGCCGATGTTCTGCGTGTAGAGGCTCATCGTCCGGTTCTGGTAGGCCCAGATGGATTTCACCTGCTGGTAATTGGCCACCACCGAGTTGATTTTAAGCAGGCTCGTGTACCATTCGTCGTGCAGCTGCACCGTCTGGTCTTCGAGTGATTTGATGATAGCCTGCGTGTCGTTGCCCTTTTTCACCACCGTATTGCCCAGGTCCTTGAGCACCGTCAAGATGCCCTGGTGGCCGGCCTGCTTGGTGGCCTGGCCCTCGGCAATCGGAGCCGATATCACGAACTGAGCGCGGGCGGGGCGGGCGGCTAGCCCTAGGCCAGCGAGCACCGCGAGGGTGAGGAGCTTTCTCATCCTACAACCCGTAGAGTTTCTTTAGCGTCGCGGCATCTTTCGAGGCCTGGCTTTGCTGAGTAGAGATGGCCATGTTGCGCCGAGTGAAGTAGTTCACCAAGTCATATTGGTGCGTCACCTTGTCGTCGAGCACATCAATCAGCTCCATCCGCTCGGCATCGGTCATTTTTGATTTGGCCGGCGAAACGATGGCCGACAAGTCATCGAGGTAGCTCCCTGATTCCTGAATCAGCACCGTGTAGCCCCGAACGATGCCCGCGACCTGGGCCGGGGTCAGGTTGGGGTCAGCCTTGAATTGGCCGATGTAGTTCGAATAGATGGTGATGATGGCCGTCTGGCGCTCGAAAATGTGCTGCACGCGCCGGTAGGTCTTGATGGTGTTGCTGATGGCTAGCAGCCCATCGTACCAGCTCTTGGCCATGAGCATGTTTTTCTCGGTAAAGCCTTTCGTCAATACCTGTTCCACCACGCCATCATTGGCCAGGATGTTTGCTTTGCTGTTGAGGGCCTTCAATGTGGCCTGTAAACCGGTCTGAATGAAGTTGGTACCTTCCAAAACAGGGGCCGAAACGACCGCCTGAGCGTATGCATCTGGCTTACCAAAGAGGCAAAGCGCCGCCAGGCACAGCATAAACTGTGTTTTTTTCATCGCCTAAAATGGGGTTAGTGAGACTCGGGCAGGGCTACCGGTGGCCCCACATCTTCATGTTGTACTCGGCCGACTTCTTCTCCCGATTTTTCGAGTCGATAATGAAGTTGGTGCGCTTGGTGAAATAGCGTACCAGCTCAAGCTCCTTCTTCTCTTTGTCAGCCACCCCAGCAACAAACTGCCGCTGCTCGGCTTCGCTCATGGTGGTTTTGGTACTGGCCATAAGCGTCATCTGCTGCACATTGGCCGCACTTTCGTCCACCAGCTTCTGATAGGTAGTGCGGACACCCTGCCCCTGCTCAGGCGTGATGATGGGGTTGCTGGCCAGCTTGTTTTCGTTGGCTGCTACTTCCTGCAGGATGGCCGCGTGACTCTCGTACACCTTGGCCGCGTTGGGGTCGAGCTTGATGATGTTGGGCACCTCACTGCTCTGGTACCAGGTGTGCACCGGGTCTAGGACGCCGGCCTGTGCGGGGACCTGCACCAGCACTTGTTTGATGCTGGCCACTACGCGGGCTTCGGTTTCGTCAGCCAGCTTTTTCGAGGCGGCATCCTGCCCGCAGCTGGTGGCCAGCGTGGCCAGGCCGGCGAGTAGGAAAAGGGTGCTTACTTTCATGGGGTGGGGTGGAAAGGAAATTAGGCGGCGTTTGCGGCGTGCTGCTCGCGAAGTTCTTGGGCAAAAGACTTAATGGCTTCCGGCAGCTCCATGCCGCCCTCGGTCACTTTTTTGAAAAGCCTCGTTTTCTCCTTCTGGTTGGTGGTGTAGGTGGCGTATTCCTCCAGGGAGGCTTCTACGCCATATACCTTGGATTCTTTGCCCCCGAGGCTTATCCAGACTTCTTTGTACTTCGGGCCGCGCCGGTTGGCGAGGTTGATAGAAAGTACCTGGGCCTTCTCTTTGTCACTCAGGCCCATCATGCGCTGAATCGCATCGAAGTCTTTGCTGAACTTGTTCATGTCGAGCAAAATCCGGCAATCCGACTGCTTTACGATGGTGTCCTTCACGATAGCATTGCCGATGATATCATCAATTTCCTGAGTTACTACGATAGCTTCACCGTCGAACTTGCGGACGGTTTTGAACAGGTACTTGATATACTCGGCCATGCCCGCCTTGGCAATAGCTTTCCAAGCTTCCTCGATTAGCATTACCTTTTTGATGCCCTTCAGTGTGCGCATCTTGGCAATGAAAGTATCCATGATAATCAGGGTCACGACCGGGAATAGAATCGGGTGGTCCTTGATGTTATCCAGCTCGAACACGATAAACGTTTCCTGCACTAGGTTCAGGTCTTTCTCCGAGTTGAGCAGGTAATCATACTCCCCACCGCGGTAGAAGGGCCGCAGCACGTAGAGGAAGTTTTGAATATCAAAGTCCTGCATCCGAACATCTTCCGTTTTCAGGTATTCTTTGAAGGGCCCTTGCAGGAATTCGTAGAACGTGTTGAAGCTGGGACGCATACCGGGCGTCTTGGCCAGTAAGGCGTAGTAGTCGGTAATGGCAGTCGAGAGCGAGACGTATTCGGCCTGGCTCACCCGCTCATCTTCGCGCTTCCACAGCGTCACCAGCAGCGTTTTGAGTGATTCCCGCTTTTCGACGTCGGGCTTACCGACTACAAAAAAGGGGTTGAAGCTCATTGGCTTGTGTTCCAGGTATTCGTAGTACACCCCGCCCCGCAGCTCGCACAGGCCCTTGTAGCTATCGCCCACGTCCACTAGCAGCACGTGCGAACCTTGCTCGTGGTACTGGCGCACCATGCGGTTCGTAAAGAACGACTTACCCGAGCCGGAGGAGCCCAGGATAAACTTGTTGCGGTTGCCGATTAGGCCCGTATCCATCGGGAGGTCGGAAATATCCACGTGCACAGGTTTGCCCGTGAGGCGGTCGCTGAGCTTGAAGCCGAACGGGCTAGGAGAATCGAGGTAGTTGGTTTCCACGTTCCAGAGGCAGCAAGCCTGCTCGGGGAAGGTGTAGAACGTTTCCTCGCTGGGGAAGTCGCCGGCGTTGCCCGGGATGCCCGCCCAGAACAGCCCCCCGATATCTACCGTGTTCTCGCGCGGTTTGCAGTCCATCTTGGCGATGGCGGCGCTGGCCTCGTCGCGCAGCTCCTTTATCTCGGATTCCTGCTCACTCCACACGAACACGTTGGCGTGCGCCCGGACGGCCTTCTTTTCATCCGAAGCCGCCTCGTTCAGGAAGCGGTCGTAAAACTCCGTGTTGATGGCATTCTCGCGGGAGATGCCAGCGAAAGAGTTCAGGTTGTTGCGCTTGCGCTCGAACGCTTTGACGGTCTTGGCGTGGTCATCAACAAAGATGTACTGATTGTAGATGTGATTGCAGCTCAGCAACAGCCCCACCGGGGCCGCAAACCCCACCATGAAAGGCACGGTGTCGGTGCTGAGCTTATCGTAGCGCATATCGGTTTTCAGAGCTACGGGCAAATCTTCCAGCTTGCCCAGCGAGTAGCACTGGCACGTTTTACCACCCACCTTGAGGCCGTGGGTGAAGTCGATATCTACCATGGGCGCCGAGTCGCGCACATCGAGGGCCAGGTACTTTTCTAGCAGGCCGGCCCGCTCAGGCGTGCCCGTCGCTTCGTCGGCCTCTGTGCCGCAGATATCATCGTTGGTCAGCCGGGTAAACGTGATGCCCGCGTCAGTGAGCAGGCGCACGAACTGGCCCACCGAGTTGAAAAACGTATTCAACGTCTTATCGTCCGTCAGGTCTTTCGGCGTGACAGTCGAGCGCGTGAGCAAGGCACTGAGGCTATTCCAGTTTTCGCGGCTGCTGCTGGTCTTGGTGATGAACAGGTAGCAGTAGTGGTGCAGGAACGGCCGCTCGAAAAAGTGCTGCTCGTAGCTGTGCTGGAGCATGGTGCGCTCCTGCTTGAAATCGACTGTGTACTTATCCTCCACAAACCAATCCTGCTTGTGCAGCGCCACGTGGTTCGGCATCAGGAGCACGCCCTTCACGAAAGCCGAGTGCAGGGCCTGGTAGTCGGCCCCAGACTGGCTGAATATTTCGGGCAGGTCGAGGCGGTAAGCCACGGTAACATCGCCGTTCTTGCTGACGAGGCAATCACCTTCTACTCGGTAGATGGGCTGCTTCTTTTCCAGCGTGGCCGATTGAAGGAGTAAGTTGCTCATGACTGCTTTAAGTTTTTGAAAAGGCGGGCGTTACGATTGACGATGCGCTTCGGCTGGCGCCCCTTGGCTTTCAGCTTCATGGCGCCGTGCTCACCATACTTGGCGCTGAGGCCGAATATCCGCGTTACCCAGTAGAGGCCGCCGCCTAGGACGACGGCCACTGAGAGGTAGATATTGACCCCGACGATGCGCAGGATGATAAATCCTACAAACGCGGCTGCGAGGCCAGCTGCCAGCATAAACAGGTAGCGCGTGCCCACTAGCCCTTTAAATTCGAGGGGCTTGTTAATGCCCTTGTTTAGTGGGTAGTGGCCCATTGTCTTACAAGAAGAAGGCGCGCAGGATAGCGTTCACCGACACGAGGAAGATGGAAGCGCCCACCCAGACCATTGCTGACTTCTGCGCGTCTTGGTCGCCTGACTGCATCTTGGAGTAGACCTTGAAGCCACCGTACAGGCCCATGATAGCCGCGATAACATACACCAGTAGGGTGATTGGCTCGAAGAGGCCCGTCAGGTCGCGGGTGGCATCCGTGATGCCCTGCTTGGCGGCGTTAATACCACCCTGCGCGAGGGCGGCGGTAGCGGTGCCCAGCACGAGCACGCCGGTGTTGAGGGCCTTGGCCATGCGCTTAGCAGTGCGGTTGGTTAGTTTGTGTGACATGTGGTAAAGAAGTGAAGTGTGGAGGGAACAGGTGAAAAAAATAAAGGAAAAATGCTGCTAATTCGATTAGTCAAGGACGGGCTCAGCAACTCCTTCGTAGAGATGAGCAGTGGCCCGCTGGGCGCTCTTGGTGCTATTCTGATAAAAGGCTAGGAGAAGGTCAGTGTTGGCTAAGCCGGGTTCTTGCTCGACCAATTGAGCCGGAGTAATCTGACCGTCAGCGGCGCTCGTCAGGTAATCGCCAAGCTGGGCAATCCCAATGGTTGAGCCTATTGAAAAATCATCGTCTGCGGATTCCATCCCGCTTTCAGTGTCCAGGAACGAATCGGAGCCACCTTGCTCGGTAAAATTAATCGAATTATCATTGACAAAAGAAAGTTCACCATCATTTTCATAATTCTTTCTCTCATTTGCCTCCACATCGGGCAACTCAAATGGGGGCAGGTCGGTCACTGGCTCCAGCTGCTCATCGGCCGGCTGCTTTTTCTGGTGGTCGAGTTCGGCGGGTGCCTCCTCCCCTACTTCTTCTTCCTCGGTCTGGGCTGTTTCGTCGGGCTTAGCTACTTCTAGCGGTGCAGCTGGTACCGCCAGGGCAGCCTTGGCAATAAGCGACGACTTGCTGGCTAGGCGCGGGACAGCTGGGGCCGAGTCCGGGGCGAGGGCAGGAGCCTTGCCTTTGCCTTTGGCCAGGCCCAGCAGCTCGACTTGGAAATAGCGCACGCCGACGTAGGCGTACCAGGCCAATACCAGTAGGGATGCTACGCTAACGTACTGGCCCCAGGTGATTGCTTTAAACATAGCGGATACAGGTAAGAGGGTGGAGGGAAAAGGGCAAAGCGGTGGCTAGCACGCCTCTTTTTAGGGCGTGATGCTGAGGGCCTTATGGTAGGGGGCTAGTAAGGGAGCTTGTTCTTTCTGAGCTTTTCTTGAGCGGTCAGAAACTGGCGTATCCCAGGGCCAAAAGTCTCGAAATGGTGAGTAATGATGTTGATGAGCAGGTCGGAGAGGCCAATGTTATCGGGGCAGGCCTGCGTGATGGTGGCCAAGGCCGTGTGCATATCTTCCGAGAGGTAGATAGTCTTGGCTTTGCGGCCGCGCACTGGCTTTAGGAAGAGGCTGGCGTAATCGGTGCCAGCTGAAGCTGGGGCTGGGGCTGGGGCCTGGTCTTTTTTCCCCTTTTGTTGCTGATTGTCGGCTAGCTGTTCCTCGGCCGGCTGATTGTCGGTCGGCTGCTCGACCGGAGCAGTGGGAGCGGGTGCTGCCTGGCCTAATGGTTCTGGTGCATGTGTTGGGGCTGGCGTAGCAGCTGGTGCAGCTGGTGCCGGAATAGGGTCGGCTGTCTTGCGCGTGGCAACGAGGCTTAGCATATCGTTGCTCAGGTCGGTAGAAGGGGTGGAATTGGTCTTAGCCATCGGGAGAGCAGATTAAAGCGCTTCGTTTGCGATGGTAGATGTTGCCGTGTCGGTAGCGTAGATGGTGCTACCTATCTCTTTGATTAAGCCGCTGATACCTAAGCGTTGAAACTCTTTGCCCAGGGGGAACATAGTCGAGCGCATGGCGTCCTTTTTGTAGTTCACGCTGTGCTCCAGGCGGCTTTTTAGGAAGGGAATGCCCTGCTCAGCAAAATAGGTTTCAGTGCGTTCGTAGAAGTCCTGTTTCTCGCTCTTAATATGCTTGTTCCAGAAAGCATAGTACTGCTTTAAACGGCTATCTGGCTGGCCTTTAGCGAACCTCTCCAATACCTGGGCATAGGGTAGGGTAGCCTCAACACTCAGACGGTCGGATTCCATCGGCATGAAGATGTAATCAAGCTGTTTCCACAGCTCAATAATGCCTGGCACGTTGATGGTGCCCGGCGTGTCGATGAACACCAGGTCAAATTCTCCATCCATACCCTTAGCCACTCCCAGGGCATCTTTTACCGAGCAGGCTTCAATGGGATAGGCTGGCATACCCAAGGCGCGGAACTCGGCAAGCTTGTCAGGGCTGCTTTGTAGTAGCTCTAACTCCTTATCCCGTAGGCCCTGAAGGGAGTGTTGAGGATAGTCGCAGTCGATGACGGCTACTTTCTGCTTGGCTAGGAAGTGAAAGGCCGAAGCCGCCAGGATGTTAATCGTGGTTTTGCCCACGCCCCCTTTCTGGGAGGAGATGGAGATGTACTTGGTGGTGCTCATGCGAACGAGACTTAGGAGGTTGAGAGGTGAAGGGAAAGCTGAGCCGTATGTACACAACGAAGAAATCCTAGGACTCTTTCACTGTGTACAAAATTAGAAACATTTATGAAAAAAACAAGGATTAAGTTTTTTGCTATGAAGAAATCATTTTATTCGTTCGTTATATTTGTTAAACAAGGGTGTGAGTAAAGAGTGGCAAGTTTGCCCTGCTACATCTCTAATCAAACAATTCTACATAAACACAAGCAGGCAAGTAGGCAGCAAAAAGAAAAATAGGCTAGAAAAAAGACTAACTAGAAAAGCACACACACAACCACACAGACAAACACACAAACAAATATTTGTGCAACTGTACAAATGCACAATTGTACAATTGTACAGTTGTCAAAAGGGGGCTAGTTCGGTCGATAAATAGGCAGGCACCCCAGGCTAAAATGGCCAATTATTGAGGCTAACTAGGGCACGCAAATGTGCTCAGTATTACGCCTCTAAATGTACTCTAACGTTGTTCAGCAAGCCATGTCTTTGTGCGCACAAGTGCCCACAAAGACGACGGAGAAATTGACGCAAGCTATTTCTCCTGGCTTGCTCTCGCAGGCCCCCACAGGGTGAATTTATGGAACCACTACTCAGCTCTGACCCCACGCCCAGCGGCGAGGAGAAGGCCAGCAAAGAAGAGCATATCAACATGCGAGTTGCAGCCACAGATAAACGCACTATTGAGGCCAAGGCAAAACGCGCTGGCCTCTCGGTGGCGGACTATATGCGGCGGGCGGCGCTGGGCAAAACGATAGTCGAGCGCGTGCCGCTCGACCTACGCCGGGAGCTGGGGGCAGCTGGAAACAACCTCAATCAGCTAGCCCGACTGGCCAACTCTGGTAAGCTGCCGGGGGCCGGAATCGAAGCATTAAATGAACTAGTAGAACGCTTGCTCAAAACTCTGCGATGATAGCCAAGACTGTTACCGGCTCCGATTTTACGGGCGCTCTGGAGTACGGGGCCGGCCTGCGCGCGGGCCGGCCCAACGAGAAATCAGAATTACTAAGTGTGGCTAATGTGGGTAGCCAAGACGCGCACCAGATAGCCGCCGAGATGGCAGCGGTGGCCAGCATGAGCGGCCGGATTCAGCAGCCGGTTTGGCATACTATTCTATCCTGGGCGCCGGACGAAAAAGTAAACCGGGAGCAGAAGCTGCGCGCCGCGGCGCGCTACTGTGAGCTGATGGGCGCCGACCTGGGGAGGCACCAGGTGGCGGTATATGAGCACAGCGACAAGGACCACGCGCACGTGCACATCTACATCAACCGGGTGCCTATGGACGGCGGCCCGGCTCTGCGTACCGACCAGAATTACGCCCGCAATGTGGTGGCCACGCGCAAGATTCGGGAGGAGTTTGGGATGAAGGAGCTACCGAGTCGACGGCAGACGACCCGCGACCTCGACCCGAGCAAGGAGGTAACACGTGGTCACGTGCGCGACGTGCTCACGGCGGCGCTGGCCAACCCGACTATCAAGTCGCTCGACCAGCTAGTGGCTCACCTCAGGGAGAAAGAGATTGAGGCCACGCTGAAGCGCGACGGCAAGCGCGTGCTCGTGGGCACCAGCTTCCGCTATCAGGAAACCAGCGTGAAGGGCACCGACGTGGGCATAAAGGCCAAGCAACTGCGCGACCACTTCAGCCCGTTTGGCCGCGAGGCCCTGCGCACGGCCGACCAGGAGCAGCCCACGGCCGCAAGCCGGGCAGCTGGTGCACCAACCGGTGCCGGGCGGCCCGCCGGCGAGGCCGGGGCGCTGCTCAGCTTCGAGGACGGGCCGGCCGAGGGTCCAGGCGCCGATGATGCGCAGCAGAATGAGAATGTCTTGCGGCGCAAGAAACGGCGCAAGCGGCACCACTAGGGACGCCAGTTACATAACCATCACATAAGAATACTGCCATAACGCCCATACCAGGGCGGTTTTTGGTGGCCCCAGTTACATAACCGTCACATAAGAATCTCACTTTTCTCCCCACCACTTACCCTTTTACTGTTATGGATGACGAACGCGGAATGGGCAAAATCGTGGACTTCATGCGAGTAATCGCTGTATTCCTGACGTTGCTAAATCTTTACTACTACTGCTACGGTTTTTTCACCGAGCACCACCTGACGGCCGCTTGGTCGGGTAAAATCCTGGCTAGGTTCAGTGAGAAAACCATCCTGTTTCGCTCGCCCTACGTGAGCAAGGGCATGGCAATAGGGTTCCTGATGCTGGCCTGCCTGGGCACGCGAGGCAAGCTCAAAGAGGGCCAGACGTGGCCACCCATCTTTATCAACCTGGCAATCGGGGCTGCCCTCTTCTTTGGCAACGGGTTCTTATTGGGGTTGGCCTGGCCGGTCGAGCTGGTGACGGGCCTGTACGGGGCCACACTAGCCCTAGGGCTGATGCTGGTGCTGCGTGGGGGCAACCTGGTGAGCCGGATGCTGAAAGTGAACCTGATGGGTGATATTTTCAACACCGAAAACGAGACGTTTCCGCAGGAGGAGCGCAAGATGGAAAACGAGTACTCGGTGAATCTACCGACTACCTACTACCTAGGCAAGAAGGTGCGCCACGGCTGGGTAAATATCGTCAATCCCTTCCGGGCCACCATCGTTTTCGGTACGCCAGGCTCGGGTAAGTCGTTCGCCGTCATCAACCAGTTCATCAAGCAGCACCTGGCCAAGGGCTTTGCGATGTACGTGTACGACTTCAAGTTTCCGGACCTGAGCACGCTGGTGTACAACGAACTGCTGAAGAATGAGGATAAGTACGCCAACCCGGTGCAGTTCTGCGTCATCAATTTCGATGACCCCAGCAAGAGCCACCGGTGTAATCCCCTGCTGGCTTCGATGATGACGGATATCATGGATGCTACCGAGGCGGCCACCACCATCATGCTCAATCTCAATCGGAAGTGGATTGAGAAGCAGGGAGATTTCTTCGTCGAGTCGCCCATCAACTTCGTGGCCGCCATCATCTGGTTTCTCAAGCTATACGAGGACGGCAAATACTGCACCTTCCCGCACCTGATTGAGTTTTTGGGCCGCAAGTACGAGGAGATGTTTCCCATCCTAGGGGCGTACCCCGAGATTGAGAACATCGTGCAGCCGTTCGTTGATGCCTTCGAGGGCGACGCCCGCGAGCAGCTGGAGGGGCAGATTGCCTCGGCCCGTATTCCGCTCAGCCGTATGGCCAGCCCGCAGCTTTATTGGGTCATGTCGGGCAATGATTTTACGCTCGACCTCAATAACCCAGAGCAGCCTAAGGTCTTGTGCGTGGGCAACAATCCTGAGCGACGGATAATCTACGGTGCCGCCCTGGGGCTCTACAACGCCCGCATCGTTAGGTTGGTCAACAAGAAGAAGAAGCTGAAATTTTCACTCATCATTGACGAGTTGCCCACCATCTATTTCCGAGGGTTGGATGACCTGATGGCAGAGGCCCGTAGTAATAAAGTAAGTACCTGCCTAGGCATTCAGACCAAGGCGCAGCTCGACCGCGATTACGGCAAACTGGAATCCACTGCCATCCAGGAAGTCGTAGGTAACATCATCTCGGGCCAGGTAACAGGCGACAGCGCCGAGGCACTGAGCAAGCGCTTCGGCCGTATCTTGCAAAAACGCCAGTCGTTGAGTATCAACAGTAAAGACACCAGTAGCAGCACTTCAACCCAGCTCGATAGCATGATTCCGGCGAGCAAGATTTCTACCCTTTCGCAGGGTCGATTCGTGGGCGCGGTCGCGGACAACTTTGGCGAGGAGATTAGCCAAAAGGTGTTTCATGCGCAGATAGATGTGGATTTAGCTCAGATTAAGAAAGAAGAAGCTTCATACGAAGCAATCCCAGAGATTACTAGTTTTGTGGATTCTGCTGGGAAGGACTGCACAAAGGAGACGATTCAAGCCAACTATGAGACTATCAAGAAAGATGTGGCTACCATAGTTCTGAATGAATTAAACCGAATTAAACGTGAACCCACCTTGCAGCATCTTATCAGTAAAAAAATGGCATCACCAAAATGAACACTCTGCAAATAGGTAAGCGCTTTGCCCAGCTTCGTAACGAGTTGGCCTGCCCTGGGGAACCCACGTGGTCACAAGCCCGCCTGGCTGATGAAACCGGGCTTACTCCAAACCAGATAGCGCGCCTCGAGCAGGCCGGTGCCGGCAGCATTGAAGCGTTCGTTCGGCTGCTCAATTTCTACCATGGCCACGGGTATAGTATGAGCTGGCTACTGTTGCCTGATAATACGCACTCTTCTAAAATGGCTTTAACAGAGACTTCCAAATCTCTTGAAGCGAATGCGGTGCTTGAGATGCTGGGTAAATTGAAGCAATTAGTTGTAAAAGAAGTAGATAGCCTATGTGTGCAGGTAGCATCCTAGTCGAGCTATTAATGCTTTAACGATAGTTTAGTTTTGTATAGGTAAAATTGTCATAATTCAGGGTGTGAGGTGGTATATTTGCTTAAGATAAATTTCCGCTAGCCGGAAAGCATACCTAACTCTTTTACCCACAAGAACATGCCTGAACAAACCGAACCAACTCCCGGGGCTGGCGACCAGCAAGTTCGCCGGCCTACGGCGACGCTACCTGATGCGCCAGAGCAGCAGGCACAAGGTGCCGCCCCGGCGCAGATGAGGCCCACGGCGACCCGCCCGGCTGCCAAGGCTAAGACCCCCACCGATGACCGCGACGACTTCATTCGGAATGCGCTGCCAGTGGCCGCCGCCCTGCGCAGGAGTGGGAAGCCCGAGGAGGCAAAGCAACTGGAGACAGTAGCCAACGCGCTGCTGCAAACGAAGTCGATGGAGCGCACGCCGGCCCCCGAGCAGGTGCAGGCTCCCGGCAAAGAGGAGTCAATAAAAGACCTGCTGGCCAGCGTGTATAAGGCCATTGACCAAGACCCGGCGCTGAAAAACATGCCGGAGGCGAAGGATATGCGCCGGGCTGGCAACAAGCTGGATAAAGATGGAATGCTCAATATCACGGTGCGGAATGGCGCTGTGACGCGCTTTTTCAGCAACTTTACCGACAACCTCAAGCGCACCAATACGGTAGCGCCGGAGGCCAAGCCAGCCGCCCAGATTGCGCCCACTCCCGAGGCGGTGCCCACGCCGGCACCGGCCGCCGCCCAGGCCCCAGCGGTCGCGGCGCCTGCACCTGGTATAGTGGCCACGCCGTCGTCGGCCGCCGCGCTGGCCGACGACTCCAATGTGAAGGTGGCCACCATCCGGCTCACGTTCAACAACCCCGAGGAGCCGGGCCGGGGGATGCCCGACGTGCTGAGTAAGCGGTTCCATGATGCCGGCGCCAGCGCGGAGGTGCTTTCGACTAAGCCCGCCCTGGTAGCTGGGCAGAGTGTTTCGGAATTGAAGGTGAGCTATCGCCTCGATACGCCCGGCCTCAAGGAAGTAAGCGCGCTGCTCGATGCGGCGGCCGTGATGCGCGGTAGCAAGTTGCAGGAGGCTCCCGGCGACTCGCAGGCCCGCAAAGACGCCGCCCAGCAGCAGCACAGCAGCCAGGCGGAGCAGACCCAGCAGGCACGCGCGGCGCAGGTGCAGCAGCAGGCGCAGGCCCAGCAGCAGACCGAGGGCCAGGCCAGGGCCCAGCAGCTCGTAGAGCAGCCGGCCCCGGCGTTCACGGCATACCCGGCCTATACCAAATTCGCGCCCACGACTGAAACCGGCCGCATTGATAGCCAAAAGGCTATTCCGCACGATAGCCAGTACCTGAACATCGGTATTAGCGACAAGGGCGAGTTTGGCATCAACCCCAAGGTTGATCAGCAACGCTTGATTGGTGACGGTATCGGGTCGATGAGCAAATTCTTTGACTACGCACTACCCACGTCGGGCTTCAAGATTGCCCACGTCGGGCTAGCCGAGCCGGGCCAGATGAAGCAGACGGATATGGGCTGGGAGGTAGTTACGAAGGGCAAGCTCGCTATTACCGACACCGCGGGCAACGTGTTTAAGCCCCAGCTGAGCGAAGCCCAGGCGATAGCACCCACGCCCGCCGCGACGGTGGCCCAGGTTGCTCCAGGGCCGCAGGCGACCCCTAGCAAGGGAGATGTTATCTACGCAGCTGCACCGCCCATGTCGGACGGCGTGATTCGCAAGGACGTGCTCAGCAGCCAGGCCGCGCACTATTCGATGTTCCAGATCCAGGTAGACCCTAGGGATACCAACCGGGCCATTCTATTGCCCGCTCCTGGCAAGGATGGCGCGCTGGTAAGCGCGCTGCATGTCAGCATGCAGAATTCGTACCAGGTAACGGGCCAGCCCACGCCGGAGAAGCAGTTTTTGGCGGTGCAGTCGCCAACCCAATTGGAGCGCACGGCCGACGGCTGGAAAGTGACGGAAAAGGGCGTGATTAGTTTTGCCGCCGCCGAGTCGGTGTACCAGGCGCAGCAGCCGGCGCCGGTGCAGCAGCTGGCCCCACAGGCCCCGCTAGTGGTGGCCCAAGGCAAGGCATTCAGCGTAGCCGACCTGCCGGTGGAGCTGTTGGCCAGGGTGGGCGCGCCGGTGGCTGAGTTGGAACGCACCGGCCAGCTGCAAAAGCTGCTTGATGGCAAGAAAACCGACCTCATCCCCGACCTGATACTAGCCGGGCCGGATGGCCAGCCGACCAAGTTTGCCGCTAAGCTCGTGCTCGACCGCGACGCCCAGGGCGTCGCTACCCTGCGCGTAGACCTACCCAAAAATGAACTGGTGATTCCGCCCCAGGTAATGGGCAAGGATATCACGCCCGCCATGCAGCAGCAACTCAAGACGACGGGCATAGTGCCCCTGGCTGAGGGCTTCAGCGATGGCAAGGGTAAGGCCATGGCCGGTTACCTGGCTGTTGACCAGGAAATGAAGCGCGTGGTGTACGTGCGCCCGGAGGGCCTTAGTGTGCCCAAGGAGGTGTATGGCGCTAAGCTCAGCCCCGAGCAGCAGAAATCGCTACTGGAGGGCAAGCCTACTCGTGTTGAAGGTATGACCCACCCAGGGGAGAAGAAGCTAGTCGATGCACTGGTGCAGCTCGACCCATTGAAGAAGGCGTTTGTCTTTCGTGACACTACTGCTCGCCAAGTGCCAGAGCAAGTAATTGCCCAGGCGCAGAATCCACCTACCCGCCGACAGGGTGCACGGATGTAAACAAAATTGGACTTCCTCAGAATCAGCTTCCGATATTCGGGGGCTGATTTTCTTTTACAGTTACCTTACGCAAATAATGCAGCAGCCCCGCGAACCAGAACTCAATTTTAATCAGGTCAAGAAAGACATCAATCTGGTTGATTTAGTGCTCACCCTCGGCTACCAACACAACCAGGCCAAAAGTGGCTCAGACATCGAGAAAGGCAAGTTTCACACCTTCGACTACAAGGGGAAACCTGGCCTCGACCAGGTGATAATCTATAAAGCGCCGTCGGGCGACTACCTCTATTTCAACCGAGCTGATGACCGGGATAAGGGCAGCGTCATCGACTTTCTAAAGAACCGCCTCGAGAACCCGCGCATTGATGGCATCGTGGCTAGCCCGGGCAAGAACATCTGGGCAAGCGTCATCGAGAACGCTAAGCGTTACCTCAACTTGCCGACCGCTCAGCGTAACGTTAGCCCCCAGCTGCAACAGGGCATCGAGCCAGTGCAGCGCGGGGAAGGATATATACCCGAGTTCTTAAAAAAGACGTTGCCCCTGACGGATACGCGCTACCTGAATAGCCGTGGTATCAACAGCGAAACGCTTGCCAGCCCCCTATTTACTAACCGAATCCTGAATCATGTGCACCAGGGCACTACCAAGGATGGCCAGGCCTACAAGTTCACCAACACCGCATTTCCGCAGCTCTACAAGGATAACATTGTTGGGCTGGAAATTAAGGCCAACGGATTCAAAGGGCAGGCGGCCGACTCGCTCAATTCGGCGGCCCTGTGGCTCTCGAACACTACCACTAAAACCAACACGCTAGTAGTGGCAGAAAGCGCCATCGACGCCCTTTCTCATTACCAAATCAAGCAGCCCACCAACGCGCTTTACGCCTCGACCTCAGGCCAATTGACAGATAACAAAGTGGCTGAGATTAAGCGCCTGATTGAGAATACCAACCTCAAAACGGTGAAGCTGGCCCTCGATAATAACCTAGAGGGCCACCTGTTCGATACCCGGCTGATTACGGGTCTGGCGCGCCCCAACACACCCATGGGCATTGAGCGCACCCAGCCCAGCATGATAACGGTCAGTGTGTACTCGGTGCAAGACGAGCCGGTAGGCAAGATGCACCAGGCTGCCAAGGCGTACAACCAGCGAGTGGTAGAGGACTACCGAAAGCTAGCCCCAGACGCACAAGCTAGCCCTACGCTTGATTCAGAGTTGATTAAGCTGACGAGAACAGACCCGCATCGCTACCAATTCCACGTGCCGAAGCGCATGGAAACGCTGGCTTTTTTTAATCAGTCGCTCATTAACGCCTTTCCGATGGTGGCCAAGCTGGAGATGGAGAAGTCGCGCGCCAACGATTGGAACGACCAGCTGAAGGAGCAGCTGAAGGCACCAGTGCAGGCGGTGGCCCCGGCCAAGGAGCAGGGCCAACAGCCAGAGCAGGACTTCCCCAAGCGCCGGGGACTGCGTATGTAGCTTAGGTAGGTGGTTCAAGAGACTTCAGTAGCGCAATCCTAACTAGACTTAACAAGGGTGATAAGGTGCTATGCCTAAGCATCAACATGGAATTAGGCGAACTCCAAAGCGCAGTCAACGTTTCGGAGAAGCTACCTGCTCAGGAGCGGGGAACCGGCCGGAGTGGCCCCAGATGTGAGAGCAGCGGAGTTGAACGCTAAACTATTTATTCTCACGAGATGCAAGACGACGAACTGAGTTTTTTTGAGGAGATGCTGGCCAGCAATGAGCTGCTGCATTGCAGCACTTGCGGCGAGGAAACGCTACACGCCCACGCTGAGGTAGTAGAGGTGCTACCAGTCGCTACTGAGTTAAAAATGGAATGTACCCACTGCCAAACCTTACGGAGCTGGATAGATTGGAATACGCCGCAGCTTACCCGCAACAATAACTAATCAAACACAAAGCAATAAACGAAAGCAACTCAATTTCCCACCTGTCCCATGAGCAATTTTAAGGTTGAGTATATTTCAGGAACAGTTATAGACTCGCAAAAGCATACACAAACTCACGTTTATAGCGAGGGTGGCGGCGGTCGGGTAGGAGTGACGGGTGGGAATATAAAAGCGCCGCAAATCAAATCCTATAACACAACAAGGCACGATATTTTCTTAAAGCTAAACAATGAGCAAGAGTTAAACGTGAGCCTTGAAGTAGATAATATTGCGCTGAGACAGGGGCATCTTATCACCCTGTTAGCAGTATTCCACTTTGATAAGGATACTGGTAGTTATGCTCGCCTTTATAACCACAGTACTAGAATACTGTATAATGTTTTTACTGTAGACCAGTGGCGCTCACTTGCTTATATGCCCCGTCCCGAAGCGGATAGGGCAGCAAACGAATTGAAAAATATAGCGCTTGCTCAACCTAAATCATTCTTTGGGTTCTTTAAAAAGATAACAGGTTCTTTGCAAAAAATGAGTGATGATGTTTCCCAAGGATGGCATAATGCGGGTCAGTTCACTAATAAAGGACAGGCGATAACACAGCAAGAAATGAATAGTCCAATAGCAATTGAACTAGAACAAGTAATAGCAGCAGCAACACTGAAAATGCAAGAAGACAACTTCTAGCTCGTCGCAACCAACATACCACAAGCTAAAAAGCCCCCTATACCTTGAGGTACAAGGGGCTTTTCTTTATATATCGGCAGCTCGTTTCTTTGATAGCCTACGCGTTTCCTCGGTATCATGACGATTTATCTCCCTGTCAATTACTTTGCTTCTCATCATAACACTGCAATCTTTTCCCCCTAAAAAAAGCATTGTGAGCTTGACTTTATTCCCATCCCAAACATATCCTTTGGGCTTTACCGTTGGGGCACCCGTGTATTTGGCTATACTTGCTGTATAATCGAACAAATCTGGATTATCAGCTTTTACAAATTGTCTTGGTTTACCGTAAGCTTGTTTAAATGTGTTCTGTAAGGGAACCCGTTCTTCTTCACCGGCTGCGATAGATATATAATGAAGTTTGTTATTGTAAAAGGTGTATGAGATTGATATAAGCTTAATATCCCCAATTCGCAGAACATCGGAAGGTCGCTTATATTCAATGGCTTTACTCCCATTGATGAACGTGGTAACCCCCCCGGTCGGTGAAATCCCCTTCAAAGCCGATAATAGCATACCCAGCTTAGCATCACGGAAGCCATTTTTTGTATCAAGTGTGCCCAAAGCTCCTTGAGCTGAGGCCCTCTGACTAAGAAGGAGTACAACTAGAGCAGTTATCCCTTGTATTGGACGTATGATAAGCATAAACCAAACATACGTCAGTAGCAACGGCCACAAGGTCGGCGACCTAGCTTGACTGCCGCCGTTCTCGATAGGGCTTTAGCGGAGGTGCTACACCAAGCCAAACCCTCACAGTTAATCGAGCGATGGTAGGCGTAGGAGGCCGAGCCCTGACAGATATACACGCTTTTTGGGGCCTTAGTCCCAAGAGGGGTAAGACTTAATAAATAGTGTAAGGTGAGTAGGAGGGTAGCCATAGTATTTCAAAGATGCACGCGTTTATTTGTCTGAGCATCAATCTTACTATGAGCCTCACTTACCCTAGCCTACTAAGACCAAACACCACCGAAGCGCTAACAAGCAACGGCCAGACCATAACGATTCCAAAGCTTGAGTTGCAGTTGCGGCGTTGGGAGGGGGCCGGCTTAAACCACACTTTTGGCAAGAAGCCGCTGATAGATTTTGGGGGAAAGCCCGTTTTTGCGGAGTTGTGCATCTATGAGTTAATGCTTCTTTCCGGCTGGCAGGCCCGTTGGGTAGAACCCTTCGCAGCCGGGGCAATGACACCTAAGCATTTGACCCGGTGGGCAGATGCCGGTATAGGCGGGCAGCAGCACGAGCCCATTACCGACCCTATTATGCTGGACCTGTTGCTTAAAATTGCCCAGGCCAACGGCAACACCTATGCGGGCTGTTGGGATGTAGTCGGGTGGCAGGGTGAGGCCGTTTTATTTGTTGAGCTGAAACGCCACAAGAAAGACCGAATCCGGCCGACGCAACCCCGCTGGTTGGAAGCTAGCTTACAAGCAGGCTTGCAGCCCGCTAACTTTCTGTTAGTGGAGTGGGACTTAAATTAAGCATAGCATCTGAGCACCATGAATACAGCTAATACGACACCTGACGAGCCGGTTGACCCTGGCCACAATATCACCGCCAAGGAGCTAGACCGCGACTTGCTTAACCTGAATCTGCCCGTAATTGACCTGATTGCAACAGAAGAAGAATGCGAGGCGATGTACCCGCCCGGCGTGTACAAGCGAATGATGAAGGAAATTCTAGGCGAGGACGAGGCACAGAAGCCAACGAGTGCCACTTAATTGACTAGTAGCAAATCTTCTAAGCGCGTCGTAAACGCCGGAGAGCGCCATTGTGCTCTCCCTTCCCAGGGTGGACGAGTACCGTTACTAGCCGTAGGAGAGATGCTAGGGGCAGGAACTGCCGTTGCCACCCGTACTGTGCCCCGGCCGTAGCGCTGGTTCAGCGCGTCGAGGCTGGCCATCAAGCCCGGCCGCTGCGTGAGCAGTGCGGGCTTTTCAGGCAGTACTAGCGGAGCCGGCATAGCAGCAAATAAGTCTAGCTGCTGGCCAGTGCCGGGCGGTTCTAATCCATCGAGCACTACCCCGGCTTTATGGTAAGCCGTGCCCGGCTCCCACAGCCGGTTGAGCATAGCGCGGGCGTACCCGAGCAGCACGGTAGTATCGGCCGTAGGGCCAGCGGGAAGGGTAAGCGTAGCGGAGCGAGAGAAAGGTGGCGCTACATTGGTAGCGAAGCGGTTTTTGCTGATGTAGACGGTTAGTACGTGCGCCGTGTCACCTTGGGCACGTAACTTTTCCGCCGCCCGCGAGAGGAACGCGGCCACCGCTCCTAGCACATCGGAGTAACCCGACAGCGGCCGGCCGAAGGTGCGGGAGCAGCTGATGCTTTTGCGACTTAGCGACCCGTCTTCCGAAGCGTGCAGGCCTGCGCAGGGCAGGCCCCGCAGTTCCTGCACCAGCCGAGCCCCCACCACGCCGCCCAGGTGCTTGCGCGCCCACGCATCCGACACGCGGGCCAGGTCAGCGGCTGAGTCCACGCCGGCTGCGGCTAGCTTAGCGGCGTACTGCCGGCCCACGCCCCACACGTCGCCCACCGCCACTTGCCGCAGCGCCCAGGCACGCCGTTCGGCCGAGTTGAGGTAAAGTGCCCCACCCAGCGTCGCATCTTTCTTGGCAATGCGATTGGCCAGCTTAGCCAGCGTCTTAGTAGGAGCAACGCCCACGCAGGTAGGGATACCCGTCCTTTCCTTCACCCCTACGCGCACTTTGTGGGCGTAATCATCTAGGCTGCCCAGGTAGGTTTCCATCCCGGCTAGGTCTAGAAAGGCCTCGTCGATTGAGTAGATTTCTACAGCCGGAGCTACTTGCCCTAGGTGATACATGACGCGCCGCGACATATCCCCATAGAGGGCATAATTGCTCGAAAAAACGGCTACGTTGTGCTGTTGTAGCACCTCTTTCACCTGAAAATAGGGGTCACCCATTTTCAACCCGAGAGCTTTTGCTTCGGCCGAGCGGCTTATCAAATTGCCATCGTTGTTGCTGAGCACGACCACCGGCCGTCCCTCGTAGCGCGGCTGAAAAACCCGCTCGCAGCTCACGTAGAAGTTGTTGCAGTCCAGGAGGCCAAACATACCTAATCACGGCTACTTAGTAAGGCATGGAGTCTACCGGGCACCAGTTCATGCACGACATGGGTAACGACTCCCCAAATGCGTATTTCGTCGGGGTCCGTTATCTCATAGGGCTTGTAAGCCGGATTCGCCGGCACCAGCCACCAAGTTTCCCCTTTGCGAACAAGCCGCTTAACCGTTACTTCGCCATGTACCACGGCGATAACGATATGGTTGTGGTCGGCTTCTAACAGCTTATCCACGGCTAGCAAATCGCCGGTATGTATTTCGGCCCCCGCCATGCTTTCGCCCGATACCCGTACTAGGTAGGTCGCGTCAGGATGCCGCAGCAGCAGCCGGTTCAAGTCGAACAGGCCGCCGACTTCCATATGGTCAGCAGCAGGGGAGGGGAAACCAGCTGGCACCAAGCAGTTAAAAAAAGGTAGTAGCCAGGGGTTATCGGTGGGTTCCGGGACCGGGATTAAATCAACATCATGCATAGTCAAGCCGGAAGAGTGAGTGCAAAGTAAACGAGAGCCAATAATATTAGTACGCAATTAACTAAAAAAGTTAGTATACGTAGGCTATCTTGCCTTCAATCTCTTTCAAGCTACCTTTGATACTGCCCAACTTTTTGCCTTTTTGGTAAGGGCTCTTTCCCATTCTTTATGCTTAATCTCGATGCTATCCGGCCCCGTATGTTTCTGCGGGGTGTCTTGTCTGACCAGATTGTACAAGTAATTGCCTTAGAACCAGCTGGCCCAGATGCTGCTACGCTGTACTTCAAAGGGGCAGATGGGCGACCAAGCGAACAATTCTTGTCCCGCGCAGACGAAGCCAAGTTGGACGAAGCCGTTGCCGAGCAGCGGCCGTGGACATTTACCGGTGATGCCTCACAGTTCACTTTGGCAACCGAAGCGCACCGTATTCGACTAGCGCACCTGTTTGACCCCATGATGGCCGTGCATACATCTGATGTAGAGCCATTACCCCACCAAATCACGGCGGTTTATGAGTCGATGTTACCCCGCCAGCCACTTCGCTTTGTTTTGGCAGATGACCCCGGCGCGGGAAAAACAATCATGGCCGGTCTGCTGATTCGCGAGTTGACTATGCGCGCTGACGCTCAGCGCGTGTTAATTGTGGCACCGGGTAGCTTAGTGGAACAGTGGCAGGACGAGCTACTGCAAAAGTTTGGGTTAGAGTTTACCATCTTCTCTCGCGACCTTATTAACCAGTCGCCTACTGGCAATGCCTTCGCTGGCCATGACCGACTAATAGCCCGGCTGGACCAGCTGAGCCGAAACTGTACCTCGGGTAAAGATGAGCCCCCCGGTCCTTTAGAGGAACTGTTGGATGCTTCCCACTGGGACTTGATTATCGTGGACGAAGCCCATAAAATGGCCGCCCATTGGAGCGGGCAGGAGGTGAAGCCTTCTGACCGGTACCGTCTAGGCCTGAAATTGGGCAAGCTCACGCGCCACTTTTTGTTGATGACAGCCACGCCGCACAACGGTAAGGAAGAGGATTTTCAGCTCTTTATGTCCTTGCTCGATTCGGAGCGATTTGATGGCAAGTTTCGGGATGGAGTACACAAAGCGGACGTGTCGGACCTCATGCGGCGCATGGTCAAAGAGGACCTGCGCACCTTTGACAACCGCCCACTATTTCCTGAACGCAAGCCCTACACAGTCCTTTACGACTTATCGACCGCTGAACAAGCGCTTTATGATGCGGTCACGCAGTACGTAGAGAACGAGATGGATAAGGCCGACCTCATTACTGACGGTCGCCGCCGCAGTGTCGCGGGCTTCGCGCTTACTTCTTTGCAGCGCCGCCTAGCTTCCAGTCCAGGCGCTATCTATAAATCACTGCGCAGACGTCGGGAGCGACTTGAAGAACGGGTTGTGCAGGAGTTAGCCCGTGTAGGAGCAGAAGGCAGTATTGCGGGCGGATTTGCTTCGTTCGACCTACCGGACGATTTGGATGAAGATATGCCAGCAGGTGAGTATGAGGAATCGGAAGATGATGCCTCAACGCGCACCACGGCCGCTCGAACGGTCAAAGAATTGGAAGAAGAAGTAGCAAGGCTACTTGTGTTGGAAGAGCAGGCTCGCCAACTGCGCGAGTCGCAGGAGGATTGTAAATGGGAGAAGTTGTCCGGAATGCTTCAAAGCAATCCGCTCATTAAGGACGAGTCCGGCCGGCCCCGTAAGCTTATCATCTTCACAGAATACCGAGATACTCTGCTGTATTTACAAGACCGCATTCAAGGCCTGATTGGGGATGCAGAGGCCGTGTTAGTCATTGATGGTAGTACCCCACGGGACGTGCGCCGCCAGGTGCAGGACCGGTTTCGTCAGGATGACCGGGTGCGGGTGCTACTCGCGACCGATGCGGCAGGGGAGGGGGTCAATTTGCAAACTGCTCACCTGATGGTGAATTATGATTTGCCGTGGAACCCAAACCGCCTAGAGCAACGCTTTGGCCGCATTCACCGCATTGGCCAAACAGAAGTATGCCACCTATGGAACCTGGTCGCCAAAGGTACCCGCGAAGGCAGCGTGTACGAGCGCCTGCTGATGAAACTAGAAACCATTAGCGAGGACTTGCAGGGCCGTGTATTCGACGTGCTAGGGGAGGTATTCGAGGGAAAACCGCTACGGGAATTGCTGGTAGAGGCCATCCGTTATGGGGACCAGCCCGAGGTACGGTCCCGGCTTAACCGGCAAATGGATACGGCGTTGGACGAAGACCATTTGCGGTCTGTTATCACCCGTAACGCTCTTTGCGAAGAGATTTTTGGTACCCAGCGCTTGCACGAAGTAAGAGAGCAGATGGAGCAGGCGGAAGCCCGCAAATTGCAGCCTTACTTTGTGCAGGACTTTGTGAAGCGGGCTTTCCGCCGTTTGGGCGGCGAGCTGCGCGAGCAGGAAACGGGCCGCTACAAAATCTCCTACGTGCCTGTCTCTTTGCGCGACCACGACCGGCAGTTGGGTAGTGCTGACCGGCGATTGGTACTTGACCGCTACGACCGGGTTTGCTTCGAGAAGAAACTGATGCGTCCCCAGGGCAAGCCAGCTGCTGACCTGTTGCACCCCGGCCATCCCTTTGTTCGTGCCTTGACGAGCTTAACAGTTCAGCAGTGCCAACCGGCTCTGAGGCAAGGGGCCGTATTGGTAGACCCGAACGATGATGGGGAGCAACCGCGGCTTCTATTTCTGATGGACCACGTTATCCGCGAGGCCGACGCTACATCCGGCACGGAGCTTTCGCGGCGGCTCCACTTCGTATCCATTGCCCCCAATGGAACCGCTACGGCGGCCGGCTGGGCACCGCACTTGGATTTACAGCCATTGCCGGAAGCGTTGGAAACGCTGGCCGACCCGTACCGCCAACAGGACTGGCTAGCAAGGCCGGATTTAGAGCAGTTGGCTCTTAGATATGCAGCAGTTGAACTCGTGCCGGCACACTTGCAAGAAGTTCGGGACCGTCGGGAGGCGTTTGTCGATAAGACGTACAACGCCGTTTACGAGCGCTTAACTCGTGAGCTGGAGTATTGGGACGACCAGGTAGCCAAGGCGCAAAGTGCCTTGGAAGCTGGTAAGTCGCTAGCACCAGCCAACCTAGCCAAAGCCCAGCAAAACCACGAATCCTTGCTTTCCCGTCGTACTCAGCGCCTGGCTGAGCTGCGCCAGATGCGCCACGTCGTATCAGCCACTCCCGTAGTGATGGGCGGCGCGTTGGTCTTGCCGGCCGGCTTAGTAGCACGCCTTACCGGGCAAGACGAGTTTGTAGCTTTCGCAGCGGACGCAGCTGCCCGCGCCCGCACCGAAAAGCTGGCTATGCAAGCTGTGTTTGATGCTGAGAAGGCCTTGGGCCACATTACCCGCGATGTTTCCGCAGCTCGTTGCGGCTGGGATATTACCGCTACACTGCCTATCCCACCATCTGGCCGGCTTCCCGCCGAACGTCATTTGGAGGTGAAAGGCATCGGGGTTGGAAACGACACCGTGATTCTTACGCGCAACGAAATACACTACGGCCTGAACCAACACGATAAATTTGTTCTGGCATTGGTCTTGGTGCATCCAGACGGAAGCACTCAAGGACCCTTTTATGTACAGCAGCCTTTCACCTCGCGTGACACGCCGGCCGAAGGGTCCGTGCATTCTGCTTATCAGCTGAAGCACTTTCTCAATCGGGCTGTCTCCCCGGCGCTGTACTACGATTCTTTCCCTCTCTAGCTCGCTTAGCCTTTTTCATGGCCCTCCGCATACCTCGCAAACTTATTGAAGTAGCGCTCCCTCTAGACGATATCAACGCGGCAGCCGCCCGTGAAAAATCTATTCGCTTTGGTCATCCAAGTACCTTGCATTTATGGTGGGCTCGGCGTCCCTTAGCCGCAGCCCGTGCCGTAATCTTCTCTCAGATGGTAAACGACCCTGGCGGGCTGCGTGGGTGGGGTGCTTATCCTGGCCAAACCAAGGAAAAGGCGCAGCAGGAAAGAGAGGAATTATTCGATATTATTCGTGACCTAGTGAAGTGGGAGAACACGAATAACGAGACTGTGCTTGAACGTGCTAGGGCTGCTATTCGGAAGAGCTGGCGAGAAACTTGCGAGATGAACAAAGGGGCTGCTGGATTCGACCCCGAGCAGCTACCTGCATTTCACGACCCGTTTGCTGGGGGTGGTGCTATTCCGCTTGAAGCCCAGCGTCTAGGGCTCACTAGCTATGCCTCAGATTTGAATCCTGTTGCTGTTCTCATCAACAAGGCAATGATTGAAATTCCGCCTCGCTTTGCAGGGCAAATGCCAATAGGGCCAGTGCAAGGAAAAGCGAAGCAGGCTAAAATCAAAGAATTTGCTAAGGAGTGGCAGGGAGCCCAGGGACTTGCTGAAGATGTGCGACGGTACGGTGCATGGGTGCGGAATGAAGCGGAGAAGCGGATTGGGCATCTGTATTCTGATGTGGCGCTGCCAGCAAATTATGGGGGTGGTAAAACGAAGGTCATAGCTTGGCTATGGACGCGGACCGTTGCCAGTCCAAGCCCTGCTTTCAACGGTGCTCACACGCCCTTAATATCCTCATTCTGGCTATCTAAGAAGAAAGACAACTTTGCATGGGTAGAGCCTATTGTAGAGGGAAATGAGTTTCGTTTTGAAGTAAAAACGGGTAAAGGAGGACCATCAATTCTCGAAACGGTGAATAGGAAAGGAGGCATTTGCTTGCTTTCTGGCAGCCCTATCCCCTTCGCTTACATTCGGGCTGAGGGAAAAGCCGGCCGACTTGGCTTGCGGCTGTTTGCGGTTGTAGTCGAGAGCCCGAAGGGTCGAGTCTACCTTTCGCCCCAGCCAGAGCATTTAGCTATTGCTAACTCAGCAGTTCCTACTTGGGTGCCTGATACTGAATTGCCTATAAACCCACGAGACTTCAAAACGCCTAACTACGGTATAAAAACCTTTGGTGATTTATTCACTGCTCGGCAATTAGTAGGATTGAATACCTTGACTGACTTAGTGCAAGATGTGAAAGCTACCATACTTTCAGATGCCATTGCATCGGGATTATCCGATGATGGGCTTGGTCTTGAGGAGGGCGGCAGCGGGGCCAAGGCATATGCTGATGCAGTAGCAGTCTACTTAGGTATGGGCATCAGCCGCCTTAGTGATATCTGCAATGCTTTTTGTCGCTGGGAAGTGACTAAAACACAAGTTCGTAACTTGTTTGGCCGCCAAGCTATTCCCATGATTTGGGATTTTGCAGAGCCAAATATTTTCGCTGGCAATGCCGGAGACTTTGAAGTGAGTTTGGGTAGTTTAGCTAAGGTGCTTGAACGCCTGAATGCTCCAAATGTGGGCTATGTCACGCAAGCAGATGCTCAAACTCAAAAAATAAGTCAGAACAAAGTTATTTCAACTGACCCGCCCTACTACGATAACATAGGGTATGCTGACCTGTCCGACTTCTTCTACACTTGGTTGAGGAAGTCACTCCAATCTATCTACCCAAAGCTTTTCAGCACTATTGGAGTGCCTAAAGCAGATGAGTTGGTAGCAACACCCTACCGGCATGGAAGTGTGGCCAAAGCGGAAGCATTTTTTATGCATGGGATGACAGAAGCAATGCATAGCTTGACGGAGCAAGCTCATCCAGCTTTTCCAACAACCATTTACTATGCATTCAAGCAGTCTGATACCAGCGCTCAGGGCACCGTATCTACTGGGTGGGATGCTTTTCTTGCCGCTGTTATTGAAGCTGGTTTCGCAATTACCGGGACGTGGCCAATGCGGACCGAGTTAGGAAATCGGATGATTGGGTCGGAAAGTAATGCGTTGGCTTCCAGTATCGTCTTAGTTTGTCATAGAAGAGAGGCGGTAGCAATTGAAGTGTCGCGTCGGGAATTTATGCGCGAACTAAGGTTAGCATTACCAGAGGCGTTAGAAGCAATGATTGCAGGTCGAAATGGGATTAGTCCCGTGGCACCTGTAGATTTAGCACAATCGGCAATTGGACCAGGGATGGCGGTATTCTCACGCTTTAAGGCAGTTCTCGAAGCTGATGGTACGCCAATGTCCGTACACACTGCTTTAAAGTTGATTAACAAAGAAGTAGATGGATACTTCTTTACCGCAGAGGGCGACCTTGATGCAGAAAGCCGTTTTTGTTTGGCTTGGTTTGACCAATATGCTTGGGCTCCTAGTGCTTTTGGTGATGCTGATGTACTGGCTCGGGCAAAAGGTACCAGCGTTGCTGGTGTTCAATTAGCTGGTGGCCTTGAAGCTCTTGGGGGAAAAGTGCGGCTTTTGCGTCCAACCGAGTATCCTACTTCGTGGCACCCTTCTCTGGATGCGCGCACGTCAGCTTGGGAAGCGCTACACCATCTAATTCGGGTATTGCGCCAATCAGGTGAAACTCCTACCGGGCGTTTACTTGCTGCTATGCCATCGCTGGCAGAGTCAATAAGGCAGCTAGCATACCGGCTTTATACTCAATGTGAGCGGATGGGCCGAGCAGAAGATGCCCGTGCTTACAATGAACTCATTATTGCCTGGCCCTCTCTTCAAGAGGTTGCACAAGCTCAACCCGTGGGAGCAGCACAGTCTTCCTTTGAATTTTAAACTAGTCGGCTCTGCCGGTTGCTCCCGATAATATTAGCGTTAACTCTATGCCCACGCTTCGTCCCTGGCGCGAAATCGCCACTCCCCATCCTGATGTGCTTCGCGGTACCTTCCAACAAGCAGAATTTGCAGCTCACCTATACCGGGTTCACGATGGCACCGCTTCGCCGGAATACGGTGACCCTGTTAAGTTCTTTGGGCTAACTTTTATCACTGAGGGGATGCGGTTGCTGCTGCGGAACGTGGTGCAGCGCCTGACAGGGCAAGGAGGCGACCCCGTTATTCAACTGCAAACGGCGTTTGGTGGTGGTAAGACGCATACTATGCTAGCGGTATACCACTTGGTCCGACGTGCCGACGGGAAGGTGGCAGCGGGCGATTTGCCCGGCGTTTCCGCTATTTTGAATGAATTGGGGGTAACGGATTTACCACACGCCCGCGTCGTAGTCTTGGATGCAGGCCATTTATCGGTTGATACTCCCGCTGTCCGCGACGGGCAACGCATTAGTACTTTGTGGGGGGAGTTAGCTTGGCAGTTGGGTGGACAGCCTGCCTATGAGTTAGTGCGTCGCGCAGATGAAAGCGGTACTGCTCCCGGTTCAGAGGTATTGATTCAACTGTTAAAACAGTCGTCTCCCTGCGTGATTCTGATGGATGAGTTGGTGGTTTATATGCGCCAATTCAGGCCTGGACAGCACTTCGCCGGGGGCGATTATAACAGCAATTTATCCTTCGTACAAAACCTGACGGAAGCGATTAAGGCAGTACCTACCGCGCAGTTGTTAGCCTCTTTACCCGAGTCTGACCGCGAAGCAGGGGACGAGCGGGCTGTAGCGGCGTTACACGCCCTAGAGCATACTTTCAACCGCATTCAAGCTCTTTGGAAGCCAGTAGCTACAGATGAAGCGTTTGAAATTGTTCGCCGCCGCCTTTTCACTCCTATTGCCGACGAGGCTGCGGCCGATGCTATCTGCCGAGCTTACGCTACTTACTACATAGAGCATCCCGGCGATTTTCCCGCTGAAACTCAGCAGGCAGGCTACTACCAACGGCTTCGACAGGCATACCCTATCCATCCTGAGGTGTTTTCCCGCTTGTATGAGGATTGGGCCACATTGGACAATTTTCAGCGTACTCGTGGAGTCCTAAAGCTGATGGCGCAGGTCATAAGCCAGCTTTGGGCCGACAATAATCAAGACCCATTCATCCAGCCGGGCAATTTGCCTCTAGCTAGCGGTAAGGTGAAAGGGGACTTTGTAATGTATTTGCCTAACGGATGGGACGCCGTAGTAGAGCGAGACATTGATGGTCCGCTTTCGGGTCCGCAAGACATAGACAGCCGGGACCCTCGTTTTGGAGCCGTGCAGGCTGGCCACCGAGTAGCACGGACTATCTTCTTAGGAAGTGCCCCCAACACCGCAGGCAATCAGACAACCAGAGGCCTCACGCCGGAACACATCATGCTTGGTTCGGCCATTCCAGGGCAGACACCAGCAGTGTACACCGACGCACTAAAACGACTTGCAGACCGCCTACATCATCTTACCACCGGCAATAACCGCTACTGGTTTGACACGCGGCCTAACCTGCGCCGGGAGATGGAGGAACGTAAGCGCCGCTTTGACGAGCTATCCGATGTACTACCAGAACTGAAGCGCATTGTGCAAAAGGCCTTCGGGCGACCCGAGCCCTTCGCCAGTGTGCATGTATTCGTCCCCTCAGGTGACGTGTCCGATGACGAACACTTACGTTTAGTAGTGTTGCCGCCCAAAGCCGCTTGCTCCCGCTCGACGCTTGGGCCTGCCACTGATGTTGCCACAGAATTTTTAGAAAAGCGGGGTGAAAACCCACGTATCCGTCGCAACCGCCTAGTGTTTTTAGCCCCTGAGCTGGAAACTAACACTCGCTTACTTGACCAACTGCGCAGTGTACTCGCGTGGGAATCTATCGTGGTGGATTGCAAAGAGTCACGCATCAATTTGGACCGATTGCAGGAGCAACAAGTAGTCCGCAGTCGTGATGAGGCCCGCAAAGCGTTGGACCGCTTAGTTAGAGAGGCCTATCGGTGGCTGATTGTACCATCCCAGGATGCCAGACCAGGCAGCTCGCCCGGTGCAGTCCGTTGGGAGGCATTGCAGTTGCCAACCTCAAGCGCAAATGGCCTAACTGTAGAGATAGAGCGTCTTTTAGTTGATAATGAGATGCTTTTGTCTTCGTGGGCACCAGTTCACTTGGTTCGACAGCTTCAAAGCTGGTTCTGGAAGCCTGAGGAAACTGCCGTGACAGGTCGTAAAGTGTGGGAAGATTTTAGCCGCTACTTGTATCTACCGAGGCTACGAAATGCCCAAGTGATGCTTAATGCAGCAAACGATGGGGTGAAAGCTGGGATGTTAGGCGCTGCCCATGCCCAGGAAGGGACTGACTATAAGGGTTTCGTGTTTGAAGAAAGCGCGGTACTAAGCATCGACCATCTGCTTATTGAGCCAACAGCAGCCAAGGCCTTTGTAGAAGCTCAACGAAGTGCCATCCCTGAAAAAGAAGGGGGATTTGAAGATGATAAAGGCAGTGGTGAAGGTGGAAGCCCCCCCCCATCTGAAAAGGGCACGGGCAGCGGAGATGGTTCGGGCGGTGCATCTGGTGGTTATAAGAAGGCCCCAGTGCGGCGCTATATCGCCAATGTTGAGCTTGATAACGAAGATGCTAATAGCCGCTTCACGAAAATCATGGCTGAGGTTGTGCGAAAGTTCACACTTAATCCTTCCCATAAAATTCGCCTGACCCTCGATATTGAAGTTGAGTCTCCCACTCCATTCGATGACGATTTGCAACGCACTGTGCGAGAAAATAGCACCACGCTAAAGCTTAATAACCACTCATTTGAGCAGTAAGCAGGGTATTGTATTATAAGAGTAAAGCTTTGCCTGGCTGAGACAAATTGTCCCAGCCAGGCAAAGCTTTAAGGGGTGGCGTCAGAGTCGGAACGGAAATTTTCGATAGTCACCCTATCTAACGCCCTTATGGTTAATTCCATAATAGTAAGTGCGTGACTTTTCGGTAGCTTCTTCAAGGGTGTAACCAGCTTTATCCACTAATTGCTTGATATACTCATTTACAAGCTTTTTTTTCTGGTATTTCGTTTTAATTTCTTCCACCTTGTCAATTACCCAAGCCAAAAGAAATACAAAGAGCACTACACCATTTATAAAATAACCTAATGGTCCTACGTGGCCGTGATAACCTCTTAAGAGCAATACTAATAATTGAGCCATCCTTTCAAAAGAGGAAATGTTTGATTAATAGCGCTGATATATTTTGTCGTAATAGTTCTTTACTATCTGCTGCATATTAGGGGCCTGAGTCAGGTTAATTCTGATTGCTTCCTGAGCAAATGCAGCTTGGGTTGCTGAGTAATTCCTGGGAAAAATCTCCTGCATTACATCTGTGATGCACTTTATTATATCTGTTACAATCTGGTCGGCTGGCATATAACCTGCCTCTGCCTTTTGGTGCAGCAGGATATCGCAAGCGTAATAAATCGCTTCTTGTTCGATATCCTGTGACCCTACCCGGTGCTCACCCCCTTTGTAGGCAATTATAGCCTCTATATTCTGAATAAGGTCGGCCTGAACTTTCTGTTTGAACTCTTGCTCAGCTCTTTGCTGAGCCCTAACCATATCCTCCATGCTTGGAGCACTGGGTTTAGACTTAAATCTGTCGAAGAAGCCCATAGTTGCGGCTTTGTGTGGTTAGGGGGTTGAGAGAGAACTTAATTTTTGTACAATTCTACTAAGGTTTCTGGGTTATCCAAAGAGAACGTCACCTTAGCTAGCTGCCCTTGAACGGTAAATAAGCTACAAGCAAAGGGTTCATTTTCTTTGAACTGGTAGCTATATCTTGAGTGTGGCCAACGCTGTTGCATGGTAAGCATACCTATACACGTTGCGTTAGTTTCGCTAGGGACAGTTATTAAAATCATTCTATTCCCTTGCGGCTTGTACATATCAAACCAGTTTTCATATCTGAGAAAATCATACAAGATTGGTTCGAGATGAGTAACCTTGATTTGAGTAATGCCAAGGAGGCCTTGGCTATTATCCTCCAATTTTAGAGTCATTGGTTTAGGATTAGACATTTTGCCCGCTTCAATTTTTTGCCCGTTCCTCCAAATTTCAAATCGACTCGGCTGGAATAGTGTATCCTGCCAGTCAATATTGTCATATGCTTCGTAGCGGTCGTACGTAGGTTCCATTTGGGATTCAACTAAGCTTCTGTATTCGGAAATGATGGCTTTAGTTGCAGACCAAAGCTTTGCCTATTTGCGCTCAATATACATTCTGGCCCCTTCTTAGTATTAGACGAATCTCAGCAGCAGCAGACTCTGCGGCTCCTTTTGGCCGCCCCGCCCATTCACTGTAAAGGGAGTGCTGATGGGCAACTGGAACCGGTAGTCGGTATAGATGCAGGTAAAGAAAAACCATATCATACCAGCGGTCGGTATTGGCTTCCGGCAAGTATCCTGAATGATGAAAGCTGCGATGTAAGTAGCTGTTCATAGCAAAGTTTTCTTCGGCTTTCAGGTAGAACCGAGAGGATTTCTTATAGTGCGTTATTTTCTCTGCCATCTTACTATGAATGTCAGAGTTAGGCCATAATTTTTGGGCGTAAGCGTGCCAATTAAAGGCATTGCCAAAATTTACAAGAGTCTGAGCTGTTTCAGAAGTGAGGCCTGAGTTCATCTAGAAAGTTTAGACGTGCGAGTTGTAGCAAAACTAGCTTACTGGTACTTCCATGCAAAGCCTTGATAGTGTTTCCAACGGCCTTTCGCCGCCGTGATGATATCTTTTCTCATCCCAGCCAGTAGGTGTGCCGCTTCTCCGTCTATTCTGAAAATTTGTTAGCTTGCTTCAGGTTCGTGATAGCACCCTCCAAGAGGCGTTCGGCGATACGAAAGTGCTCATATTGCTTGGGGGTATTTCTATACTTCGCCGCTTTTCCAAAAAGGTCTTCGATTTCAGCAACACCCTCGGTTATATTAGAAGGCAGGTACTCCCGATACATACTAGCCAGTATTTTAAACCTACTCACTACGTTCAAGCCAGCCTGGTAATCATTGATGCCGATGGCGTGAAACTTTGCCAGTAGTTCATCCACGATGGCAGCGAATTCGGACTTGCTCATAATCTAGCGCTTCGTGATGGTGTGGAGTCGTTAAAAACCCATGTTTTGGGCTGCGTTGAGGCTGGTAACGTCATTGAGCCGGGTATAGAGGTCTATCATTTTATCTGTTTTCTGGCCCGTCTGCGTGCGAATAGCCTTATTCGACTTACCCGACTGCACATTGATAGTGACGAAGGAAACCCGTAGCGAGTGCGCTGTACACAGTTTGCCGGTGTGCGAGTAGCCCAGGTGCTCCTTGACTATTTCGTTGATGCTGACTTCGGAGAGCCGCGCCGACGAAGCCACCGCGGCTTGCCCCGGCACCCGCCGCAGCGAAACGAACAGGGGGCCAGTGGTATGCCCCAACTGGTCCAGCCAGTCCTGCACGGCACGGATGGGACAGTAGCGATAATCGGAGGAGTAGAAAACAGCCTTGGTTTCCACTTCTCCAAACTGGTTGGTTTTGCTCTTCCCTAAGTGCAGCAGCAGGTTTTCCCGCGAGAACTCTAAGTGCTCCAGGTCGAGAGCGCACAATTCCGAGCGCCGGAAGGCTCCAAAGAATCCCAGCAGCAGCAGTGCCCGGTCGCGCAGGCCCAGGGCTGTTGTCAGGTCGAGGCGGTTGATGGCGTCGCGCAGCTCGTCGCGGGTGAAGGCGGGCGCCTGCTTTTGCCGCTTACCCTTTAACCGGGCAATACCTTTCATTATCAATTCTACCGCCCCAGAGTCCACGAAGGAGCGGTAGCCGTGCAGCTGGTGCTGCTTCTGGATGGCGGCCAGATGGTGCTTGATAGTGGCTAGCTTACGTGGTAGGTCGGCCAGGTGGGTGACGTAGCTGGTAAGCGTCGTCACATTAGCCGGGAGCGCAGAAAGACCGTGAGCCGCGCAGTAGGCTTGAAAGCTTTTCAGGTTCGACTTGTACGAGCGTTCCGTGTTAGCTGCCCCTTGCAGGCCCGCCTCTATATACTTTGCCTGCGCAGTTGAGGGGGCCGACGGTAGCATAGTCGATTCAACCGGGACCAGCGATTCATTACTTCTAGTCATTTTGTACGGACGCTAGCGATTTTTAGGGGAGCAACCGAGCTGCAAAAAGAAGGTTTCGATAACTAACCATTATCATAACCTTCTTTGCCTTTTAGGGGCAGGTGCCATATTTCACGCTTTTTCGACGGCGACAAGTTCTGACGTGGTGGCCCCGCAACTTCGGTGATAATCTATTGCCAGCTACTGTGCCCTTCTCAGCCATTACCCCTTACCCCGATAACCGAGCTAGACTGCAAACGCTAATGGAGTTTTGGCTTCATAGCGGAGCAAGTACCCAGGCTGTGTCGATGATGCCACTAACTACTCAGCAGCGCTTACTGGACATAATGCATCAAATAATCAACCCCGAACAGGAGATAAATCTAGACATTTTGGATATTGAATATGTATTGAAGGATAGTCAAAGTATCCTTTTTAGTCAGGCAACTACTTTGGGTTCCGACCGGGCGCTTGTAGCCGCACAACAATTGTGGCAAACGGCTACCCTAGCAGGGAATGAAAGCCTGAGCTGGTCCCGTCTCTTACTCTCTATTCAAAATGGGGCAGCTCCTGAGTTGGAAATGGACGAGATTATCGACATTATAGAATATGTGCGGAACAAAGCGGGAGAGGAATCTGAAGTGGTATTCGGTCACGCTAGCGACACAACGTTAGGGGCAAGCCTACGGGTAGTACTCTTAGCCAGCTCAACTTAAACTCAACTTGCAATGCGTCAACTTAAAATCTCGAAGCGGGCTGCTAATGATTTTGATTCATTGCTCACCCAGCATCCAACTTCGCCGGCTACTGAAGCCGAGCACCTATCGCGCTTCATTGTCTCCGTAGCCTGCCAATATCAGAACCAAGGGCTCAGTCTGGCTCGACTGATTGAAATTGGGGAGACAGCTTGGCAGGATGCACAATTGCATTATGCTGAGGATAGCTTGTCTTTAGCCAGATGGGGCACTTGGTGGATTCGGCAGGGCATGGTGCGAGCCTTGAACGCAGAAACGAACAATTACCCCCCTGCACCCTAGCATCCGTTCACCAGTTAACACCACCAAGTATATTGCACTTTCCTTTACCCTCATTTTATGGCTGCCGATACATTTAAGTCTCTTTTTGAAAGCGAAGATTTTGCGTACCAAGTTCCGAGCTACCAGCGTGCCTATGCCTGGCGCAAAGACGAACAACTCAAACAATTCCTAACCGACTTGGAAGAGCAGCCGAGCGGTAAAGACTACTACTTGGGGCATTTCCTTTTAGAACGTCATCATCCAACTAAACCGCATTTCAACGTTATCGACGGCCAGCAACGCATAACCACGGCGATTATCTTCTTTAGTGCCTTGGCGCAGGAGTTGCAGGCACGGGAAGAGCGGGGCGAAGAACTGCTTAATAGCGAGGGGGACCCGGTGGAGCCAAAGCGGATAAGGGAGCGCTACCTGACTTTTCGGAACCGGGCGCGTCTGAGTACGGTACCTGATGACCACCATTATTTTGAGCAGGCCATTTTACAAAACAAGACTGACGCCAAGCCGCATCCACAGCGCCAAGCCCAAAAGCGGCTGCATGAGGCATACACCATGTTTCAGAAGCGATTTCAGAGCGAGGACACAACTACGCTGCTTTACTGGCACCAACTGGTTGAAGGAGCCCGCATAACTAAGTACGAGGTAACAGATAAGGTGCAGGCTACGCAAATTTTTGCTTTTCAGAATGACCGGGGCATTAGTCTGACGAACCTAGAAAAGCTGAAGGCCTACCTGATGCACCGGGCGTACTTGGATGCGGGTTCTGATGATGTGGAGCGTACTATCCGGCACGTAGAGGACCGTTTTGGGGATATGTACAAGCTCAGCGAGGAAATCAACATTAATGAAAATGCGGTTTTCACCTACCATAACGTTGCATTTGGACGTGGCGATGATGCGTTTGAAGGAGTGAAAAAAGCTATCAAAGACGTAGCTCCCGACGACCGTCCCCAATGGATTCGCGATTACACTAGTGCGCTACGGGATTCGTTTATCATCGTAAAAGACCTTGAAGAAATAGCTAAAGAGGACAGTTCGATTACGGGGATACTGTATTTGGATGCTGGCAACAGCTGGCCTCTGCTACTGAAAATTAACCATTTTCTTCACCGCGACGATGACCAGGCCACTCGGGAGCGACTGTATCGGTTGATGGAAACGATTCTTTTTAAGAAAGCTTACTCAGTTGGCAGTTACCGCACTAACGATTTTCATACACTTGCACGCAACTATAAAAAGGACCATACTGACCAATTGATAAATGACTTGACATGGCGGGTTGATAATGGTTTTCAGGCGTATTGGTCGTTCACAGGGGATTTCAAGCGTCGCCTGCTGAGCAATAATCACTACGAGCGGACCACCCGTTACCTATTGTGGCAATATGAAAATCACCTGCGCCGGGCGGTATTGCGGAATCCCATGTCAGGTGCGGAATTCATCAACTCGTTGGGGCAGTCAGGTTGGGAGCAGACCTTAGACCATATTACCCCCCAAAGCGGTACTTACTCGCCGGAGTTTGAGGAGAAGTTCCTACACAATCTGGGCAATCTTGCGCTTATGCCCCAAAAGCCTAACTCACGCAAAAAAGATGCTTCAGCTGAGGAAGCGGAAGCCTACCAGATTTCAACTAATCTAGCTGACCAAGAAGTAGGTGCATTGATGAAAGAGGGCAAACAGTGGGGCGAGGAAGAGATTACAGAACGAGCTAAGCGTATTGTGACCTTCGCAAAAATGCGGTGGCTCGGCGAAAACTAGCTGTAAATGAATCTAATAGTAGTCCCGCAATTCGCCAATGACGACCCACGCCCATTTTCTGCGCCAACTGTTGCTAGTGCTTCGCTTGCAACAGCTTGGGCGTGCTGTTCCATTTGTAGAGTTGCGGGACTATTTGCTTGAGCAAACTTCGTTGCGTGACCTAGCCCTGAATTATTCTCAGCGCACGTTTCAGCGGGACTTACCCAAGATTGCGGAGCGATTTGGCGTGACCATCGCGCATGACCGACGACAAGGAGGCTATCTAATAACTACCGCCGACCCGCTGCCCGACGGGTACCAACGGCTGCTTGATGCCTTTGAGCTGCAAGAGTTTCTGCGCCTGCCCACGGCTCTAGGCCCCTTTGTGCAGTGGGAGCAGCGCCGCCCACAAGGGACGGAGTGGCTGCAACCGCTGTTGCGCGCCGTGCAACAACAACGCCAAGTACAGTTCCAGTATCATAAGTTTTGGGACGAGTCCCCGGCGTCCCGAACTGTTTCGCCCTTATTGCTTAAAGAATTTAAAGGCCGGTGGTACCTACTGGCCTATGACCCAGCCCGGCAGGGACTGCGATGCTTTGGGCTCGACCGAATGCGGGTAGTAGAAGCCATAAACCAGCAGTTTGAACCACCGGCTGATTTCCATGCCGAAACCTATTACCAGCATTGTTTTGGCATTATTCGCCCAGACGATGAGGCACCCGTTGAGATTGTATTGGCCTTGGAACCGACCCAGGGCCAGTACCTCAAGTCATTCCCTTTGCACTCGTCGCAAAGAGTGCTGGTTGATACGGAAGAAGAGTTACTGATTCAATTAAGTATTTACAACACCCATGACCTACTCATGGAGTTGCTTTCGCTGGGCGACCAAGTGCGGGTGCTAGCTCCTACTTCCTTACGGGAACAAGTGCGGCAAGTATATACAACTGCCTTAACTAGCGCTTGCTAATTATCTCGTATTGCTACCATGCCTTACGCCAGATAAGGGCTTGGTCTGCCTTATAAGCGCATGACTTACAGTAAGTAGCTGTATCGGCCAGTGACCGATAGGCCAGCGTGGCTTTTAGGCTGAGTACAGTCGCTTCGTACTGAATCTGATAGTCATACTCACGCAGCTTAGCCACGGTGTTGAAGCTGGCCAGAAACTCGCGCGCCGTGACCATTGCGGTGGCGTGGTCCGTGGTCCGCTGCTTGGCATAGTAAGCCCCAGCCGCTGGCTGGTCAAAGCCTGCGCCTCCTGGTCCACATTTCCCACAGACGTAGTGCGGAGCTATTGTCGGACGGTGCCGGATAGTGAGGGAACCGCAGTACGGGCACATTTGACGCGGTTCCCCCGGCCCGATATGGGTGGCCACTTCCTTGTCGGTGAGTTGAGCGTTCACTTCGGGTAGCAGCTGCCCCCGGAGCCTCGCCTTTACAACTTGACAGGTCTCTTTGAAGGTGAGCGTCGGGGTGAGGTGCTGCAAGACAAATGGCCCCTTGGTAGTAGCGCACACCGCGCACGAATCTTTGATTAGCGCGGCTCGTCGTTCTTTCCATTCGGCGGTTTGCCAAACCTTCGGGAGGGAGGTGACCTGTTGCAGTGCCTGCTCCCAAGTAATCGTGCCCGCTTCAAGTTCATCCAGAATAATGGTAATCTCTATGATATTCATGTACTATACTATGCCGGGAAGCTAACCAGGTTTAACTATGGCGTGGCGCTGAAGCTGAATTTAATCGTAGGTTTAGTGGGTAGTGTGTTTCTTGCATGGTAGGCGAATACCTAGCTACCCAATGCTATGTTTGCTTGACCCAATAAGAAATTTCCATCTGCTTTTCTAGTTAGCCTGATGCAAGTATTGCCCCCACTGATTCTGGAAGATTGGGAAGATTATCTTACCAAGCGTCATCCAGAGCCGGGACCCACCCTGCCATTTCGAGTGTTATTAGAAGTTGAAAGCTGGCCGCACGAAGTAGCAAACCTATTTCAGCGAGCTACCCCGCCCCGGCCATACCCACACCAGTCTGGTTCCAACCCTGATGAGTACCGGCGAATGATATGGGTACTCAATAAGATGAGAAGCTATCTGGTGCAGAAGATGGAGGCTTTGATTCAAACCTGCTACGCCGCAAGTGGGCTGCTGCCAGTACCAGGTGACGAGTTCATAATCCAAGCTGATGAAAACAGCGATAGGAGTTGGGGTGGCGTATATCTTCTGAAAAAGCGCATAATTCAGTACTCAACTACTGATGGCGCTACTGTCGCGGTCAGACTGATTATAAGCGAATTGGAGTGGGAAGATGGAGTTACAGGTTTCTCCTACGAAAGCAACCGATAGAGGGAAAATGTAGAACTAGAAAGGAGGTTCCTCCCCGAAAGGCGCAACAATACCTTTCGGCGCATCAGAAGATGGAGAGGATTTTATTTTCTTAGGCCGCTGCTTGGTAAGTACTTGCAATACCTGGCCCATTAGCACCACTAGATGTTTGGTTTCCCCTTGCCAGGGGTAGGGAACACCGCGAATGGTAAACGCAACATTTACCTCGTCGCCAATCTGTAAATCATCGAGCTGGGACATGGCTTCATCGGCAAACTGAATTTTTACCGAGCCCTCAGCAGGTTCCTTTTCGGAATCAATGACAAGTACTAGGTCCCGTTGCCAGAGCTTTTTACTTACCTGCTTAGGTTCGGTGACTAGCTCAACGTGCCCGCTGATTGTGTAAAACATAGGTAACTGCTTTCACGCTGAAATTAACTATAGCTGTACCCCAGCCTTTTCTAACACAGTTTCAACCTCGGTCAGACTGGTTCTGCCAAAGCCTTTGATTTGAAACATATCGCTAAACTCAATTCCGGCTAACTCTCCCAGGGTTGATACATTGATGCTTCGCAGACCGTTACAGGCTCTCTTGGATAGACCTAATTCTTCCAACGTAGTGGCATAAGGGACGCCTAGAGAGGAAGTTGCCGGTGGGGCGATATTAACCTGGCTTTCGCAATCGTCAATCAGCGCATCCAATAGCTCTGCTAGCGGCTGGACGTTTCCGCGAAGCGTATTGGCTCGGTCGAGAATAGACTGAAGCGTACGTCGCCGGTTCACCTCTTTGGTAGATTTAAGCGTGCGAAAACCATATTTCAGGTCATCTACCATTTTGCCGATTTTCTTTAGAGAGTCATTAACTGAGTCGTAAGACATAAAACTATCTGGCTGATTGAAGATTGTGAAAAATGTATCAATATGCTATTAGCAATGAAAGAGATGGACTGGTTTTTTGCAACTGCAAATACAATACTAGAGCCCGAGCGAGTAAGCTGTGTTATACTTGGTAACGTCCGTTTTCTGAGAGGGCCCTTATAAAGTGGTCTTTCTGCAAAGTATGGACGGCTTTATAGTTGCAGCCCGTAACAATTGCCGCGGCAGGCAATCGACCGGGCGATTGCCTAATGATGCCAAACAGCAGTCGTTTCCCACTTCGCCGGGAATCCCATCAGGGTAGCATTCACCTGGTACTCCTGAATCAGCTCTTCGACCTTCTCGGTGAAATGGTTGTCGGGGTTGAAGCACTTCAGTAGGTGGTCGATGAGCGCGACCGCCCCGTACATCGTAGTGTTCGCGTCATCGGGCATGGGCACCGGAAACTTGAATTGCTTACGGCTGGGGATAGTCGGGCGGTCGGCCGACATGATTCTATTCCAAAGCCGGTCGTGGTGGGCGCAGATGTTGCGGACGTTGGCCAGCCACAGAAACCACGTATCCAGGGTGGCGGGCGCCTGTCGAAACTCAGCCGCGATTTGCAGCTTCGGCTTGTCAGTGAGCAGGGCTCGGAATAGGCGCGCAAGCTCCCCCAGCGACAGGGTTTCCAGGGCCATTTGCGACGGTGGAAATGCCTCATCCGGGTAATTACGCTTGAATGTCCTCAAAAATAGCTCTTTCGGTAGCTTGAAATCCTCTTGCAGCTGGTCTAAGAGGCTTTGCCACTGGCCTTTATACTTCCTGTCAATCAGGTTTTCGTCAGTGTACCAGAAAAAGCCATACTCTAGGCTGTAGTGATTGGTCAGCTTGGCCCGCAGCACCACCTCTACGCGCTCCATATACTCCATCACGATAGCCCGCAGCCGTTTGTCGAACTTGTAGTCATTCACGATATCATCGAAGCGCGTGCCTTTGGCGAAGCGGTGCAAGCGGTCGGCTGACTGCAAGGGGTACATGTAGCCACTGAGGCGGTAGTAACCGATGCTGTCCAGGTAGCGAGTCGCGCGCTCCTCGTCGGGAATAAGTAGGTTGCGGCTCTTAAGCAGGGCTAGCAACTCCGCGCTGGAGAGTGGCTGCTTGCGGTACTGATTGGGCATGCTAGACCATCTGAAACGGCAACGCCCCTAGCTGATAAGCTAGAGGCGCCGTGATTTCGTTAAGAAAGCCCCGCAGATGCGCTTGCGTCAGTGGCGTGCGGGGGATTAATAGTGCAAATATACGACATTTTTATTGGATGGATGCCCCAGGTTTTACTCCGATGAGACCATTCTGACAGCAAAATTTAAAAAACTGCCCTAGTAGTATTAAAAAGGGCCTTTTTCTCAAATCCGTGGCTGTTTAAACATTATTCAGTCGCTGAACAACTCACATGCCCTGTTCATGAAATGGCATACGGAACAACTTAAAAAGCTAAAAAACAGCCTTCCTGCTATCGCTGAGGCACCATGGCGTGACATTGGTGCCAAAATCGGTGCAGAAGGGTAGCAAAAGCGGCTATTTAGGCTAGGTCACTAGTAATGGTAAGCGGGCAAGAAGGGCTAAGTAGAGTAGGTAACTAAAGGGAAGAAAAAACCCTCTTTACGGGTGCTTGCAAGCGGTTTTTGGTGAAAAAAAAGATAAAAAAAGAGGGTAAATAAACGCGCAAACTGTTGCTATTTAGCAACAGTTTGCGTATCTTTATAGTGTTGAAAGGGCAACGAAGCACTTTCAAAAACACCCCTCCAGATGGACAGTGTTCGCACCAAACCAAGCGCCGGGTCGGCTAAACCCGACGCTTACCAAATCATTACCGACCGCATCTTGGAAAAGATGGAAGGCGGTTTAATTCCCTGGCAAAAGCCCTGGCAGTCGTTTGGGATGCCCCGCAATTACGCCACCGGCCACGTGTACACCGGCATCAATGCCTTTTTGCTGCATTTCCTGAGCGAGGGCTTGCCCCTGTTCATGACGTTTCAGCAGGCTAAGAAGCTGGGCGGCAATATCCGCAAGGGTGCCAAAGGTTTTCCTATCATCTTCTACAACGTGATTGAGAAGGATAAGAAGGAAGGCCAGCCGGGCGAAAAGGACCGCATTCCGTTCGCTACCTACTCGACCGTGTTCAACGTGGCCGACGTGGAAAACGTGAACCTGATACTGCCCGAAGGGGC
>Ga0160427_10000143_pt1 | contig 49695 bp, 40 predicted proteins | sample SolpanmetagenomL_FD_108194 | JGI IMG/M metagenome (GOLD analysis project Ga0160427, IMG submission 108194) | Solar panel surface microbial communities from Lawrence Berkeley National Laboratory, California, USA - L | ecosystem: Engineered > Built environment > Solar panel > Unclassified ...
AGCTACACTCCTAGCAGTTGGTACAAGCCCGGCAGCACCAGCGCCCCGCGCTCCCAATCGAACGCTACCTCATCGGTGCTGACCACGGGCGCCGCCGCATCGTGTCCGGCTAGCTCCAGTAGCTGCCGCCGCTCGGGCAACGAGAAGTCGGTGAAGGCGCGGCGCAGCAGGGGCACAATCTCGCGGAATGTGTCTTCGGGCAGGCTACCTAGCCAGGTGTCGAGCAGGCCAAACAGCTCGCGGTGGTGGATGAGTAGCAGGCCACTGCCGCGCAGAAAACCCTCAATCCAAGCGGTGGCGTAGTCGGTGGGTTGGGCGGGGGCTAGCGCCAGGCCGAGCGTGGTGGCCGTGGCGTTAGCATCGGCTTGCTGGACATCGAAGAGAAAGCGGGTGGCGGCCCCGGCTAGCAGGCCGTTGCTGGCGGCATTGCGCTGCACGGCGGCCAGCGCGGCGTACCAATCGGCGGCGTGGGTTTGGTTTTCAAGCAACCTAATGGCCTGGTGGCTCGCCTCGATGCGCTCCAGTAGCGGCTGAGCCGCGGCGTAGTCGAGGCCGGTGCAGGCGGCGGGCAAGCCGATGCAGAGGCGCGGCACCAGCTGTTGCACCACTTGGGTTATTTGGGCAGTATCGGTGCGGCGCACGTTGCCGTAGCGCAATACCTGCACCAGCGGGGGCAGGGCGGCGAGCAGGTGCGTCACGTCGCGGGTGCTGGCCCCGATGCTTTCGAGCCGCGCCACCAGCGCCGGAATAGCGGGCCCTAGGTCGGCGCGCAAGGTCTCTTCCAGCAGCTTGCTTACGGCTTCGAGGGTGGTGGCTTCAGCGGCGCGGGCGGTGGCGCGGGCCGCGGCGGCGGCGAGCACGGTATTGCCCCAGCGCCCGGCCTCAATCACGGCTAGCGCTAGCTCGGGCCGCCAGGCGAGTTGCCACAGCTCGTGAAACGTGCCGCTCTTACCCGCCACTTCCTCGGGCTTACCCCAGGTGATATCGAGCAGGCGCAGGCGATGCAGCAGGTGGCTGCGGTCGAGCTGGGTGGCCTGGCGCAGGTCGAGGTCGAGCGGCTTGGGCAGGGCTTCGGGCTTGAGGCGCAGCGTCTTTTGCTGCTGAGCCAGGTCCTGCTGCAAGGGCGTGGCAGGCAAGCCGGCAGGCACTTCGCCCAGCTTCTCGCCAATGACTAGCGCCCGGTGCACGAGGTCGAGCGGCTCGGCGTAGCCACCCCCTAGGATGGCCACGGCTGCCTCTTGCAACTCATCGATGCCCGGCAGGGCCAGGCCCCGCACGGCGGCCAGCGCGGCCGCTAGCCGCACCCCCTCAATGGCGTGGGCCGAGGACGCATCCACGTCTTGCCCGCGCAGCAGGCGCGTGGCCTGCACCATCCAGTGGGTAAGCACTTCCGCGCGGGGTTGGCTGAACAGGACCTCGTACCAGGCCGGCGACAGTACTCCCGCCCCGTAGCCCGAGCTAACCGACAGCCGCTCGTAAGTCCACGGAATCCAGGTGGTTTCGGTGGGCACTTTCTTCAAGCCTTTCAGGCGGGCCTTGTCTTCTTTCTTAAGCAGCTCGGGTTGCAGCACCGGCGCGTGCCAGGCACCGCACACCACCGCCACGCGGGCGTAGCCCTGGCCTAGGGTGGTGCGCAGGGTTTCGCGCATGAAGGCCTCGCGCAGCAGGGTTTCCTCGGTTTCGGGGCGGGCCAGCTCCTCGCGCAGGGCCGTCATCAGGTCGAGCACCACGGCGAAGGTATCGGCGTTGCCGGGGGCGTGTTCGAGGTGCGTTTCCCACCACTGCTCCGAGTCGGAGTAGCCCGCCAGCCGGGCGATGTAGACCACCGGGTCGGCTTCGAGCGCGTCGGCGGGCTCGCTAGCCATTGGGGCGGCGCTGGCTGGCCCTAGGTCCGGGTCGGCGGGCTCGGGGGCAGCAAGGGGCGCTAGTGCCTCGGCCACTGCGTCTTTTATCCCGAAGCGCAGCGCCATGGGCAAATCCATGCAGCGCACGTGGGCCGCGTGGCGGGCGCACCACTGAATGGCCTGCCACTCGGGCGAGAACTCGGCAAACGGCAAAAACGACGCCTGCCCCTGCTGCTTGGGGTTGTAGACGAGCAGCGCCACCGGCGGCCGCAGCTCGGGGTTGGTGGCGGTGGCTAGGGCCGCTTCCGCATCGGCGGGGCACTCCAGCAGCACCATGTCGGGCCGGAAGGCATCGAGCGCGGCCAAGAGGCTAGCCGCGCTGCCGGGGCCGTGGTGGCGAATGCCGAAGAGGCGGAGGTCAGTGGGCATAAATATTAGACACCAAATCTATTATTCAAATCAATTAAATAATATAAGCCACTATTTTTTATTTCCCTATTACTTCTAATGTATTCATAAGCGATATTAGTAGTTATCATTCCTAGGCTAAGAAGTGTTGCTATGTGTGCAGGGACTTCGTGAAATATACTAGCTATTAATGGCAAGTAAGACCGAGGGTCTTTAAATTCGCTTATAATAGTTGCGGGTAATTTTAAATTCAAGCCTGATATTTTTAATTTAAGGTCAGACAGCGTAGGCTCTAATTTATGCTTAATTATTTCTGGAGCTTTTACATGTATTTCCTGGATAGAATAATTTTCCAAAAGATTAAATTGAAATGTTTCCATTTCGTTTCTAAATTTAAGAAGTTCGTCATTTGCTCTTACCCTTGTTTCAAGCACCTCATCAAAGGGGAAAGAACTTATATTAGGTACTGCTATACTTATAGCATTCAATGCAAGATTCGGGCTTACTCCATTAGCGTTGATGGATTTATAATTTTTCTTAAATTCAGGTGTTTCAGAATATTTTTTAAAAAAGGAATTCAGAGCATTGCTTGAAGTCATGCATTGTTCACCAGTAATCATATGATTAATTAATGAGCCAAATAAAGACGAATAATATTTTACTAAAAAATTTAAATCTACTCTATTTCCAACTTCAAATGAGCCTACAAATTCTTCATGCACCATTTTGGCTTCATCAGAAAAATGAAATCCGCTGCTAATTTTCTTGCCTGATTTATCATATTCAGAATTTGATTCTTCAAAAATGAATGAAATGTTTTTGTGAAATACTTCATTCATCGAATAATCTATATTTTTACCTAAATTAGTCCGCGTTCCTGTCCCTTCATCAGATATTGATACTACACCTTCCTGTATAAGGCTGTCAATATGTGATTTGTAATTATCTGTAATGAAATTGGTAATGCCAGTAACTACTCCTATATCGCCAGGCTTCAGTGGACCTTTCCCTTTTTCAGGACGAACTTGGACTAAGTAATTATTTACTAGCTCTATTTTGTCAAAAAAGAGAATTGCGGTTTTAAGGTCATCCAAGTTTCTCTCGGTGCAGTTAGATATATACTTAGTAGATAGCATGGTATGAAAATCGAAAATGAAAAATGTTCTGGCCCACTAAATCGATGTAACCTAAAGCTGTTTACTCCACTACTTCCCGGCACGCCCGGTACAAATCCTTCCAGCCGTCGCGCTCCTTTACCACGGTTTCTAGGTATTCGAGCCACACGACGCGGTCGGGGGCGGGGTCTTTGACCACGGCGCCGGTGAGGCCGGCGGCTAGGTCGTGGGCGCGCAGGGTGCCGTCGCCGAAGTAGGCGGCTAGCGCTAGGCCAGCGTTCATCACCGAGATGGCCTCGCCGGTGCTGAGGGTGCCGCTGGGGCTCTTGAGCTTGGTTTTGCCGTTGTCGGTGACGCCCGCCCGCAGCTCGCGGAAGATGGTGACTAGGCGGCTGATTTGCTCTAGCGCCGGGGCCTCCACGGGCAGCTGTAGGGCCCGGCCCTGCTTGGCCACGCGGGTTTGCACGATTTGAACTTCCTCGGCCAAGCTAGCGGGCAGGGGCAGTACCACGGCGTTGAAGCGGCGGCGCAGGGCGCTGCTCAGCTCGTTTACGCCGCGGTCGCGGTCGTTGGCGGTGGCAATGACGTTGAAGCCCTGCGTGGCTTGAATTTCGGTGCTCAACTCGGGTATCGGCAGCACCTTTTCGGAGAGCATGGTGAGCAGCGTGTCCTGCACGTCGGAGGGAATGCGGGTGAGCTCCTCGATGCGCACGAGCTGGCCGGTTTGCATGCCTTTGTAAAGCGGGCTGGGCACCAGGGCAGCTAGCGAGGGGCCTTCGGCGAGCAGGCGAGCGTAGTTCCAGGAGTAGCGCAGGCTGTCTTCGGCGGTGCCGGCGGTGCCCTGCACCAGCAGGTTGGTGTGCCCGCTGATGGCCGCCGTGAGGTGCTCGCTCACCCAGCTTTTAGCTGTGCCGGGCACCCCTAGCAGCAGCAGGGCGCGGTCGGTGGCGAGGGTAGCCACCGCAATTTCCATCAGCCGCCGCTGGCCGATGTACTTGGGCTCAATCTCAAAGCCATTATCGAGCTTACCCCCTAGCAGGTACGTGACCACGGCCCAGGGCGAGAGCTGCCAATTGGGCGGCTTGGGGCGGTCGTCGGCGGCTTTGAGCGCGGCCAGCTCCTCGGCGTAGAGGTCTTCGGCGTGGGGGCGCAGCAGGTCGGTCGGCAAGGGAGTGGCCATGCGGGGGCTTAGAATAAGGAAGGGGTGGAAGGTTCAGTAAGACTGGCAGTGAGCTGTTGGCGAAAGCGCACCGACTCCAAAAACTGCTCGACAGGCGTCGCGACGGACGGATAGGTGACTGCCAGGGGCTCCAGTACGGCCGTGCAGGCCGAGAACTGGTCGTCGGGTAGGCCGCTAGCCAGGCGCGCCAACAGCGCCGCGAAGCGCTGGTACGGCTCGGTGTACTGGTAAACTGCGGCAGGAGCCAGCACTGTAGCACTAAAGCGCAGGGCCGCCTGCACCACCTCAGCGGGCCACGGCGCGGAAACGTAAGTCAAGAATTCGGGTAGAAAGCTCGGTAGCTCGCTCGAGCGGGGCGGCAATTGCAAGCGAAGCAACGCCAGTTTTTCTTCCTCGCGCAGCAAGGACATCAAGTGCGTAACCTGCTGCTGAGCTAGCAAATTGGGCTGGGTGAAGTGGCGTAGCAGCAGCGGCGCCGCAAATACTTTATCCTGATGCAGGTAGGTAGCTCGCGACCAGGCTCGCAGGAGCAACGTGTGCCACTCGCTGTCTGCGGCTAGGTCCAGCAGCTCTTCGGCCGACACCCCTAGGTGCGCCGTCCAGCGGCTGGGCGGCAGCAGGCTCAGCAGTTGGCCCAGCCACCCGGCGCGCTCACCGCCACCTTCGATGCTCGTCGTTTTCTGCTCAATTCCATCAGCTTGCCACGATTTATCCCAGTTTTCCGGTAACTCCACGAGCAGCTTATTGCGCCCTAGTAGCGGGCGTTTCAGGCTTAGGAGAGGCATGGTGCGCTGCCACAACCGCTCCAGCAATTCTGACTGGGGGAGGCGCACTAGCAGTGGCACCACGGTTTGGCGCACCTCCTTGCTTTTAGAAGAAAGATAGGAGGTTAGCAGCGCCGCATCGGCCGCCTCAACGGTCGGCGCCAGCTCGCCCAGCAGGGCGGCCTGGGTGGCGGCGGGCTCGGCAGGCAAAGCAGCACCTAGGAACTGCCGGGCCAGCGCTGCATCAGTCTGACGCAGCTGCCCGATAAAGCGCTTGCGCTGGGCTAGCGTCCCCGTTTCCCAGACGCCTAGGTTCTCCGCCGGAAGTTGGGGCGCCAGTACGGCGTGCCAGTCGGGGTTTTGTTGCGCTAGCCACCGGCCGCGCTCACCTAGTAAGGCTAGATTTCCAGGCGAGTACTGCCGGAAGCTTTCCGTATTCAGCGCCGCTACCAGCAGCGCCGGCGGCACCAAGCGCTGGTGCTTGGCCAGTTGCTGCCAGTAGTCGGTGCGAAAGGCCGCGTAGTGGTTGCTAGCTAGCAGGGTGCGGAAACTGTCGGTACCTAGGGACCCGAGCGGCTGCCCGGTATCGGCTAAGGCGGGCAAGGGCGGCTCCTTGGTGGCTTTAGGAGGTTGAAAACCGGCTTTTTGCATCAGCGTCAGCGTGCCGGCGGCTAGCAGCACTTGCTGCTCCGGACTGTCGGCGGGGGTGGCTAGTCCCGGCAGCAGCGGCACCGATTCGCCACTCTGGCGGGTGCCCAGCAGGACAATGCGTAAGAGCTGCGAAAAGGGCGGAAACGCCTGCCTAGGGGGCAAGGTCGCGACGTCAGCCACCGCGCTCGCTACCGGCTCTGGAGTTGAAGAACTAACTGTAGCCTGCGCAGCCTGCTCGGGCGGCGAAGCTGCGGACGCTTCACTTGCAGGTTGGCCCGGCCAGCTGCTGAGTGGCCGAAAAGCGCGCCCATCCCATTCGCCAAACAGGGTCATGGGCTGTCCCCCACTCCGTGCCAATAGCTGCCAGGGAGCGTCACTATCGGTGAAGCGTAGCGGGAGCGCCACGGAGTCAGTAGGGTGCACCAGTGTCCAATTGCCCGCGGGCTGTTGCGCTAGTTGCACCTGCTCTAAAGTGGCGGGCCACTCGCGCAGCCACGGCTGGCGGCCTAGCGCCTGCGCATACTCATCTAGCAGGTGGCTAGGTCGTTGTGCGGCCGGCGCACTAGCCAAAGGGGCCGAGCCTACAAATGTCAGCGCTACCGGGGCCGCCCGCAGTGGCGAGGGACCTGGATAAAATAGTAAGCCTCCCGCGTAGATGCCCTGCGGAACCAATGGCGTCGCAAAAACCTGGCTGCCGAACGCAAACTCCAGCACCAGCGCGTAGCGGCCAGTACCTAGGCCATACAGCCAGCTGCGGCGCGCCGTCAGTCGCTCTTCTTCCCAGGTAAATTGGCCGGCCACCTGCCACTCATCCACTACAGGGCTGGCGTAGGAGGGCAGTTCTTCTTTCTTGATAGTGACCCCCACTTGTTGCAGCACTTCCTGCCGGGTGGCGGCGGGCAACTGCGCCTGGTTTTGGAAGGCGCGCACCAGCCAATAGAGCTCGCCCAGGCGGCCCAGCAGGCGAGCGGGCCAGTCGGCGTGGGTGTGGCGCAGCGTGGCCAGCTCGCGCAGGGTGCTCGCCAGGCCCGGCAACTGGTTGTCTACTAGGCGAGCGGCCTGGTTTTCCCAAAACTTGGCGGGCTGCTGGTCGAGCGTGGCTAGCCCGTGGCGCACTAGGTCGAGCAGCCAGACTTCCAGCTCGTCGGCCCCCTGCGCCATGCGAGCCAGCCGGGCGGGCGCTACGCCGCTGCTAGGTGCGCTCGCTGGCTCGGGGTCGGCTACTACGGCGACGGCCGCCATCGGCGCTGACTCCGCCTGGCGAAGCGGAGCTACTTTCTCTTCTTTTTTGGTCTGGGTTTGCTGGCGCTTGGCCAGCCACTCCTCTAGCCACCCAGGCGGCGTGGTAGCCGCGAAAAGGGTGGGCTGACGGGCCAACAGCAGCAGCAGGCCCGCTCCGTGCTTGCACGGAAATACGCGGCTGGGGCACGAGCACTTAAAAGCCGGCTCGCGCAGGTCGATGCCCGTCAGGTAGGGCTTAGCGCCACTGCCCGCGCACTCGCCCCAGGCGGTGTCGTCGGTGCGGCCTAGGTTGTTCCACTTGGCTGGCTGGGCCAGTTGCTGCCCGCGTTGCAGCGTACCCGCATCAGTTACGAAGGCCCGAGCCTGGTCTTCGGAGTAAGAAATCATGTTAACAGGCTTGGCAGTAGCGGCACATATTACGGCACAAAGTAGCACTGAAGGCAATAGCCTCCGCTAGGTAATACATGGTTTCAACCTGTAGAATATGGTGCGTGCAGCGAGCAAGTTGGCTGATTGGCATATGCCAAGTAGAAAGTAGGCCGACACCAGAAACTAGCAACCAAAAGTCTACCAATCGATAAGCTTGCTTTATAAGCGGTCAGCGAGAAAACCTGCGATGCTAGAGGGGCTCAAGAAAGTATCCGCCGCCATTGCTGCCGCGCATTAAGTATATGGTCTTTACTCGGCAGCGCGCCACAGCAGCAAAGCCAGCCCTAGGGCCATGCTGAGCAATATACCCAGCAGCAGTACCAGTCCGCTCCAAGCTGCGTGCTGAAGCACCAGCCCGCTGCAAGTGCCCACGATGCTAGACCCTAGGTAGTAAAACAAGAGATAGAGCGAGGCTGCTGCCGCCCGGTTGTCGGGTGCGCGGCGGCCCGCCCAACTGCTGGCTAGCGTATGCGCCCCGAAGAAGCCGAACGTGAGCACGCCCACCCCCAGTATCACCAGCCCGAGGTAGTTGAACCACGTCAGCAGCAGCCCGCTTAGCATGAGCAGCGCCAGGGCGGCCAGGGTAGGCGGGAGGCCCCACTTATCGGCCAGCGGCCCGGCGGCAAAGGAGCCCCCTAGGCCCACGGCGTAGAGCAGAAAGATGCTGGCCACCACCTGGGAGCTTAAGCTAAACGGCGGGGCTTCGAGCCGGAAGCCCAGGTAGTTATACAGGCTTACAAAGCTGCCCATGGCCAGCGCGGCAAACAGGCAAAGCCCCAGCAAGCGGGCGTCTTGCGCCGTGCGGCGGATGCTGGCAAAGAGAGCCCCGCTCCGCAGCTGGTGCGGCGTAAAGTGGCGGGAAGGCGGCAGGCGCCGGCCAAATTCTATTGCCAAAGCCAGGCACGCGAGGCCGATGAGGGCGGCCACTACCCGCCAGGAGTACCACCCCGCCAGCAGGGTAGCCGCTACCCGGCCCAGCATCCCCCCCAAGATGGTGCCGCTGATGTAGATGCCCATCGAGCGGCTAAGGGCCGCGGGCGCCACCTCCTCGCCAATGTAGGCCATGGCAATGGCCGCTACCCCCGCCAGCAAAAAGCCCTTAAGCGCACTCAGCACCAGCAGCCCGGTAAAGCTGGGCACCACCGCCGAGGCCACCGTCAGCCCCGACGCACTTAGCAGCGCGCTCACCATCAGCGTCTTGCGCGGAAACCGATTGGCCAGGAAAGCGCCCAGCAGTAGCCCCGCCGCCAGGGCCAGCGTGGCCGTCGAGATAACTAAGCTGCTGTGGGCCGGCGTCAGGTGAAAGTAGCGGCCCAGCACGGGCAGCAGCGGCTGCAAAAAGTAAAGCTGGGCAAACAGGCAAAGCCCGGCCAAGAACATGGCGTAGGTGATGCGGCGGTAGGCGGCAGTACCCCGCTCGGCAGGGAGGGCGGGGGCTAGGGTCGGAAGGCTAGGCATAGTGCCGAAATCTTTACGGAATAAGGATAGGGCGGAACAGCTGCCAGCAGCGCGCAGTCCCGCTAAGGCAACAAGCAGTAAGCCCCAAGCTCTTAAACACGGCTTGGGGCGCCTGATAGTTTGCCGGCGACCTCGCTTGGCTTGGGGCAGACCAACCAAGCCGGGGAGCGGTGGGTATAACCCAGGTGGCAGATAAGCAGATAAACAAGTAGGGCAGGGCCTAGGGCCGCTCGCTGGCCCTGGCCGGAGGTAAGCGGCACTCCCCAAGCTCGGTTCGCTACTGCGCGCTACCTGCGGTAACTGCCGGAGCCAAACCACCTAATTACCGGGCGGCCTTTTGCGGCGGCAGGCGCGGCCTGCAACGGAAAGCCCACCGGGAAAAAGCAATCTTGTTTTGCCTACTCAATTCCGCCATTAGCTTGTAAGGCTGGCCGTGGCCGCGGCGGCGAGCATACCAGCCCGCTGCCTACAGGAAAGGCGGGTGCTCACAACCGAGCGAGCCCCCTAGGCGTTAAAAAGCGGATGCAGCTAATTCGCTTTCCAGATGGTACCCAGGTGCCGGCCCTCGGGCAAGGCACCTGGATGATGGCCGAACAGCCGACCCACCGCGCGGCCGAGCTGGCGGCCTTGCGCGCGGGTATCGACCTAGGGCTCACGCTTATCGACACGGCGGAAATGTATGCCGAGGGAGAAGCCGAGCGCTTGGTGGGCGAAGCCATTCGCGGCCTGCGCGCCCAGGTGTTTCTGGTGAGCAAGGCGTATCCGCAGAATGCCTCCCGCCAGCAACTCCCGCAGGCCTGCGAGGCCAGCCTGCGGCGCTTAGGCACGGACTACCTGGACCTTTACCTGCTGCATTGGCGCGGGCGCGTGCCGCTGGCCGAAACGGTCGAAGCCATGGAGCGCCTCGTGGCCGCGGGCAAGATTCGGCGCTGGGGCGTGAGCAACTTCGACACCGCCGACATGCAAGAGCTGCTGGCGGCGGGCGGCGCGGCGTGCGCGACCAACCAGATACTCTACAACCTAACCCGGCGCGGCCCGGAGCACGAGTTATTGCCGTGGCTAGCTGCCCACCACCAGCCGGTGATGGCCTACAGCCCCGTCGAGCAGGGCCGCTTACTTAGCCAGCCGCCCCTGCAAGAACTGGCCAAGCGCCTAGGAGTAACGCCCGCGCAAGTGGCCCTGGCCTGGGTGTTGCGCCACGACCAAGTGCTGGCCATTCCCAAGGCCGGACGCGTTGCCCACGTGCAGGAAAACCGGGCGGCGGCCGACTTGCAACTCTCGGCAAGCGACGTGGCGGCGCTAGAAGTTGCTTTTCCTCGCCCTCGCCAGCCTAGGCCCCTGGAAATGCTTTAGGGCCTCGGTTCTAATTGGCCAGTTCAGTGACCACTGGACTTTAAAAGCAATTTCTAAGCTGTAAAAGCGAATGCTAGGTCAGGTTTAGGCTACACTTCTAGTCATGGTGCCAGCTTTAAAACAGGTATTAGGGGTACTGTCGTAGCCTATACTAAGGGTCATTTGATAAGAAAAATTAAGCTAACGGGAGGTAGTATCAGGTGTGGCAGCGCCAGTGAGGGCTTAGGTTTGGCGAATAGAGAGTTGCCTGAGCAGCTAGGCTATGTGCATGGTCTCACATAAAGATGTGATATTGATGAGGCCTAAGGTAGCTGTATCGGCGGCACGACGTGCGCTGTGCAGTGCGTAATGATAGGCTGATTATCAAGGCAAAAAGTAGCTGCGTGAGGAGTCGGCCTGGGGTTACTAGTAGCTCACATAAGGGGATGTTCCTTAAAAATGGGCCAGCGACGCATTTTACTGAGCCTACTGTCGAGTTCTACCTTTGCGTTCAACCATTTCACATTCCTTTTTTATGCAAATAAGAGCTACTCTTGTTGTTTTGTTAGGTGTTGTAACTGCTACGTTGTCTTCGTGTAGCCGCGCCAATTACAGTTTTCAAAATTCGGCTCCGGCCTATTTGAGCACCGCGTCCACTCCAGTGGCAGCCCCAGCAACCAACTCGGCCCCTGAGGCAACAGAACTCACGGCTTCGACTAACGAAGCCCAGCCAGTTAGCAGCGAGAATACCCTACGTCATGAGGCTGCAACCGCGCTCGCCCATGCTGCCAACAGCTCTACGCCTCAGGCCACCGCGACTAAAACGGTTGAAACCGCTGCCGCTTTGCCGCAGGGCAAGCTGACTCACCAAGCACGCAAAGCCCTTCGGCAGGAACTGCGTCGCCAACTAACTGCTCCCCAAGAGCAAGCGGCTAGTGGTAAAAGTCAGCTATTAGCGCTGCTGCTGCTCATTTTCCTCGGGGGCCTCGGTATTCACCGCTTCTATCTCGGGTACACGGGCCGGGGCATTCTTTACATCGCCTTGCTGCTGACCTCCTTCCTCATTGTGCCCGCCATTGCTCTCACCGTGCTGCTTATCATCGACTTGGTTCGTACGATTACAGGGTCACTCAAACCCAAAAATGGGGAGTACGCCAAAACGCTGTAGGCAAGCAGTACCATCTGCCATAAGTTGCTAGCTTACTTACAAAAAGCCCCGTTTACCACATGGTAAACGGGGCTTTTCTATGCTGAAATGCCACTCCTCTGTTAAGCGCTAGTCAGTAGCATGGCTGGCTACTCTTGTCCCTACGGCAGCACCTGCTTCTTGGCAAGCTGAAGCTGGTGGCTGAAGGCCATTGGCTTGGCGTACCCCTTGTAGGGCGCTAAGCGCCTAGGGCCGCAGCCAGTGGCGCCTATCCTTAGAGTTTTGTGGCTGATGCATAGTACGATGCCTTTGCTGGCAGGTCTGCCTTGTACTCTACGGACGTCATTTCCTCGGCGCTGTAGGGGAGGACCGCCACTTGCAGCACCGCCGTAGGTGCGCGGCTGGTGCGCTGGGGGTCTCTTGCCGAGGTCAGGTTGGCCCAGCGCCCGCCTCCGTGGTGGCCGCACTTCAGGGGCTTCCCGTGGGGCGTCAGCTGCTGGGCTGCGCTGCCCAGCTACGAGAGTGAACCGGTCGAGCGCTACGGCGTCCAAGCCAGTGCCCTAGAACTTGCTCGTCGACCCGAATGGCGAGCTTGCGGTAAGGTCTGGGGCGCGTAAAATGGAAATGTGCGTCTTACTGGTGAAAGAAAACCGAGAAGGTAGTCCCAACTTCCGGCTCACTCTGCACCGTTATGCGGCCCCGCATATTCTCCACAATTCTTTTTACCATGTATAGCCCAACCCCCGAGCCCTCGACGTGCTGGTGCAGGCGGCGAAACATCTTGAATAGCTCGCCTTGCTGCTTGGTAGTGAGGCCTAGGCCGTTGTCTTGCACCGTGAGCACGGTGTAGCCAGCCTCTTGGTGGCACCCGATGCGCACGTAAGGCAACCGGGCGGGGTGGTGATACTTCAGCGCATTGCTGAGCAGGTTATACACCACCGAGCGCAAGTTCTTTAGCGAGAACAGCACCTGGGCGCCGGCAGTCAGGTCCACCTCTACCTGCGCGCCCACTTGCCGAATCAGGGAAGCTAGGTCCAGGCGCACGTCCTCGACAACGGGCAATAGCGCGATGGGCGCAACGGGTTGGTCCTGCTCTTTCTGCAGCTTGGTAATGTCGCTCAAGTGCTCGATAGTGCGCTTGAAACGCTGCACTGACTCTTGCATCATCGTCAGCAGCACCTCCACCTCGTATGTCTGCTGCACGGCAGCTGGCAGCTGGGCCTGCAGCGCATAAGTCAGGCCTTCAATATTGATAATGGGGGACATGAGGTCGTGCGAGGCCGTGTACACGAAGTTGTCTAGGTCCACGTTGGCCCGTTGTAGCTGCTCGTTAAAAGTCTGCAACTGCCCGGCGGCTTGCTTGCTACTCGTGATATCGAGCACGAACGTTACAAATTCGTTTTCCCCAATGCGCTTGCCGGCGTACAGCCCCCACCAGCGCGAGCCGTCGGCCCGGAGTGCTTGCTTTTCATAAGGCGTGTTTTGGCCTGTGGTGAGCAGCTCCTGGTGGGCCGCCTCCGTCACGGCCTCAAACTCGGGGGGCGTGAGGTCGCCCCAGCGCACGCGGCCCTGCACCAAGTCGGGGCGGGCATAGCCACTCAGGCGTTCAAAGGCTTCGTTCGCCGCGCGCACGTTGCCCATTGCATCTAGGAAAACCACGCCTACGGTTTCGATAGAAAGGGCTTTTTGTAGCCGCTCCTCCGAGTGGCGAAGGGCCGCCTCGGCGCGGGCGCGCACCACCGCCGCCCAGGTGCGCTCGGCCGTTTCGGCGAGTAGCACCAGCTCATCCTCCCGCCAGTGGTGCGCCCGCTGGTAGTGCATGAAAAGTACGGCAATTAGGCGGCCGCCTTTCAGCAAGGGCACGTTGACGGTGGCGCCTAGCTGCAGCACCGCGTGGGCGGCTTTCTCTGCCGCCGTCAGGGTAGGGTCGTTGGCAATGTCGGCGCGCACCACGGTGCGGCCCTCCCGGAGGGCGCGCAGCAGCGCCGGGCCGTAGTCGTCGTAGTGGTAGCGGCCCTCAATGCCGGGCACATTGCGCGTGTAGTTGCGCGTGACGGCGATATGCGCCTCGTCGTTCTGGTCTTCGGCGTAGCCCACGCGGTCGGCCCCCAGGTACTCCCCAATGGCACACGCCGCCTGGTACTGAATATCGACGGGGTCAACTAGGGGCCGCAGCCGGTCGCTCAGCTTTAGCAGAAACGTCTGCCGCTCTTCCAGGTGCCGCAGGGCGTCCTCCGCTACTTTGCGGTCGTGGATATCGACCGACGTGCCGACCCAATGCGTTAAGTCTTTCGTGTGCGGGTCGTAGTAGGGTTCGGCGCGCACCAGAAACCAGCGGTAGTCGCCCGCTGCGGAGCGAATGCGGTGCTCTACTTCGAAGGCGTGGGTGCCGCGCTGCGCCTCGGCAAAAGCCGCCATGGTGGGCGCAGCATCGTCGGGGTGCACGAAGTTGGCGGCCACCGCCGCTGCGGTGCTCGGCTCGTAGGCAATCCCGGTGTAGGCCGTCCACTGCCGATTAAAGAACTGGGTGCGCCCTAAGGCATCCGTCAGCCACACTATCTGGGGCAGGGTATCGGCCAGGTGCTGCAAGCCAACGGTATAGGCGGGCGCGGCCAGCTCGGGCGCCAGCCGGGGGGCGGCCAGAAAGCAAGCCAGCAACCCCGCCCCCACGCGCCGCACGGCCACCTGCCAGCGCTGCAGCCAGCCGTCTACCTGGTAAAGCAGCTCCAGGGTAGTTGGCTCGCCAGTCCGGTAGGCTTGGTAGTGCTGCGCCCAGCCGCCGGGTACCTGGTTTTCGGGCAGCAGCTGCGAGTAGGTGAGCGCCGGCGCAGCGGGCAAGTGCAAGAGCCGCTGGGCCGCGGGGTTCACGTAAGCAAGCGCGAAATCGACTACTGCCCCCGTTGTATCGTGCACGGGCGAGTACAGGATGGTGCCCGTTGGCGAGGCTTCGAGCAGCGCAGGTAGCAGGTCGGCCGAAGGGAATATATCGGCCGGGGGAGGCGTGGGAGCAAGCATACTAAACGAAACCTGATGGCGTACAACTGGTGAACGCCAGTTAGCTAAGCAGAATGTGACTGCCGGTTGCTTACGGGCAGCGCTGCTTTATGGCTAGTAAGACATCCTCGTAAGAGTTTCCCAGCAGGGCGCTATACTTAATAAGGACGCTCAGCCTACCAACCCGGCAAGGTGCGCCCGGCTCGCCTCAGGTAGCCTACCCTAGTGGTCGGCCCGGGCCTACTGCCGGAAGATGCCTACGTAGCCTCCTCCCGCTTGCAGAGCTAGGGTGAGCGAGGTGTGCCGCGTGACGGTGGCCCGCTGGACGGCCGCCTGGGCGGGCGAAGCGGGGCTGTCGGCCAGCGTAAGGGCCTGGTAGGTGCCCTTGCCCAGGAATGCGAGGCTAACGGGCAGCTGCTGGCTTACCGTGCCGTTGAGGGCAGTCAGGTACCAGGTGGTGCCCCGGCGGCGAGCCAGCAACGACAACGTGCCCAGTTGGCTCTGGGGCAGCACGATGGTTTCGTCCCACATCGGCGGGATGCTGGTAATAAACTCCCGGGCGGGACTCGTTGCTATGTCCTCGGGATTGGCAGCTACGCACAAAAACGGCGAGGTGAAAGTAGCCATGGTGGCCACCTGGTGGGCGAGGGTAGTGCCCTGCCCTAGGGCCGGCCGAAACGTGAGGGGCGTGTAGTCGCCGTGGCCCGCCAAGTAGCGCGTAAATGGCAAAGCCGCATCGTGCTCCGGCCACGCCTTTTCGCTTTCGAGGCCCCGCACGCCCTCCCGCGACAGCTCGTTGGGCCAGGTGCGCGCCTCGCCGGTGGGCTTGTTGGCCCCGTGAAAGTCCAGCAGCAGGTGCAGCTCGGCCGCTTCGCGCAGCGCGGCTTGGTAAAACTGAAGCACCTGCTGCGTCTCCCCGTTGAAAAAGTCAATCTTCACGCCCGCGACGCCAATCGCCTGGCAATGGCGGAAAAACTCCTGCCGCGCGGCGGCCTGCTGCAAGCCCGGGGTGCCGTCGTGGTCGGGGTAGGCTTTCCACACCCACACCTTCACTTTTTGCGTCGCCGAGTAGGCCACCAACTCCTGCAGCAGGGTCCAGGGGTCTTTGCCGCCGTCGTGCCAGCGGGTCCAGCCTTCATCCACCAGGTTGTACTCGAAGCCCAACTGGCCGGCCAATTGGGAAAAGCGCTTCATGTTGTCGAACGTCACGCTCCGGTTAGCTGTGAGCCACGACCAGACGCTGCGCCCGGGCTGCACCCAGGGCGTGGCCAAGCCCTGCGGAAACAAGCGGGCATCGGGCTTGGGCGAAACATTGGCTACAATGTCGCAGTTAACCAGCGTGTTTAGGTCGGCCCCTACCTCTACAATGCGCCAGGGAGTTTCGATGGTGGCTGCGGTAGTCACGGTTCCCTTCAGGTTGGCTTTAAAAATCCGGGGCGCGCTGGCTACCAGCGACATGCCAGCAAAATCGGTGACGCCGCCTTCCATAATGGCCAGGTACCCTAGGCGGCCTGGCAGCACGGCGGTGAGGGGCGGCCCCGCCAGCTGGCCCACGGGCACCGCCTCGATGGCCTGCGGCTGGTAGCGCCCCTCGTAGTTCACCACGTCGGGCTGGCTCCATACGCGGCTGCCCGCCGGAATCGCAAACTCCGTGTTATCGGCGCGCACGACGCCGGCGCCGGCTTGGGGCACCACGTAGCGCCAGGCCACTCCGTCGTTGAATACCCGGGCCTCTACGCGGAAGGCCGTCGCGGGGGCGGGGGGCGTAACCTGCAGGCTGGCTTGGTTATAAGCGTTCGTGGCTTGGCTGTGCACGCCCCGCGTGGCGTAGGTTTCGGCAACGCGCGTGCGCTCTACGCTGCTGAACGCCCGGCCCCGGCCCACTGCCTGCGTTGCAAGCTGCAAGCCTAGGGCCGAAGGCTCAATAACGGGCTTACCCCGAAATGCTACCTTATACTGCAGCTGGTCGCCGGCGAAAAAGAGGGTTAGCGCCAGGCGTTTATCGGGGCTCAGGATAGTTTCCTGCCGGGTTTGGGCTAGCAGCGTCGGTGCTGGAAGCAACTGCGCCGCCAGCAGCCAGTGGAGGATAGGGCGTGCCGTCATGAAGAGGGGGAAAAGGAAAGAGGAGCGTACAGCCGCCTAAAGTAAGGCCTGTATAGCTGCCAGCGCCGGATAGAGGCGGCCGGCTTTAGGGGCAACTACTCCTTGAGAGTCAACCTTTCATCGGCGTGGTCAGGAGTTGGCAGACGGGCAAAGGGCCTAGGGCGCCTGCTGCTGGGCGAGCAGTTGCCTGGTGCGTGCGAAGGGGCCCGCTGCGGGCTAGCCAGGCTTTCGCCTAGACTGGCCATAGTACTTTTAGGCAAGCTTCTTCTCGCCCTTGCTCTTTTCCACCGGTGCCCATGTTTTCTGCCCATCGCTACTGCCTGCTGCTGGCCGGTCTTTTCGCCGGCTGCACGCGCTCGCTGCCCCCCGCGGCCCGCGGCAGCCAGCGGCCGGCCGTGCTGGTTTTTTGTAAGACCAAAGGCTTCCACCACGCTTCTATTGAAGCTGGGCTCGCCGCTTTCCAGCAGCTGGGCCGCGAGCAGCACCTGCGCGTGGATACCACCCGGCAAGCCACGTATTTCGTGCCCGATTCCTTGCGCCGCTACGCCGCCGTCGTGTTTCTTAACACGACCGGCGATGTGCTCGACTCCGTGCAGCAGGTTGCTTTTACGCGTTACATTGGGCAGGGCCACGGCTTTATGGGCGTGCACGCGGCAACCGATACCGAGTACGACTGGCCCTGGTACGGGGGCTTGGTGGGGGCGTACTTTCAAAGCCATCCGAAGGTGCAGCCCGCCACCGTGCGCGTAGTCGATGCCCAGCACCCGGCCACTAGCTTCCTGCCCGCGCAGTGGCAGCGCACGGACGAGTGGTATAACTTTCGCAACATAGCGCCCGACTTGCGGGTGCTGGCCACCGTGGACGAAACGACCTATACCGGTGGTCTATTGGGCAAGCAACATCCCTTTGCCTGGTGCCACGCCTACGGTGGGGGCCGCGCCTTCTACACGGCGGGCGGGCACCTGAGCGAAAACTACGCTGACTCGCTGTTTCGGCGCCATCTGCTGGGTGGCCTGCGCTACGCAATGGGCCAGTAACCGATTGGATTATCACAAGGTAGAGGATTAACTTCTGCTGGAGAGTAATCACCCATGTTTAATAGGCCACCTGCGGCTATACGGGAATCGAAAAATGAATAAAATATGATTTTTGCTCGCTTCTTTATATCTTTCTCTTAAAATATCTAGTTTCAAGCTGCTGTTTATTCTATTTATTATTAACGTCCATTCTGTTCTGTCCATTGTTCTTTTTTGGTAGTCGTCCATGCCACTTTCTGCCCTTGACCTTCTCACCGTTAATGAGGATGCCCGCCTGCTAACGCTGACTGAGTATGATATTTTGCACTCGTTGCGCGAGCCCGTGTTCGACGAGTTTGTAGCCCTGGCCACTAGCCTATTCAAGCTGCCTATCTCATTGATTGCCCTAGTGGGAGCCGAGGAAGTTGGCTATAAAGCGGCCCTAGGGCTGCCGAAGCTAACCCGCCAGGCGCGGCAAGAAGCCATTTGCGCGCTAGTAGTGCGGCAAAACCGAGCCGTGGTGTTCACCGACCTCAACCAGGCTGAGCAGCACGAGCAGCTAACCGCCGCCGCCTATGCAAATGCCCATCGCCAACAGTTGCGCTTCTACGCCGGCATTCCGCTGTGCATGCCCGACCAGCGTGCAATCGGCACGTTTTGCATTATCGGCCGGCAGCCCCGGAACTTTGGATTGCCGGAGCTGCGCGTGCTCGAAATCATGGCCCATCTTATCGAGCGGCTTATTATGGTGCGCCATGCGTGCCTGGCTAGCAACTGGCTGGGCGGCGCTCCCTGGCAACTGGTGCAAGGCTACGTGATGGAAAATTTGCAAAAGCTAATTAACCTAACGCACGACACGGCACACGCCAGCCAGGAGGCAGTGCCCCCGGATGTGCTCCAGGTTGCCGTTCGCCAGCTTAATGAGCTAGGCGCCGTACTGGCTGAGCCGCTGCCTGGCTTTGTATAAGGACAGGGCCTGGGTCGAAGTACCCTGGGCTCATGTGGCCGGAGCGGCGTTGGACGCACGCGAAACGGGCGCCGGCCAAGGTAAGCCGGCCTGCTTACCTTGGCTAGTGCGGCTGGCGTAGCCCACGGCGCAGCGCTGGCTGCTACGGCTAGGGCTAAAAGTCGAGGTAGGATATATGAAAAAGCGCCTCGCGGCGTTTGCAGGGTGGTTTGCGCCCCTACGGCTAGTGTCTTGCTGCCGGCCAAACACGCGGTGGTAATGGCGCAAACCTCACAAATTAGCGAATGCCAGCCTAAAAATAACTCAGTAAGTAAGTAGCTGCTTACAAGTAAGGTACCCCCACCCAGCCAGCGTTAAATAAGCTGGAGCCTACTTATACCGGTGGAGATAACAGCACTTCAGCTTATAAATGCCGTATGGCTACTACTGCTGAGCTATTCGCTTTGGTGGCGCTGCTTTTTTATCCTTTTCCTCGACGTTGCTTACAATGCTTGCTACTGCGCCTACTTTGATTTCGACCAATGAGACAACCCGGCTCCTGGCGCTGAATTACTACGACGTAGTGCACTCGCTCAGCGAGCCGGTTTTTACGGAGTTTGCCTGCCTGGCTACCAGCTTGCTGCAGGCCCCGGTGGGGCGCCTCAGCCTGATTGATGCCACCAAGGCACATTACGTAGCCAGCGCCGGCCGGAGCGAGGTGGCGCACCAGCCGCGTCCCGAATCTATTTGCACGCAGGTGCTGCTGGCCAACCGCGCCATTATCTGCGCCGACCTCGCCCACCTGACAACGCACCGTATTCCGGCGCAGGCTAGCGAGGTGGCGCTGGCGCAGGGCATCCACTACTACGCGGGCGTGCCGCTGCGGCTGCCCAACCAAGCCGTTATTGGCGCGCTATGCGTGCTCGACCAGCGCCCGCGCCGCTCAAGCGAGCAGGCCCAGCAGATGCTGGAGTTGCTGGCGAGCTTAGTAGAGCGCACCATCGTGGTGCACCACGGCTGCCTGACGAGCCGCTGGCTAGGCGCCGAGTACTGGCAGCTGACCCAAGAATACATTGTAGCGGCGCTGCAGCAGGTGCGGCACCGGTTGCGGCGGGTGCGCACTCGCCGGTCGAAGCTGCGCCAGTGGTCGGCGGCCAAGCTGCTGCCCATCCTGCAGCTGTTGCAGCAGCTATCTAGGGTGCTGGCCGAGCCGCTGCCAGGCTTCGAATAGGCCCGAGGGCCTAGGAGCCACCTACTTAAAAATCGCTGGGCCGGGGGTGGGCTTTGGGAGGCTGCTGCGTCATGGCTAGCTCCAGGCTGGCTACCAGCGCGCGGGCAGTGCGCAGCGCATCAGTTTTGAGCTCCTCCCACGGCTGCATGCTGCCAAGGCCGGCGTAGCCAAAGAGGCTGGCGTGCTTTTGCTCCAGCGGCCCGCCCGAGCGCAAATTGGGCGTGCGCTGGGCGTCGTGCACAAAATCGGTGAGCACGTACTTGTAGCGGCCGTCCTTCACGTAAATGGCGAGCGCGTGCCGCACCACGCCGGCGTAGGTGCCCCTGGGCACGCCGTTGAAGTCCTGATACAGCTGCACGAGTTCCGTGCCTTGCAGGTGCAACTCACCCGTGTCGGGGGCGTCGCGGGTTATTTCGGCGTTTTGCTGCGGGTAGGCTTGCCCCACCCAGGCGCGGGCGCGGCGGTACAGCTCGGCCTGGCCAATGCCCGGCACCTGCACCACGCCCTGGTAGCTGATGCGGTGCGTGGCGGCATCAATGGGCAGCGGGTCGGCATCGGCCGGGTCGTAGTTGACTAAGGCGGCGGTGGGAGTCAAGTACAAAAAACCTTCGCGCTTGGCAACCGCCCAGCGGGGCGAAAACTCACCCACTATGCTGGCAAGGCTTTGGCTCGGCAGAAACAAGTCGGCCGGGCGGACAGTGTCGCGCCCGCTGCGGTAGAGGGGTGCCCGCAATTGGCCAATCCGGTAATACACGGGTGGATGCGTAGCGGCCAGCTTTTGCGCCGTCCCGGCGAGTGGCAGCCCAGTTACACCCAGCAGAGAAATTAGAAGGGCTTTCATGCCACAAGCAAAACAACTGTTAGAAGGAAGGCTGGCTGCTGCCTCAGGCCGCCAGCTAGGGAAGCTACTGCCCGGCGGCCCAGGCACGCGCCTGCTCTACGTCGGTGAAGTGCCGGAACTCATACGCCAAGTCGGGCAGGGCCTGCCGATATAACCCGTCGATGGTAAGCCGGTTGAGCGCCTCCTCAGACTCGAGGTGGGCGAAGCGCTGCACTCCCAGGTCATTAAGGGGTTTTAGGATTTCGTGGTGCGTCCACTCCAGGTCTTTGGGGCGCACGGCACCCAGGCGGCGGTCGTCGGCTACCCAGCCCGCTACCTGGTGCACGCGGGCTAGGCGCAGGGTTTCCTGCAAGGCCGTGCGGAAATCGGCGCTGCCCGCAAAGCCCAGCCACTGCGTTTCCATTACCAGGGTGGGGCCGGTGTGCAGCAACACGTTTAAGAAAGGGTAGGAAGCCAAGGTCTTAGTCATGGTAGCGCGCGGGTAACTTATTCTTCGCGGTGTACGGTAGCTGGGCTAAAAGCGGGTACGCAAACCGACCAATATTCGCATTCCTCGGCAAACGGATTGGAATAGCGCACCCGGGCGCCGGCCTTGATGAGCAGTGATTCGCCAGCGTTCAACTCCACTACGTCGCCGTCAATCTCGAAGCGTTTGCGGCCCCGCACCACAATGGTTACCTCATCGAACTCGGGGCGCTGGGGCGGCTCGCTCCACTGGGGCGGCGCCACCATGTGGGCCACGCTGTACTGCCCGGTGCCGGTGCTGGCCAGGCCTACGTGCTCCTCAATGAGCTTGCCATCGGTGGTAGGCACCACGAAGGGTGCCGCGTTGCGGAAGTAGTTTTTAGTAGCCATAGGGTGGGAGGGAAGTAGCAGGCAAGCCTCTATAACCCGCAATATTACTAGCACGCCGCCACCTGGCTGGGCTGGGCCAAGCAAGTGCAGTGCCCCTAGGCCCCGCGCTACCGCAAGGAGCGGCGGCGCACTAGCTGCCGCGCTACTGCTTGCTGGCGCAGGGGCCGGGGGTGTAGGTGCGCACCCCCGAGCGCTCGGCCACGCAGGCATTGGAGTAGGTTGTGCCATCGCAGCCGCACACCGGGTTATAGTCCATCGTGCACATCGCCTGGGGGTTTACTTTGGCGGGATCGATGCAGGTGGCGGCGGTTGGGGCGGTGGCTCGGTGGCAGGCGGCAGCGCCAAGCAGCCCTAGGGCGCAAGTGGCGGCGCGCCCGCAACGCAGCAGGAAAAGTGACATGGGAAAGCGCAACTAGCAAGCTGGCAAGGTAGACTCAAAAGTAGCTTGCAAACCAGCGCAATTGCCCCGGTACCCTCAACCCCGTAGCAGCGCCCCCCGTATAGCCGCCAAGTTCGGAGGCCTGCCTGCTACTGGCAAGCGGGCTCCGAACTCCTTTCACCTTACATTTTTCTTTCTCATGGCTTACAAAGAAGACAACAACGCTGGCAAGATTCTGCTGGCCGCCCTGGCTGGTGCTGGCGCAGGTATCGTAGCAGGCATTTTGCTGGCTCCCGAAAAAGGCTCCGTGACGCTGGAGCACTGGAAAGAGTCGGCTAAAGACTACGGCACGCAACTCGGCGAGCAGTACAAGAAGTACAGCACCGACCTGGAAGAAAAATTCAAAGGCCTCAGCGGTAAGCTCGACGACCTAACCGATAACCTGCAGCTGAAAGGCAACTGGGATAGCATCAAAGGCAAGCTGAAGCAGCAATATGCGCAGCTGACTGACGACGACCTCAACTTTGCCGATGGCAAGGTAGATGAGTTGCTAGGCAAGCTGCAAGACAAGCTGGGCAAGGGCAAGTCGGAGATTGTAAAGCTGCTTAACGACCTGAGCGGCAAAGCCCAAGACACTGCCGACAAAGCCTAGTAGCCTTGACGATAAGCAACCAAAAGCCGCCCCTAGGGGCGGCTTTTTTGCTAGCTGCCCTTAACGGATGGGCACCGTTTCACGTAGCTTGATTTCACCCTCCTCTCGTAACCTCTTTCACTCATGCCTATCAAAGACAACAACGGAAAAGTAATCGTGTCGCTGCTGGCTGGCGCCACGGCTGGCATCATCACGGGCCTGCTGCTGGCGCCCGAAACCGGCGAAGACGCTCGTAAGGGCTTGGCCGAGGAAGCCGACAAGCTACTGAAGAGCCCGCTGGCTGCGAAGCTCAAAGACGCCCTAGCCCGCCTGACCGGCCCCACGGGTGCCAGCCCCGATAGCTCTGCCCACACCGACCAGCAATCGGCTGAGCAGCGCCTGCAGCAACCCAGCGATGCCCCCGAGCCCGGCGACCTTGCTACGCCTGCCGGCGCCGGCAACGGCCGCTCGATAGGAGGCGACGAGGAAAGCGAAGCCGCTGACCATCGTAGCTTATAAAATAAAGGGTCTGATTTAGCGGGAGTTAGCTGTAGCATAAGAATTAAGTATAGCGCTGCGTAACCCCGCCGCCAAGCAGCCGTTAAAGACCTTACAAAACGACGTTAGAATTGCTGACTTCATTGCTGTAAAATTGCCGGACGTAGGAACTTCTGGCGGAATTGGTTTAACATTCCGCTCAGTAAAATCAGACGACCCATCGCAAGCTTCTACCAATGAGTTGTTTCTAAAGTCATTTGTAAAGAAAAGCCCGCTCCTTTACCAGGAGCGGGCTTTTCGACTTTTAAGGCAGATTCAACGAATAATACGGATTACGCCGAAGCGCTCAGTCAACTTAATACCGTTGGCTAAGCACTTCGGCGTAATCCTTTTCAGCCGTTAACCCTGCGATTCGGGGCGCATTTGCGGGAAGAAGAGCACGTCCTGAATGCTGTGCGAATTGGTCATAATCATGCTCAGGCGGTCGATGCCAATGCCTAGGCCCGCTGTGGGCGGCATGCCGTACTCGAGGGCCCGCAGGAAGTCCTCGTCAAGCACCATGGCCTCGGTGTCGCCACGCTTACCCAGCTCCAACTGGTCCTCGAAGCGCTGGCGCTGGTCGATGGGGTCGTTGAGCTCTGAAAAGGCGTTGCAAATTTCCTTGCCGTTGCAAATGGCCTCGAAGCGCTCTACCAGGCCCGGCCGGTCGCGGTGCTTCTTGGCCAGCGGCGACATCTCCACTGGGTAGTCGGTGATAAAGGTGGGCTGGATGAGTTTGGGCTCGACGTGCTCGCCAAATATCTCGTCGATGATTTTCGACTTGCCCATGCTCGGGTCGAGGTGCACGTTCAGCTTGGCGGCTATTTCGCGCAAGCCCGCTTCGTCTAGCTCGCCGATGGCCTCACCGGTGAACTTCTCGATGGCCTCGAACATGGTGTAGCGCTGCCAGGGCCGCTGGAAATTGATGAGGTTGTCGCCCACCTGCACCTCGGTCTTATCGTGCAGCGCCAGGGCCACGCGCTCCACCATCTCTTCCACCAAATCCATCATCCAGGCGTAGTCCTTGTAGGCCACGTACAACTCCATCTGGGTGAATTCGGGGTTGTGAAACCGGCTCATGCCCTCGTTGCGGAAGTCTTTCGAGAACTCGTACACGCCGTCGAAACCACCTACAATTAGGCGCTTGAGATACAGCTCGTTGGCAATGCGCAGGTACAGTGTCATGTCCAGCGTGTTGTGGTGCGTTTTGAAGGGCCGGGCCGCTGCGCCGCCGTAGAGCGGTTGCAGAATTGGGGTTTCTACCTCCAGGTATCCCTTATCGTTGAGGTAGTTGCGCATGGCTTGCACCAGTTGCGTGCGCTTCATGAAAGTCTCGCGCACCTGCGGATTCACCACTAGGTCCACGTAGCGCTGGCGGTAGCGCTGCTCGGGGTCCGAGAAGGCGTCATACACCACTTTCTCACCGGTAGCCTCGTCTACCTTTTCCTTCACCACGGGCAGTGGGCGCAGCGCCTTGGCCAGCAGCTTCAGCTCGGTCACGTGCACCGATATTTCGCCCACCTGCGTGGTAAACACGTGGCCCTTCACGCCGATGAAGTCCCCTAGGTCGAGCAGCTTCTTGAAGACGTTGTTGTAGAGTGTCTTGTCTTCACCGGGGCAAATCTCGTCGCGGTTGACGTAGAGCTGAATGCGGCCCGACGAGTCCATGAGCTCGGCAAACGAGGCCTTGCCCATCACGCGCACCGACATCAGGCGCCCGGCCAGCGCCACCTCCTGAAAGTTGTTCAGCTCGGGGCGGTAGTTGTCGAGGATTTCGCGGGCCGAGAAGTTCACGTCGAACAGCTCCGACGGGTAGGGCTCGATGCCTAGGGTGCGCAGCTCGCCCAGCTTGTGGCGGCGCAGCTGCTCTTGTTCGCTTAGTTCGTGCATAAAATCGCAGATTTAACGGATTTGACTGATTGCGCAGATTCAAGACGAGAGGCGGCTCATCTCCTGCATCAGCTCAGCGCCGTTTGTATGCCCTTGGGGGCAATATGAACGGCAAAAGTACGGCCCAAAAAAGGCCACCCCGAAACGGGATGGCCTTTTAAAATCGCCTAATCAGCTTGGCGTTAGCCAAGCGTATTGGCGCAATCAATTAAATCGGCAGCTTAAGCAGCCATGCGCAGCTCGGGCGTAGGCTCGGCACCGAGCAGAGCGGGCTGCACGCGGGTGCGCAAACGCTCCTGCACAAAGCCGCCTTGCAGGTGCAGCGGCAGCTCGCGCACCAACTGCTCGTAGCGCTCTAACCCTAGGGCCTTGGCGACGTAGGTTTCGTGCACGCCATTGAGGTAGCTCACTATGTTGAGCAACGAGGTGTGGAAGAGGCGGAAGTCGATGTCGGCCTCCACGTAGCGCTCAATCTCGCGGCTGGTTTGCGAAATGCGCAGGCGGCCCAGTAGGTCGAAGATGGTAGTGTACCCTAGGCGCCAGGTAATCTGCTGCCAGTGCGCGGCGGTCCACTTGTCGAGCGGGCGGCCGGTTTTCTGGCTGCGGATGGCGGTGTTGGGGTTAGCTTGCACCTGCTGGCGCACGGCGATGGCGCGCTGCTTGCGCGTGGTGCGCAAAAACTGGCCAATCTGCGCCTGGGCATCAATCTCCTGCGCGGCAATGTGCAGCCCGGCCTTGTAGCCAGCCAGCGGCAGCCGGTGAATGCTGAAGTCGCCGTACGCGCCGGCCGCGTAGAACGATACTGCGCGCGGGTAGGCATTCTTCACTACCAGGCGGCCCACCTCGCGGCGCACCACCTGCGAGTTGTTAGTCCGCACACCAGTGGTATACAGAAAGGCCTGCAGGCCCGACAGAATGGTGTGGTAAGCCTGCGGAAACGTCCAGTGCAGGGCGTTGCGCAGGAAGTTCTCGTCGCCTAGCTCGGCGGTGGCGCGCAGGGCATACTCGGTGCTCCAGCAAGTGTGCAGCAGCTTGGTGAGCGCGGCCACGTCGGCTTCGCCCAGCTCGGCCTGGTGCTGGCGGAAGTAGGGCAGGTGCTGCAAGCCGCCCTGCGGAGCGCCGGCCTCGTCTTGCAAGTGGTAGTTGATGGCAAAGAAGTAGTTCAGGAAAACCTGGGCCGGAATGCTCCGGCGCCAAGCTTCGTCGGCCTGGCGCTGCTGTTCCTGCTCTTCGGGCGTGAGCACAGCTTCGGCCAGGTTCTGGGCGCTATCCGTCGAGGCCGAATACATCTCGGTCGGGATGAGCGGAATAATGCGGGCTTCGGGTTTCGTCGTCATATCAGTACAACCTTTGGCCAGTAAAATTAGTTGCCATTTACTAAAGATAATCGCAGATGTAACGGATTTAACAGATTACGCGAAAAAGGCCTTTTAGCGCATCCGCTGGGCAGTTTTGGAATGCGTTGAGGTCCTAGGGGTATGCTGAATATACGAGTATGATGATTAGTCGATTTGCTAAGAATACTTGCACAAGAAAAGGGCCACCCCGGGAGGTGGCCCTTTTGCTTGGCTGCGTAGTCAGCTCGCCGCCGTAGGCCGGCGAGCGTATCCGCGCAATCCGTTAAATCTGCGATTATCGGTTACTGCGAATCCTTCATCACGTTCACGGCCTCGCCTAGGGTCAGGTCCTTGTTCAGGCCGCGGGTGAAGCGCATGGAGCGGCTCAGGCGGGCCGTGTCGGCCCCGGCAGTCTGGCGGTCAGCGGTGAGGGCGGCGATGGTGATGGGCTTAGCCGTCTTCTGGATGGTGTCGTACTTATCCGACTCCTCCTTAAGCTGGTGTTGGCTGGCGCGGTAGGTCGTCAACTTGAGCGACACCAGGGTTTGGTCTTTGCGCTTGCGCAAGGTTTCCACAATCTCCGACAGCTGCTGGAAGGCCGGGCTGGCGGCTACGCGGGCCTTGCTGGCGGCTTGCAGCTTGGCGATGTTCGGCTGGTTGTCCCAGGGGCGGTAGCTGGCGGGCTTAATCTCGTCCCACTTCAGCGGGTAGTCCGATTCCTTCTCGCCTTTGTCGAGGTATGACAGCGCATCGGGCAGCACGATGTCCGAGGCCACGCCCTTGAACTGCGTCGAGCCCCCGGTCACGCGGTAGAACTTCTGCATCGTGAACTTGAGCGAGCCAAAGGGCTTATAGGTGTTCAGCTCGGCGGGTAGCGTTTCGTCGAGGTCGATGATGCGCTGCACCGTGCCCTTGCCGTAGGTGCTGGTCGAGCCCATAATCACGCCGCGCTTGTAGTCTTGGATGGCCGCCGCCAGAATCTCGGAGGCCGAGGCGCTGTAGCGGTTCACGAGCACTACCAGCGGGCCGCTGTATTGCACCCTAGGGTCCTTGTCGTTCAGCACGTTGGTGATGCCCTGGCTGGTGCGTACCTGCACCATGGGGCCGCTGGGCATAAACAAGCCAGCCATCTCCACCGCGTCGGTAAGCGAGCCGCCGCCGTTGAAGCGCAGGTCGAAAATCACGCCCTTCACGCCCTCGGCGTTCAGCTTGGCGAGTTCTTTCTTCACGTCCTCGGCCGACGAGCGCCCGCCGTTATCGTTGAAGTCGGCGTAGAAAGCGGGCAGCTTGAGGTAGCCAATCTTAATGCCGCTCGGGTCGTTAATCACGGCCGACTGCGCGTAAGTATCTTCTACCACCACCACGTCGCGGATGATGGGAATTATCTTAGTCGAGCCGTCGGGCTTCTTCACCGTCAGGCGCACCTCAGTGCCTTTCTTGCCGCGAATAAGGGTTACGGCCTTGTTGGTGTGCCAGCCCTCGATGCTCACGGGCTCGGCCGCGCCCTGGGCCACGCGCAGAATGGCGTCGCCCTTCTTCAGCTCGCCCTCGCGGTACGAAGCCGAGCCGGGCACCACGTCCTCAATGTAAATCAAGCCATCTTTTTCGCGCAGCGTAGCGCCAATGCCCTCGAAGCGGCCGGTAAGCTGAATATCAAACTCTTCCTTGTCGCGCGGCGCAAAGTACTCGGTGTGCGGGTCGTAGGTATTGGCAATGACGTTGGCGTAGTTGCTAAGCACCTCGTTGGCATCGGGCTGTTCAGCAAACTGCTCGTCGTAGTACTTAAGCACGCGCTTGCGGGCTTCTTCCTCCATCTGGGCGGGCGTGCGGTCGGGCTCGTTGGTAGCCGGCTCGGCCTTTACCGGTGCCCGGTTAGGTGCGGCGCCGGCGGTAACGGGTGGCACCGTGATGCTGGCTACGCGGTTGCGGTCGTGGCGCTTGTCTTGCTCGTCCATCATCTCGGCCACGCGCACCATCACCTCGTACTTCAGCATCTTGCGCCACTGCTCGCGCTGGTCGGCTGCGTTCGTGGGGAAGGTCGCCTTCTCAAAGTCAGCCTGGTAAGTTTCTTCGTTGTCGAAGGTAAAGGGCTTGGCCAGCAGCTCGTGGGCCAGGGCCTGCATCTGCTTGGTGCGGTCGTTGGCCAGCTTGGTGCTCAGGTCCAAAAACTCGTGCGTGCCCCGCTTGGTTTCGTCGTCGATGTCGTTTTGGTACTTCATCAACTGCGCAATGTCGGACTGCAGCAGCAGCTTCTTGCGGTAGTCGAGGCGCTTGAGCGAGAGGTCGAATACCCGCTTACTGAACGCATCGTCGATGCGCTCGGGCTGGTAGTGCGCCTGGGTGAGGCCCTGCACAATAGTACCGACTAGTACCTGCTCTTTGCCAGGTACAGCCTCGGGGCCGTTGCGTTGATAGAACCGATAGGATGCCAACCCGAAAACGGCCGTAACCAGGCCGGCGTAGGTACTAATTTTGAGGCGGGAGGGAGACATTCGAAGGATAGAGGGGGTAAGAAGGCCAAATGTAGGGTCCAGGGACAACTCCTGCTATCCCGGCAGTATACTTACGCAAAAAACACCGACGAGGCACGGAATAGTGCCGTTAGAAACGTGTCTTTGGTCGGTAAAGTGTGCCCGTTGGGGCGGAATGCCTTTGTGTGAGCAACCACCGGGCCGCTCATTACTGGTATAGTCCCTACTCCCAAGCTCTAGCAGTTACGAGTCACGGCCAATTATGATTTGTCACTGGCCGGCAACTGGTTAGCGTTACCAAGTTGCCGTACAGCCTAGGGCTACGTGCACGGGGCTGGAAGCGAAGCCATATATATACGCATTGCCGCTAGCTACTTTTGGCGCTGACCGCTGCGTTTGTTCCCCAGCGGCTTTTCGCAATGCCCGTTGCTGCTATACCTGCCGCCGCGCGCGCCGCCCTGCTGGGCCTGGCCGTGGGCGATGCCCTAGGGGTGCCCGTCGAGTTTCAGCCCCGCGAAGCCCGCCGCTTCGACCCCGTAACCGGAATGCGCGCCTACGGCACGCACCGCCAGCCCGCCGGCACCTGGTCCGACGATTCCTCGCTCACGTTTTGCCTGGCCGAAACCCTGGCTTGCCCCGGCGGCCTGAGCGCCGCGCCCGACCTGGCTGATTTTGCGCGGCGCGCCGTCAACTGGCTGGATAACGGCTACTGGACCGCGCACAACCAGAGGTTTGACGTGGGCGGCGCTACCCGGGCCGCCATCCAAAGCCTCAAGGCCGGCGTGGCCCCTAGCCAGGCCGGCCCGCGCTCGGAGTTTGACAACGGCAACGGCGCGCTCATGCGCATTCTGCCGCTAGTGTTTCATACTACCTGGCAAGCCGAGCCACTCGACCTGAACGCTGCCTGGACGCTGACCGAAGCAGTGGCCAGCGTCACGCACGGCCATCCGCGCTCGTCGCTGGGCTGTTTCCTGTACTTGTTAGTAGCTCGTGGACTACTTCGGGGCCTAGGGCCGGCTGAAGCTTATGAGCAGATGCGGGCGTTGGCGACTACTTGGTTAGCTACGGGAGAAACACCAGCTGTAGGGGAAGCCAAATACTATCAATGGTGGGTACTTTCGGGAAAATTGCCAGAACAGCCGGAGAGTAATATTTCGTCCTCTGGCTACGTGGCGCACACGCTGGAGGCCGCGCTGTGGTGCCTGCTGCGCTACCCCGACTACCCGAGCGCCGTGCTGGCCGCCGTGAACCTGGGCGACGACACCGACACCACCGGCGCCGTAACCGGCGGGCTGGCGGGCCTGGCCTATGGCGAAGCGAGCATGCCAACCGAGTGGCTGGCCGCCCTGGCGCGCCGAGCCGACATCGAAGAGCTGGCGGCCCGGCTGGCGGCAGGGTAGGGGCTAGCTAGTGAAAGCTAAGGCGTTGTAGCGCGGCAGGCTTTGGTATCAACGGCAAGCGTAGCCCGCCGCCAGCGCTAGCTTGCGCGGCAATCACCCTCGCGAACTTCGACTGATGCGTCTGCTACTACTGCTACTGCTACTGCTTTGGACTACTCTGAGCTGCCACCTGGTCCTAGGGCAGGTTGTGGCCTACGGCCACAATGCCGCCGCCGGCCACCGCCTAGCGGTGCGCGGCGTGCGCCTCTACTACGAGGAGTACGGAGCGGGGCCGCCTTTACTACTACTGCACGGCAACGGCGGGAGCATCCAGGATTTTAAGGAAAACATTGAATACTTCAGCCGGCGCTACCGGGTGCTGGCCCTCGATAGCCGCGCCCACGGCAACTCGCCCGACCCGGCCGACTCGCTCAGCTTTGAGATGCTGGCCGACGACTGCGCGGCCCTGCTCGACGGCCTGCGCCTCGACTCGGCCTACGTGCTGGGCTGGAGCGACGGCGGCATCACGGCCACGCTGCTGGCCCTGCGCCACCCCCGCAAGGTGAAGCGCCTCGTGGCCACTGGCGCCAACTTATCGCCCGACTCCACGGCCCTGGTGCCCTCGCTGTGGCTGCAGCAGCAGCGCGGCTACCAGCAGGGCCGCCACGAAACGCGACGCGACCCCAAGCGGCGCAACGACTGGAAGGTGTTCCTGCTCGACGTGTTTCAGCCCAACGTACCCCTAGGGCACCTGCGGCAAGTGGCGGCCCCCGCCTTCATCATCGCCGGCGACCACGACGTAATTACCCTGGCGCACACGCTGGCCATTTACCGACACTTGCCCCGGGCCTGGCTGTGGATAGTGCCCAACAGCGGCCACGCCACCCTGCAGGAGCACACCACCGAGTTCAACCAGCAGGTAGACAGCTTCTTGCGGGCACCCGTCATTCGGGTAGTGGCGCCGTAGCGCCAGGGTCGTATGCCAAAGCCACTAGTTCGCATAGCAAGCTTAGCAATTCACCGAATAAAATCTTTTACAGTCAGTGCCTTATGATTAAATTGCAGCGCTTATTATAAGGGTTGCGCTATCTATCGTCCGGTTATGTTATGTCCGCTCTGCTATCCCTATCAGCCTTTCGCCCGTATCTCCTTCGCTACATGGACTTTAGCAAATCGTTCGACCAGTATACCACCCGCCGCGACCTGCTCCGGGGATTCTTAGACGAGTACCTGCTGCTGGCTGAGGAGCAGCCCGACCTGGTTGCCCAGTTCACGTTCAACGCCTTCGTCAACTTCTCGTTTGCTTACTTCAAGCTGGGCCGCAGCGCCGAGCAGCTTGGCAACATGCACCAGCAGCTGGTGCAAATGGGCAACCTAGTAGCTACCCGGTCGCTGGCAAGTCTGTAGCGCCCGGCTGCCCCAGTGGCCCCGGGCGAGCCCGCAAGTGCCCTAGGGCCCGCCCAGTACAAAATCGCCCGGCCGCGCCCGAGTGGGTAGCGGCCGGGCGGCATACTAGTTGCGCAGGGGCCAGCCCTACCGGGCAGCGGGCTCCACGTACAGTAGCGTCGACTGGTAAGGTTTCTTGGGCGTGTACTTGTCGTTGAGCAGGAAATAGCCGCCTTGGTAGGCCGCCAGCCCTTCCCAGTTGTAGCCGCGGTACTCCTCGGGTAACTCCCAGAGCGGTTGCCAGTTGAAGCGGCTGCCTTGCAAATCCAGCGAGATGAGGCGGCAGTAGCTTTTGTAGCCCCGCTCGTCGCGGATGAGGCGGTCGTTGGCCACGTCGCTGGGTGGCGTGCGGTACACGGCGTCGTCTCCATCGCCCTTGAAGAAGAAGTTGATGGCCGTATACCGCTGCTTGCCCGTGGCCGTGATGTCGGTGAGGCGGAAGGGCAGCGGCGCGAAGGGCACCTGGGTGGGCACCGTGGCCGGCCCCAGGTGCTGGGTGTTCACCTCAAGCACGTTGTTGGCAGTGAAGGAGTTGTATTCGAAAAAGGCGAATAGCCGCTTGCCCGCCGCCGCCAGCGCCTCGTAGCCCGCGTTGTAGATGTGGCTGCCATCGGGGGCCTGGGGCTTGGGCAGGGGCAGCAGGAACGTCGAGTCCAGCACCACGGCGTCGGGGCGCAGGGTGCCGCGCAGCAAATAGCAGTTGGTGGAAGGCGTGGCGGTTTCGACCGTAAAATAGACCGTCTGCTGCTCGATGAGTAGGGCTTCGAGGCCCTCGTAGCGCTGGCCCGCCCGGCTCATGCGCGCCCGCAGGGCTGGCAGGTTGAGCAGGGGCAGCTTGCGATAGGGCAGCACGTAGGTGGTGTCGCGCAGCTTGCGGTCGAGGTCGGGCAGGCGCAGGGCGTAGAGCTTGGCCTCGGCTTGGTCTTGCAGCCGGCTTTCCGACATCAAATACAGCTCGCGGCCGCCGATGGCCAGGCCCGAAAACTGGTTGTCGTAGTAAGCCAGTTCCTTGGGTAGCGACAGCGGGCGCACCCGGAAGGCCGTCGGGGGCAGCTGCTGGCCCAGGGCCGGCAGCGCCGCGCCACCGAGTAGTAAGCTGGTCAGTAAGCGGCGCGTAAGTCGCGCAGTAGCAAAAATAGAGCGTAGAGGCATAGACGCAGTGAAGGTAGCAACGCGGCCGCATAGCGGCCCGGCCCGGCCACCCCCTAGGGGCACCTGATGGCCCGGTGCCGCACCGGCCAAGCAGCCCTGGCGCCGGCCGCCGCGCCTTTAGTGGCAATGGGTGTGGCGCCCCTAGGCGAGCTACCGGCCGGTTATTGACTTACTTCGTTGCTATGCGTGTACACTACCTGTTGCTGGCCAGCCTGGGCGCCAGCCCCGCCCTCGGGCAGCCCACCCCCAAAAAGCCCCTCGACCACTCGGTGTACGACCAGTGGCAAAGCGTAGCCAACCAGCGCATTAGCCCCGACGGGCGCTACGTGCTCTACCAGGTGAAGCCCCAGCAGGGCGACGGCACGCTGTACCTGAAAGCCAGCGACGGCCGCCTGGTGCGCCAGCTCGGCCGCGGCGACTCGGCCGCCTTTAGCGCCGACTCGCGCTTTGCGGTGGCCAGCCTCAAGCCACGCTACCAGGACGTGCGCCAGGCCCGCATCAAAAAGAAAAAGCCCGAGCAGATGCCCAAGGATTCGCTGGCCGTGGTGACCCTGGGCACCGGCCAGGTGCGCAAATACGCGGGCGTCAAGTCGTATCAGCTGGCGGAGGAAGGGCCGGCGCTGGCGTTTCTGGGCGTGAAGATGGCCGTCAAGGATTCGCTGCAAAAGAAGGCGCCCGTCGATACGGTGAAGAAAATCACCGACAAGCTGCTCGAAACCAAGAAAGAGGGCGCCCTGCTGACGGTGCTGAACCTGGCTACTGGACAAACGCGCACCTTCGAGGCCGTGACCGACTACCAGCTTAGCAAGCCCGGCAACCGGGTGGCCTTTGCCGTGTCGGCTCCCAAGGGCAGCAAGGATATGGCCTCGGGCCTCTACGTGTACGAACTGGCCAGCGGGCGCCTGCGCCGGGTGAGCGCGGGCAAGGGCGTGTACAAGAACCTGGCCTTCGACGAGGCCGGGCAGCAGCTGGCGTTCGCGGCCGAGAAATTCCCCGAAAAAACCGTGCGCAAGCCGTTTAGCCTGTACTACGCCGACTTGCGCGCCGACAGCGCCCGGGTGCTGCTGGCGCCGGGGGCCGCTGGGTTGCCGGCTGGGTGGTCGCCGAGCGCGTTTGGCAAGATTTTCTTCAGCGAGCGGGGCGAGAAGCTGTTCTTCGGCACCGCCCCCGACCCCATTCCGCAGGATACGACACTGGTGGAGTTTGAGCACGCCAAGCTCGACATCTGGAACTACAAGGACGACTACCTGCAGCCCATGCAGCTGAAGACGCTGAAGAAAGACTTGCAGCGCAACTACTTAGCCGTCATCTACCCCAAGGCCGGGGTCAAGCTGGTGCAGCTCGAAGACGAGTACCTGCGCGACTCGTACGTGGCCGAGCGCAACGACGCCGAGTTTGTGCTGGCCCTTACTGACACGGCCAAGCGGGTGGCCATGCAGTGGGAGGGAGGCACCCGCAAGCAGGCCTACCTCGTGTCGACCCGCACCGGACAGCGCGTGGCTATCAACCCCAAGGCCGCCAAAAGCCGCTTCCAGCTCTCACCCGACGGGCAGTTTGTGGTGTGGTACGACTACGAGCAGAAAAACTGGTTTGCGTTTGAGGTAGCCACGCGCAAAACCACTAACCTGACTGCCAAAACCGGCGTAGCCTTTGCCGACGAAGAGAACGACTCGCCCACCGACCCCGAGCCCTACGGCGTGGCGGCCTGGGTGAAGAACGACGCGGCCGTGCTGCTCTACGACCGCTACGACATCTGGAAGGTGAACCCGCGCACCGGGCAGGCCAGCAACTTCACCGGGGGCCTAGGGCGGCGCCAGCACCTGAGCCTGCGCACCAGCCTGCCCCGCGACAAGCAGCGCTGCTTCGAGCCCGCCGAAACCGTGTGGCTGCTAACCCAGGCCGATAGCAGCAAGCAGTGGGGCTACTACCGCAAAAGCCTGAGCAGCCGCCAGCAGCCGCAACCCGCGCTGCCCCTGGCGCCCCTGGTCTACTCGCCCCTGCAGCAAGCCAAGCACGCGCCCGTGTTCCTGTACACTACGCAGAGCGTGCAGCAGTCCGCCGACCTCTACGCGAGCCGCGAACTGCGCCAGCCCGTGCGCCTGACGACCATCAACCCGCAGCAAGCGCAGTACAACTGGCTGACGGCTGAGCTGGTGCACTGGACCACCCCCAAGGGCCACGCCGCTACGGGCGTGCTCTACAAGCCCGAGAACTTCGACCCCGCCAAGAAGTACCCCATGGTGGTGTACTTCTACGAGAAGCTGTCGGACAATGTCTACCGCTACGTGGCGCCTGCCCCGAGTGCTTCCACGGTAAACCCGGCCCTGTTTGCCAGCAATGGTTACCTCATCTTTATGCCCGACATCAGCTACACGGTAGGCGAGCCCGGGCCCTCGGCAACTGAGTACGTGAACTCGGGCGTGGAGGAGTTGAAGAAAAACGTTTGGGTGGATGGCGCGCACATCGGCTTACAGGGCCAGAGCTGGGGCGGCTACCAGGTGGCTTACCTCATCACCCAAACCAATATGTACGCTGCGGCCTGGGCGGGCGCGCCGGTCGTGAATATGACCTCGGCCTACGGCGGTATTCGCTGGGAATCGGGCCAGAGCCGGCAGTTTCAGTACGAGCGTACCCAGAGCCGCATTGGCGGCACGCTGTGGGAAAAGCCTGACTTGTACATCCGCAACTCGCCGCTATTCTCCTTACCCAAGGTGCAGACGCCGGTAGTTATTATGTCGAACGATGCCGACGGCGCCGTGCCGTGGTACCAGGGCATCGAGATGTTTACCGACCTGCGCCGCCTGGGCAAGCCCGTGTGGCTGCTGCAGTACAACGGCGAGGCCCACAACCTGGTGAAGCGCGAAAACCGCAAGGATATTTCCATCCGCGAACTGCAGTTTTTCGACCACTACCTCAAAGGTGCTCCCGCCCCCGTGTGGCTGCAAACCGGCGTGCCCGCCGTGGAGAAAGGCCGCAACTGGGGCTTTGAGCTGACTACGAAGTAGCCGCCCCTAGGGTAGAGCAAGCAAACGAAGCCCGGCTACCACGGCCGGGCTTTTTTGCGCCCGGTGGGGCCCGTTGGCAAGCAAGTAATTTTGCCAACTAGCTTAGTGCTACTTAAATTAGACTTTGCAATTGAGTAGCCTATGCATCCTGTACCCGTTGAAACCGAGTGGCTAGACGCTGAGCCAGACCAGCCGCAAGCGCTTGATACCGAGTGGGAAGAAGCGCCCCTTGAGCCTGCTGCCGCCCCCGAACCACCCGCTAGCGCCCCCGAGGATGCGGAAGTGCTGTGCCCTACCTGCGGCGAGCTGCTGGCTTGGCACGACGAGTTTTCGAGCTGCGCCGCCACCGTTACCGCGCCGGCCTTAGCGCCAGTCATCGCGGCCAACCCCGCCGATGAATTCAGCCAGGAGCCGGCAGATGCGGAGCCCGAGCGGCCGCGCTTGTTTGGCCGGGTAGCCCCGAGGGGCACGTTTGCCTACGAGCTGGGGCGGCTGGTGCAGCCCGCGCCCGCGGGCCCGGCCCAAATAATCTGGCGCGGCCAGCTCAAGGAGCGCCACCCCGAAACCGGCCTCATCCACCGCGTGAACGTGTACCGCCTCAACGACGGCTACTGGGACTGCTACCGCGAAGAAGAGCTGCAAGCCGCTTAGGCAAGAGCAATAAAAAAGGCCATTTCCGAGCAGAAAATGGCCTTTTACAAACGGTTGCGGTCTGGACGGGACTCGAACCCGCGACCTCCGCCGTGACAGGGCGGCATTCTAACCAACTGAACTACCAAACCGTTTGCTTGGCGAAAAACGAATCGTTTTTCGTTTTGGTGGCGCAAAGGTAAGCGCCCAAAAAACAATTCGACAACATTACGCAGCAAAAAACTGCCGTACCAAGCCAAATAAACTGCTGGTAAGCCCTATCCTATTTGCTCACAAGTAGTTCTGTAGCCGCTTGGAAGTGACCCTAGGGTGGGGCTGAACTGTTTTCCCAAGGTCCTAGGGGCCCCAACGCAAAAGTGCCCTGCAAACACGGGGCTTGCAGGGCGCTTTGAAGCAAACGGTTGCGGTCTGGACGGGACTCGAACCCGCGACCTCCGCCGTGACAGGGCGGCATTCTAACCAACTGAACTACCAAACCAGTTGCTTGGGCCAACCCGGCGAACGCAGGCGTTTTCCGTTTTGGTGGTGCAAAGGTAGCAGCGCTACTGCGGCGCTCGCAAGCTGAAAGCGCAAAAAAGTGCCCGTAGCGCGTTAGGGTGGGCGTTGTGGGTTGGCAGTCAAGGGGATTATTTTTCTGCTTAAGGTCTGGCGGGCGCTGAAGTACCTTTGCCGTCCGGCTGGCGCGGCGGCTTTCGGCCGCGCCTACTTTTCCCGCCCTTACTCGCTTATGCTGCTCGATTTTGAACAACCCATTGCTGCCCTCGAAGACAAGCTGCGCCAGATGCAGCAGCTGGCCGAGGAGAGCGACGTGGATGTAAACGAGGCCGCCGCCGCCCTGGAGGCCCGGATTAATTCTCTCAAAAAAGAAACCTACGCCAACCTCACGCGCTGGCAGCGCGTGCAGCTCTCGCGCCATCCCGACCGCCCCTACACCCTCGACTACGTGGAGGGCATGACCCAGAAGTTTGTGGAGCTGCACGGCGACCGCACCGTGGGCGACGACAAGGCCATGGTAGGCGGCTTTGCCGAGCTCGACGGCCACCCGGTCATGATTATCGGGCAGCAGAAGGGCCACAATACCAAGCAGCGCCAGTACCGCAACTTCGGCATGCCCAACCCCGAGGGCTATCGCAAGGCCCTGCGCCTGATGAAGCTGGCCGAGAAGTTCAACCGCCCCATCATCACGCTCATCGACACGCCCGGCGCGTTTCCGGGCTTAGAGGCCGAGGAGCGGGGGCAGGGCGAAGCCATCGCCCGCAACCTCAAGGAGATGTTCATGCTGAAGGTGCCCGTTATCTGCGTCATCATTGGCGAGGGCGCCAGTGGCGGCGCGCTAGGCATTGCCATCGGCGACCGGGTGATGATGCTGGAAAATACCTGGTACTCGGTGATTTCGCCCGAGTCGTGCAGCAGCATTCTGTGGCGCTCGTGGGATTACAAGGAGCAGGCCGCCGAGGCGCTCAAGCTCACGGCCACCGATATGCAGCAGGCGGGCCTAGTGGATGGCATCATCCAGGAGCCCCTAGGGGGCGCTCACACCGACAAGCCTAAAATGGTGGAAACGCTGAAAGAGGCGCTGCTCAACACGTTGAAGGAGCTGGAGGCTATGCCGGCCGATGAGCGCATCTCGCAGCGCATCGACAAGTTCTCGAAGATGGGCGTGGTAGTAGGGTAGGAATTAAAAATGATGAAGTAAAAATTAGAGCCATGCGGTGCAGTTAGCTACGGGACTACAGGCTTAATTTTTACTTCATCATTCATTATTTTTAATTCATCAAAATGACTATTCATCCACTCGATACCGGTTTGTTTAAGCTCGATGGGGGCGCCATGTTTGGCGTAGTGCCCAAGAGCATGTGGCAGAAGCTGAATCCGCCCGATGCCAACAACATGTGCACCTGGGCGATGCGCTGCCTGCTGGTGGAAGATGGCAACCAATTGCTGCTCATCGACAACGGTATTGGCGAGAAGCAGGACGAGAAGTTTCGGGGCCACTTCTATTTGCACGGCGACGACACGCTGGAAAAGTCGTTGCAGAAGCTAGGCTTCACCAGCGCCGACGTGACTGATGTGCTGCTCACGCACTTGCACTTCGACCACTGCGGGGGCTCGGTGGTGCGCCGGCCCGACGGGCAGCTCGTGACGGCCTTCGCCAATGCTACCTACTGGAGCAACCAGGCGCACTGGGACTGGGCCACGCACCCCAATCCGCGCGAGAAGGCCAGTTTCCTGCGCGAGAATATCATGCCTATTCAGGAGAGCGGGCAGCTGCGCTTCATCGACCCGGCCCTAGGGGTGCCGGCCGAATTGCCGCAGCTCAGCGACATCGTGTTTGCTGACGGGCACACCGAAAAAATGATGGTGCCGGTGCTACAATACAAGGGCCGCACGCTGGCTTACATGGCCGACCTGCTGCCCAGCGTGGGCCACCTACCGCTGCTCTACGTGATGAGCTACGACATGCGCCCGCTGGTGACGATGGCCGAGAAAGAAGCCCTGCTAGAGCGCGCCGCTGCCGAGAACTGGGTGCTGCTGCTCGAGCACGACCCCCAGCACGAGGCCTGCACGGTGCAGCTGACCGAGAAAGGCGTGCGGTTTAAGGAAACCCTTCGGCTCGCCGATTTATAAGCAGGTTGATGCAAGCTTCGGCACCCAATTCAGCCCCGGCGCTTTCCCTAGCCCTGTCGGGTGGTGGGGCGCGCGGCATTGCGCACCTGGGCGTGCTGGCGGCGCTCGATGAGCTGCGCCTGCCGGTGGGGGCGCTGGCGGGGGCTAGCTCGGGCGGCATTGCCAGCGCGTTTTACGCGGCAGGCGTGGCCCCGCGCGAGGTGCTGCGGCTGCTGCAAACCACCAGTATTCCGCGCCTCACGCGGCCGGTGTTTGGGCCGGGCGGGCTGCTGGGCCTCGATGCCGTGGGGCAGCTGCTGGAGCGGCACCTAGGGGCCAACCTTACTTTCGAGGCTCTGCGCCTGCCCCTGACGCTAGTGGCCACCGACCTGGAGGCGGGTGAGTCGGTGTACTTCAATAGCGGCCCGCTGCTGACGCCGCTGCTGGCCTCGGCGGCGGTGCCCATTTTGTACCGGCCCATTGACTACCAAGGGCGCCGGCTGGTGGATGGCGGCCTGCTCAACAACCTGCCCGTTGAGCCGCTGCTAGGCCTGGGGATGCCGGTGGTGGGCGTGCACTGCAACCCCATTAACCGCGAGGGGCGGCTGCCGTCGCTGCGGCGCGTGGTAGAGCGCACGCTGCAAATTGCGCTGAGCGCCAACGTGGCTATTCGCAAAACGCAGTGCGCCCTGTTGCTAGAGCCGCCCGCGCTGCGTACCTACCGGCCGCTTGATTTTCGCAAGTCCAACGAGCTGTTTGCCATCGGCTACGAGTACACCCTCGGCCAAGCCGCCGCCCTCGAAGGCCTGCTGAGGTAATAGGAGGTGGGAGTAGTGGTACTAAGAAGAATGACGCGGGCCCAGTTGCTCCTTGCCCCTTGCTTCCGTTACCAAATTGCCCCTAGGGGCTAGCTTTGCCCTCCTACTTCTTCCCTGAACCCGCCCGCAATGGCTGCACGCAAGACTTCATATTTCTGGTATTATATCGCTAAGGCAATTTTTGCAGTGGCTGGCTGGCGGCTGGCCAGCCGGATGCCGCCGGGCATCCCGAAAAGCATGATGATTGCCGCCCCGCACACCAGCAACTGGGACTTCATCATGGCCCGCGCCGCGTTCTACCTCATGGATGTGGATTTGCGCTTTACCGTGTAAAGCGAGTGGGTGCAGAACCGCTGGCTAGGCTGGCTGGTAACGGCCCTCGGTGCCCTGCCCGTGAACCGCAGCCGAAACAACAGCCTCGTCGATGGCATGGTGGAGCTGTTTAATACGCACGATGAGTTGGTTATCCTCATCACCCCCGAGGGCACCCGCGCCTACCAGCCCAAGTGGCGCAAGGGCTTCTACTACGCCGCCGAAGGTGCGCACGTGCCCATTCTGCTCGGCTTCCTAGATTACAAGAACAAGGAAGCTGGCGTGGGCCCAGTCATTTGGCCCACCGGTAACTACGAGAAAGACCTAGAAGAAATCAAATCCTTTTACCGTACCAAAACCGGCCGCTTCCCCGAAAAAGGAGTGCGATAAGCCACTGTAATCGCAATGCTGAGCGCGCTTTGCGGCACGCAAAAAGGACCTCGCTCGCGCTGTCTAGGGTATTCCAAGCAGCGCAAGCGAGGTCCTTTTTGCGTGCCGCAAAGCGCGCTCAGTATTTCTAACTCAGCCGCGCGGCTTGCCAAAGCAACTCGGCCCCTAGGGCGCAGGCAGCGGCTGAAGAGGGGTATGAGGGTGGGCCAGCCGCATTGGGGTCGAAGGCGAGAGGTAGGTAGCCCGTGCCAGCCTGGGCGGCTAGCAGCTGCTCCACGCAGCGGCGCGCTTCAATCGGGTCGGAGCTGGTGAGGCCGCGCTGGGCGAGGGCCAGCGGCCAGATGGCGCCCGGTTCTGTGCGTGGGCTGCCCAGGCCCTCGGCGGTGCGGCCTTGATAGAAATAAGGATTACCGGGCGAGAAAGCTAGGTGGCGCGTGGCCTGATACACCGGGTCGGTGCGCGGCAGGGCGTCGAGGTAGGGTAGGGTGAGCAGGCTGGCAGCGCCGGCCGTGGCGGGCAGCGTGTAGCCGCCGTAGCCATCCACCTCGGCGGCGTACACGGAGCCTAGGGTGGGGTGGGGCACCACGGCGTGCTGGCGCAGGGCCACAGCTACTTCGTCGGCCAGCTTCATCAGGTCGGCGTAGCCAGCATCGTCGTGGTAGATGTCGTTGAGCATCAAGGCCGCTTGGCGCAGGCTAACCACCGCCAGAAAATTGGCGGCCACCGGAAAGCCTAGGCGCGTGGCCTCGCCACCGGGCCCAAACGCCACGGCTATCAGACCGCAGGGACGCACTGGGTAGCCGGCGCCCCCTAGGGGCCGGGTGGCGAGCGCGTCATTAGTGAGGTGCTGGTAGCGGTAAGGGCCAGGGCCGGTTTTCTGCTGCTCGCGCAAGGTGCGCACTACGGCTGCCAGGGCCTGCCGCCAGTCGGCCCCAAAAGGCTGCTGGTCGCCAGTGACTTTCCAGTAGTGGTAAGCTAGGCGTAGCGGATAGCACAGCGACTCCAAAGCCCACTGGCGCGTGTGCACGCCCGGCGCGGGAGGCGGCTGGGTGCTAGTATCCGCGCTGCGGCGGGTGGGGTCATCGTAGAAGGCGTTGGCGTAGGGGTCGAGCAGGAGGCAGCGTGTTTGCCGCCGTATCAACCCAGCTAGCAGTTCGCGCAGGCGGGCTTCGTAGGGCGCCAGGCGCAGGTAAGGCCACAACTGCAAGGTAGAATCGGTCAGGTCGAGCACGCCCGGTGTGTCCGATTCTACAAATGTGTCGAGCTGCCCGCCGGCCCGGCCCAGGCGCACCGTTAGGTCGAGCGGGCGGGCTAAGCAGTTGCCATACAGCCAGGCCAGCGCCGGGTCGGGCGCGTGTCGGCCAAACTCGGCGATGGCCTCCTCCACGGTTTGGCTGCGAAACCGGCGCTGCCCCTCGGGTGGCCGCACCACGGGCAGTTCGGCTGCTTTAGGGAAAGGGGCGCGGCGTGAGGACATGAGTGGAAAACGAAGGAGCTAACAAAAATGCGGCGCAAAAAGAAAAGGCGACCCGAGGGCCACCTTTTGGGGGATACGTGAAAGATAGTAGTGGGGCAACCTCATCCCCGGCCCTCTCCTAAAGAGAGGAGAGCCAGCCCACCCCTGTCTTGCTCCATCGTGGCTCCCCCCTCCCTAGGAGAGGGGGCTGGGGTGAGGTTGCCTTGCTATTCCTTGGTAAACCGGCGCGTGAGGGCCGGCTGGTCGGCCTGGGCGGGCACGGCTAGCAGGTAGAGGCCGCCCGGCAGGCTGCTCACGTCGAGCGAGCCGTTGCGCAGCTGGCCCGTGCGCACCGATTGCCCTAGGGCATTCACGATGCGGAAAGCCGCGCCCTCCAGCGCCGGGGCCACTTCCAGCGTCAGCTGGCCGGCCGTAGGGTTGGGATAAAGGCTGAGTTGTGCGGCATCGGGCGCGGTTGCCAGGGCAGCAGCAGCAGTCGTGCGGGCCCCGCTGGCGCTGCTGATGCGCATCCAGTTGATGTTGTAGCCGCCAGTTTGGGCAAAGACGCCGAAATTGTAGGTGCCGGCAGTTACAGTTACCGTTTTCGAAACCGTGGTCCAGCTCTGCCAGCCGCCAGTGGCCGGAATGGTGGTGTTGCCAAACTGGATGTTACCCGCGTTCAAATCCGACGAAATGGTACCGCCGCTGGGGCTGGCCACCCGGTACTCGATGAGGTAGGTGCCGGTGCTGGGGAAGGTAATGCCGTTGAAAACCAGGTAGTCGCCGGCATCCACGTAGCCCATGTCCTGGCCGCCGCCGGTGTCGGCGCAAGCTTCGGCCGTCATGCCGCTATTCACGTTGGCCGTTTCGGCTTCCAGCTGCTTGCTGAAGGCGGCGGTGGCGGCCTGAATCTTGAGGGAGGTCGTTTTGTCGTTCCAGTTGCCGGTGCCTAGGGCGTTGTTTACCAAGCAGCTGTTGCTGCCAGTCACGGTCAGCGCGGCTCCGCTAAAGCTGTCGTTTTCGTACAGTACCACCGAGTAGCCGCTGTTCACCTGCAAGGACGAAACGTCGTCGTTGGCAATGCCTTTGGCTTGCAGCTGGCTCAGGGTGTAGGTGCCTGCGGGCAGGCTCACGGCCGTGCCAGTGTAGTTGCAGTCTTTGTAGAACGTGGCCACGCCCGTGCCGGTGCTACCCCCAGTCTGGCCCGCAAAGCCGCCCCAGGTGGCTACCACCCGGGTGGGCTGGGGCGTTTGCAGGGTCGCCGACTGGTCGGCCACGTCGTCGTAGGCAAAGCCGTAACTGAGGTTATCGACGCTGATGCCGGGCAGGTGCCAGAAGCGGGCGTAGTAGTTCATGGGCGCCGCTTGGTAGAAGCTGCCCACATTATAAAAGTCCTGCTGGCCGGGGGTGGCGCTGGTGGTGTTCACCACGTGGCGGTTGATGGCGGCGGTTAGTTGGGCCTGCACCACGAGGTCGCAGTCGCCATCGCTCACGCGGTTATCGAGCAGGCCCTTGCCCTCGAAGGCCATTTGGGTGGTGGGGCGCCCGTTGATGATGCCCGTGCGGCCCTGGTAGGCGCCCGACTGGCCCACTACTACCAGGCGGTCGTTGGCATCGACGCGGCCCTTAAACACGCCCGCGTTGCCGGCGTTGAAAATCAAGTCCACCGATTTGTACTTGTTCCAGATGGCGTCGATGTAGCTCTTGAAGTAGTTGGCCTGCGCGCCGGCCGTGGTGCCGTTGGTGCCATCCGCAAACGCCGGCGACTTGGACGGGAAGGTGATGACGCCCGTGGTGCTGTTGACGGTGCTTTGGAATTCGGTGGGCACGTTGGCTTTGTAGGCGCTCACGATGTCGGCGGCCGTTTTCAGCTCGCCGGTTTTCTTGTAGTAGCCGCCGTTGCCGTACAGCTCCAGGCCCATCGGGTACTGGAAGGCATCGACGCGGGTGGTATTGCCGAAGAAGCCGTACTGGTTGTTGGTCAGCTCAATGGTTTCGAAGACGATGTTCTGGTTGGGGTTGGTGCTGTTTTGCAGGTTGGGCCCGGCGTAGCCGTTGGGTGCCCCGCTGGCTCCGAAGAAGTAGAAGTACAGCTGCTGCCCGCGCGAGATGTACACCCGGCAGCCCGCAATGCTGGGCAGCGTGAACGTCTTGTTAGGGATGGCGCTCAGCCGGAAGAAACAGGCCGCGTACTTCGAGTTCAGGCCCGGCCCGGTGTTGCCGCCGTAGGTAGGGCCGGTTACGGTGTTGTAGCTGCTGCTCATGGGCAGCACCTGGCTGTTGGTGGGGTTCACCCACACGTGGTTGCCGCTGGGGTCGATGCCCACGATGGCCACCCAAAGGTCGGCATCGGCCGTGGGCGAGTTGTTGGCCAGCGTGAACGGGATGCTGCCCTGGGCCGAAGCCTGCTAGCTGCCGAGCACGGTGAATAGCCTCGCCAAGGCGAGTAGTAGTATGCGCATAACAAGTAAAGGGATAGGTGGGAAAAGGATGTTGCCCGGCCCAGCGGGTCGCCGCTGCCCGCTGGCCTAGCCCCTCACTATCCCCCGATAGAGGGCCAGGGCCAGCCAACCAGCGACAACCCGCGAGCCGAACAATCCAAAAGTGGGAGGTTTGCGCGGCTTGCGCAAGTGGGTAGCCTGGGCCGTAGCAGGTGGCGGCGGGGCAGTTATCCGCTTAGGGCGCACACGGCCTGCAGTCCCACTGGCACCCCTAGGGCCCACTTTTAGAGTAGTGCCATTCGCTTAAAAAACAAGAAAAATTTTCGGTATTGAGTTATCCGCGCCCAATCGTTTGCGGTGCTTGAGCCGGCAGGCCGCTAGCCAGCGTTAGGCACGCAGCTTAACCTTTCGGGCGCGGGCGCAGTAGGCACCCTAGGGCCGGGCGCGCAACCCAAGCGTAGGCGCACCCGCTGGGGCTAGCTTCTTCCTTTTCCTCCTCCACTCATTCTTATGTACCTGCGTTTTCTTGCGCTGCCCGCCGCCGGGCTGCTGTTAGCGGCCTGCACCGGCGGGGCTGGCACCGAAAAATCGTTCGACACGGCCACGCCGCCGCCCGTGCCTACTTCCGATAGCGCCAAGCAGCTGGTGCTGGTGGCTACCTCCGACACCATCTGGAACGGGGTAGCCGTGAGCGACAACAACCGCGTGTTCGTGCTGTTTCCGCATAACGAGGGCAACCCCGGCACCCGCATCGGCGAGCTGAAGGATGGCAAGGTGACGCCCTGGCCCACCCGCGCCTGGAACGCCTGGACCAAAGAGGGCGACCCGGCCAAGACCACCTTCGTGCGCACCAACTCGCTGCGCTTCGGCCCCGACGGCCTGCTGTGGATAGTGGATACGGGCACGCCCAAGAGCGACGCCCCGCCCATTACCAACGGCCCCAAGCTGCTGGCCTTCGACATTGCCAGCGGCCAACTGAAGAAGTCTATTCCGCTCGACAAGCTGGTGAAGCGCAAGAGCTTCGTGGACGACCTGCGCTTTCACGGCGACATGATTTACGTGACCGATGCCGGCGCCCCGGCCCTGATACTGCTAGACCAGAAAACCGGGCAGGGCCGCCGGGTGCTCGAAGACGACAGCACCACCACCGCCCGCCGCCCGATGATAGGTGAGGGCAAGAAAATGGTGAAGCCCGACGGCAGCGACGTGAAGCTGCACGCCGACCAGATGGAGGTGTCGCCCGATGGCAAGTATTACTATTTCCAGACGGCGGCCGGCCCCATGTACCGCGTCGAAACGAAGTTTCTGGACGACCCTAGGGTCTCGTCGGCCGACATTGCCAAGCAGGTGACCTACTTCTTCAACTCGCCCACCTGCGGCGGCACCACCATCGACGCCGAAGGCAACCTCTACATAGCCGACGCCAACGAGAAGCGGGTGCTGAAAGTGACCCCCGACGGCAAGAGCAGCACCCTGGTACAAAGCCCCGACCTGATATGGGTGGACGCCATGTGGCTAGACAAGAGCGGCAACCTGTGGATGCCCGTGCCGCAAATGAACCGCACCGCTGGCTTCCAGAAGGGCGTAGAAACGGTGCAGTTTCCGGTTAAGCTCTATAAGATGCCCCTCGTCGCCTCACCGCTGCGCGACTAAGCGGCGCAATAGGTAGCCAACGCAAAGACCCAGCCGCGCACAGTGCGGCCGGGCCTTTGCGTTTGCCTAGGGGCTAGTTGTGCGAAAAAAGGCTCTGGGCGAAGTAGTCGAAGCAATAAGCTTCGGCAACGGGCTGGTTGAGGTAGCGCCGCAGCTTGCTCAGGTCGCCGAAGCAGGGAAGCACCCAGTCGAGAAACTGGCGCACGGTGAAGGGAGTATCGGCGTAGGCCAGAAAGGAATGCGAGTCCTCGGCAAACTCTATGTGGTCGAGCAAACCCGGTTGGTACTCCTCCAAAATGGTCTCGATATGCTCGCGCCAGCCCAGCCCGTCGCCGTCGAAGCCGTAGTCCTCGAACAAGGACGAGTAGGCCACCAGCTCGCCTAGTTCGGCCACGATGACGTAGCGCCGGGCCGGGTCGGCCTGGTCGGGAGTGGTAGTAATTTTAAAAGGGTAATTCGTACGCATATCGCAAGGGCAGCCCACCCGGCACCGGTCGCCGGCTTATCCAGTACGGCTCGGCTAGGAGCCTGGGTTACGCCTCCCGGAAAAAGCTGGCTCTGCGTAAATATAAGCTGGTTAGCAGTGAATTGCGCATCGTGTTGTCTGCTAGCTAAAACGAGCGGCGTATTACGGTGGCGTGCTACCTATAAAAAGTCCATTCTAAGGCGTTTTCGCAGCGTTTTTTACGTGCCGCAGTAGTCGGCCAGATGCTGCCTACAGCGCCGCAGCCCAGGCTTTTATGCTGTATTACCTGGACTGGGTCCTACTTTTAGTGTCCCATTTGGCTTGCCAGCTGTTTAGCGCCGTGAATTTTTCGTCCGACTCTCTCGCCATCACCTTTCGCCCTGACCTGGAGCAACTGACGGCGCGCTGGCAGCACACCATTTCGCCAAACGAATTGATGGCTGGCTATGAGGCCCTGCGCCAAGCGGCCCTGCACTACGGCTGCCGCTACTGGCTGATTGATGCGCGTCGGCGCGTCAGCCGCTCGAACAACGGCCCCGAGTGGGTCACGACTCAGTTCCTGCCCCAGTTACAGCAAGAGCTGGGTGGGCGCCTGTGCGTGGCCTTCCTGGTGCTGCCGCACTTCCTCACGGGGCTGCCCGCCACGCTCGTGGTGCCGCCGGCCAGCGCCCCAGTGCAATTCGACCGCTTCCTCGACGAGGGCGCAGCCAATGCCTGGCTGGCCACCCAGCAGGCGGCCGCCAGGCCCTAGGGCTTACGGCAGGTAGGCGCTAGGGCCCGGTGCCGGCCAACCAGCTAGCGTCGGCGGCGCCACAGCAGCAGTGCGGCGCTCAGCACCCCTAGGGCGGCAATGGTGATGTCGCGCAGCAGGCGGCTGTGCTGGGCTTCGGCTAGGTCGTCGCGCAGGGCGCGCTCGCGCAGGGCGGCTTGCTGGGCCCGCAGCTGCGCCTTCTGCAGGTCGTCTTGCAGCTCGGCAAAACGCTGGGCCGATACGTTGCGGTCGTCGCGGCTGGTGTTTTGCAGGGTGCTGGCGGTGGTTTGGGCGCGCTGGGTGGTGAGGTTAAGGGCGGCCACAATCTCGGCGTCCTTATCGACGATGCCCTGCAGGGCCGTCACCACTTCCTGCAAGTCCTGCTTGCTGGGCTTGTTGCTAAGGCCGAAGAGGGCGTGGCGCTGGGCGGTGGCCGCCTCGTAGTGCTGCACCAGCGCTCGGCGCTCGGCCAGCAGGTGGGGCAGGGGCGAAGCGGAATCGATGACAACCGGCGACTGGCCCCAGGCGGTGAACCCGAGCAGCAGGGCGGCCAGCAGCGGGGCCAACCCGCGCCACGGCGGGCAACTGAAAAATGAACGCATGGCTAGAAAATGAGAACCTGCAAAACTAGCCGCTACTGTGGCCGAAGCCCTGGCGGCGGCGTATAAGCTGCAGCGCACTTATTCGTCGGCCCTAGGGGGCGGCCCGCCCCATGCTGAAGAAGGAAGAGATTTTTTTTACCGATTGGCACCGCTGGCTATTTGGCACGGCTCCGCCCTCATTTTTGCTAGAAGCAGCGCTACGGGCCGTCATTATTTTCGCGCTGATGGTGCTGATAATGCGCCTGATGGGTCGCCGGCTGAAAGGTGAAATCTCGATTGCCGAGCTAGCCGTGGTGCTCACCTTTGGCGGCATTATTACCAAGCCGCTGCACGTGCCCACCGTGGGGCTGCTGCCGCCCGTGGCGGTGCTGCTGGCATTGCTGGGCATGCACCGCATCAACAACTGGCTGGCGCACAAGTACCGCCCGGTGGAGCTGCTGGAGCAGGGCGACGTGGTAGTAGTAGTGCGCGACGGCTGCCTCGACCTGCCGCAGCTGCAAGCGGCTTCGCTCTCGCGCGACGAGCTATTTGGCCTGCTGCGGGTCGAAAAGGTGAAACACCTGGGCGAATTGTGGCGGGTGTACCTCGAGTCGGACGGCGTTTTCAGCGTGTATCAGCGGCCCGCGCCCCAGCCAGGCCTCAGCATTATGCCCCCCGAGGACGCCCCGCCGCCCGCCACGGATGGACCCGCCCAGGGCCGGCTGGTGTGCGAAGCCTGCGGCTTTTTGGCCCCAGTTGCTACCACTAGTGCCGCCCACTGCCCGCGCTGCGCCGCCCAGCGCTGGGTGCCCGCAACCGTTTAATATTTCAACACCGAGCAACCACTACCCATGCTGCTGCTAGCCGCCGAGCCCACGCCCCACCTCACCGACTACGCCCGCATCCTGATGGGCGACATGCCGGCGAGCTACCTGCTGGAAGGGGCTCTGCGCATGGTGGTGCTCTACGTGGTCATGCTCGGCAGCCTACGCCTGATGGGGCAGCGCATGGCCGGGCAGTTCAGCCGGCCCGAGCTGGCGGCGCTGGTGTCGCTGGCCGCCACCATTGGCCTGCCGCTGCTCTCGCCCGAGCGCGGCCTGGCCGAGGCCTTTGTGATTGCGGCCGTGCTGGTGGTGGGGCAGCAGCTAGTAGCCCGCATCACGGCCCGTTACCCTAGGGTGGGGCGCACCGTGAAAGGCAGCTACACCTTGCTAGTGGCCGACGGCGTGCTTAACCTGCCCCACATGGAGCAGGCGGTGCTTTCGCAGGAGCGGCTGTTTGCCCAGCTGCGCAGCAAAAGCCTCGGCCACCTGGGCCAGGTCGAGCGCCTCTACATGGAAGCGGGCGGCAAGTTTAGCCTCGTAAAAGCCGACGAGCCCCGGCCCGGCCTCTCCATTCTGCCCAGCTGGGACGCGGACTTTCGGCAAGTGCAACCCGACGTGGCGGGGCAGTTTGCGTGCCGCCAGTGCGGGCAAGTGCACCCCGCTGCGCACACGCCCACCAGCGCCTGCACTAATTGCCAGGCTCAAGATTGGGAACCAGCCGTAGAAGCGGGCGAGCTGGCCCAGGCCGCCGCGGACTAAAGGTGCCCCGGCGCCCCTAGGGCCTCCGGCAGGCAAGCACCGGGTTGCAGCGCCCCGACGGGCGGGACCAGGCGGGCCAGCTAAATGTATAGTCCCAGGGAGTGATGGTGTATTTTCAGGTCTTGAATTTCGCACGCACCAATGGGACAAATACTCCACGGCAGCGCCCGCACAACGCAGGCAGTACGGCGCGCTATCCAACA
>Ga0160427_10000144_pt1 | contig 49511 bp, 63 predicted proteins | sample SolpanmetagenomL_FD_108194 | JGI IMG/M metagenome (GOLD analysis project Ga0160427, IMG submission 108194) | Solar panel surface microbial communities from Lawrence Berkeley National Laboratory, California, USA - L | ecosystem: Engineered > Built environment > Solar panel > Unclassified ...
CTCAATCCTGAAAAAATCGCTGGCGACGTACCCCTTGAAAAAAGGCATCAGATGATTACGGATGCGCGTGTCGCGCATCCAACGGTGTCGGTGCGTCGCCTCTGTACACTGCACGATGTCAGCTGGGCCGACCCCAACACGTAGGCCCCGCCGTGAAGGTAGAGGACGGCGGCCATGGGACGGGCACCTGCGGGACGAACCCACCACCCGGGCACGCCGCCCACGTGGGTCTGCTCCAGGATCACGCCCTCGACGCTGGGCGTGTGCAGCATGATCTGGTCGAACGGACTACGGAACTCCGGCAAAAGGGGCATCTTCGTGGGCGACATCTCCGCACGCATGGCTACGGCCGACGCGCGGTCCTCGGAAGCCAGAGGATGATGAATGGCAGCAGTGTTGATGGTTGTCATACCAGTACACCTCGGGGTCAAGATGGTCGAGCGAATGGCGGCCATAGACAGCCGATCGGCACGGGAAAGTGCAGGTGGCTTGGGTCGGATTCGGGAGATAGGCGCCGGTCTGGGCTCAGCCAGCGCCTTGCGTGGTTAGGCCTATCGTGCCTCGTACGCCGGGCAGTGACTGCCCCTCCCAGGCGAGCGCCGCCTCCCTGAACGAGAAGGGCCGGTCAATGACTGGACAAACCTTCCCGGCGTGCAGGACCTGTTCGAAGGCGCGAAGACCATCTCCAGAGGGTGAGTGGGGAGCGTGCAGACCGGAACACCGTGTACCTGATCGCCCGGCATCTCCCCTCTGCACGCCATACTCAGAGGCCAAGGCCGGAACGCCACCACCATGCGGTGGGTACCTCGGGAAAGGGAGGCCATGTCTTCCCAAGAGCAGGACTGCGGGCCGGGCTTCTCGCTCCTTGCATCGGTTCGACTCACGGGATGGGGTGGCCGGTATGTTCCACAACTGCCAGAGCGGGGAGCAGCGCACCGGCAGACGTCCCAAACGTCCCAGCAGCACATTCTCCCAGCAGTGCGCTGAGCCACCGCACCCTGTACCAGAAGGCGGTGGCTGGCCGTCATCCGTTCCTGCATTCCGCCGGGTGTCACGACCCGGCGCAGGTTCCCCATCCTGATCATCACACGACTTCCGAAATCCGCAGCGGTACCCACCGAAATGCAGGCGATTCACCCCCGGTCGCAGACGAGAACCTGATGCTATCGGAGGCCATGTTCAGCGCTCGAGGAGACGGCTGAATGCAGGTCGCCTTCCAGCAGGCACCACGCTGGCGTCGGGAAGGCGACCGACGCGGGGTCAAATGGTCAGCGCTGTCGACGGTAGTTGAGGGCGAGCAGGCCGGATGGAAAGGCCGTGGAGTCTTCCAGGCTCATCACCTGACGTTCCACGCCGGGGAGGAACAGGTCCAGGCCCGCTCCCAGCACCACAGGACTCACCGTCAGGCGGTATTCATCGATGAGGTCATGTTGCATCAGCGTGTGACCCACACTTGGGCTTCCCAACACGGCAATGTGCCCGCCACTCTCCCGTTTGAGGTTCCTGATCTCTTCAGGCAGGTTCTTTGCAATGAACCTCGTGTTGATCCAATCGCTTCGGTCGAGAGTCGTCGACGCCACGACCTTCTCGGTCGAGTCGAGCCAGACCGCGTGACGGCGTTCGTAATCCGTGCTGTCCGGGTTCGTGGGTACGGCCGTCCAGTGGCTCTGCATGCCCTCGTACGTCACGCGGCCCCAGACGACTGTGGTGACCTCACTGAGCACACTGGCCGCGTACTGTTCGAGATCTGGGCCGTAACTGACCCAGCCGAGATCCCACGGGGCGGGACCTTGCACCTTACCATCGAGCGACGAATGCAATAACAGAACCACTTTTCTCATGGTGTATCCTTTGGTGATGGCCGGAGCTTGTCCGGTACAACCAGATGTTCCAGCGGGCGAGGGGGCGGCCGGACTTGGGTGCGGGACTGTCTCCCAGGCGAGTAAAATCCTGGGTGTCGCGTTCAAGGGCCGCCTGTCATGAACTGGCCTCCGGTCGAAGCCGAATGACGGGTGAAGATCAGTGATAGCCCCGCCCGTTGTCATCGGACGTGGAGTCAAGCCATCGGTGTCCTCGACGCGCCGCGCCGAGCGCGCAGATACAGGGGTGTTGCCTCGCGCTGCCTCAGGTTTCCCTGGTCTGAAGTTCGCCGATGTATCGATCCAGCTGCTCGAGGGTCTTCCGGGCACCTTCGATGGCATGGAAATGCTGTGCCGCCTGGTCACGTTGCGCTTTGCTGTTGAAGACGGCACGAAGGGTCAATTCGGTCCCGTCTCCGTATTCCGTGAAGGTCACGGTCGTCTGGAAGGCATCCGGGTCGTGCTCGTTGGCACCGTGCGAGTATGTAATCCGCTGTGGGGGCACGATTTCTCGCCAGACAACGCAGTTCGGCCGGGCCAGGCCGTCCGGCCCGCTCATATCGAACGCCCAGACTCCACCCTCACGGAACTCGAAGCTATGCGTCGTCGTGCTGAATCCGTGCGGCCCGAACCAGCGGGCGAGATGATGGGCTTCGGTCCAGGCCCGGAATACCAGCGGCCTCTGCCCGGCAATGCGGCGAGTGGTCACGATCTGCCGGTCTTCTTCTTCTCGGTCGAGGACATCATTCGTTCGCATGGTCGTCCTCCTGTTGCTGAAGTTCCTGAACATACTCTTCCAGCCGCTCGAAACTGCCGCTCCAGAAGTGTTCGAACCCGCCGGTCCACGCGTGCAGCTCGCGGAGCGGTTGCGCGTTGAGGGTGTAATACCGTTGGCGGCCATCTTCACGTACCTGCACCAGGTCTACTTCCAGCAGCACCCGCAGGTGTTTTGAGGTAGACGAGGGTGCGAGCGCGAGGGCGTCGGCGATCTCGGAGGCAGCTTTCTGCCCACTTTGCAGCAACCCGAGGATGCGCCGGCGTTGCGGCTCCGCGACGGCGTTGAACACATCCGAGGTCGTCGCTGCGCGTGCCACGGGTTAAATTTATTTCCTATATAGGAAAATGTCAAGGCGGCCTGCCAGGAAGGGCGCACACACCACCCCGGAAGAGTTCCGGTCAGTCTCACCAAAGCCGCAAGTGGATGCCGACGTTGACTGTGATTTCGGTCACACCCGGGGCTCGGCGATTGACCTCAGGTGCCGATGCTCACTCGTAGTACTCTGGCAGCTTCCTCAACTCTGCCCACTGGGCCGGGTCGTGCCCGAAAATGACCAGTCCGATCTGCTCGCGGTCCACCAGGTCCAGCAGCTTCACCGTGCTGGCGTGAATCGCGCCGGCGTCCGGGTTGTTTTCGTCTGCCTCCGTGTCCCGGCGGAAATCCTTTCCGAACGAGACAGCGTCGACCGTCAACAGCACCGGCCCCGTTTCGGGCAGCCGCACCAGAACTGACTGGTGACCCACGACATGCCCGCTCGTCTCGATCAGTTCCAGTCCTGGACGCAGCACCGTGTCCCCATCCACCAGCCGGATGCGCTCCATCGGCTGATCCCACTCAGGGCGGGTGGCCGCGAACCTCGGATTGCTCTCCGCATCCAGATGATGCGCCCGCTGCACCACATACTGCGCCCGCTTGAACGCCGCGTGCCGTCCGGCATGGTCGTCGTCGTAGTGTGTGGAAATGACGGTATCGATATCGTCCGGGGTCAGACCAATGCTCGCCAGCTGTTGGATGACGTCCTGACCATTTTCGAAGCCCGCCGATCCTTCCGGAATGACTTCGGGCAGTCCCGTGTCGATCAGGATGTTGCTGCCGTCGTCCGTCTGCACCAGATAGCACACGATCGGAATCTGGTATTCGGGCACGGATCCTACCTGCATCAGGTACAGGCGCTTCACAGGTTGCTGGCTCATCAGGTCCTCCCTACGATCAAGTCTGGGTATGGGGTGTTGCGAGCGCCGCTGGTCGCGTGCGGGGGCGGATGTCAGTGGCGCGCGCGAATTCATGACTGGTCGGGCTGCACAGGCGCTGGCCCGAACAGTGTCTTGTAAAAGCTCTCCATGCGGCCTTGTCCTGGAGATTTCCCATTTTGGACATACTTGGGGTCACACCGATGGACCGCAAGCGATCCACGTCCACCCGAGTCGCGTCTTGAACGTCCTGATCCGGGTAGTGAAGAAGTCCTGCTGCTGGACAACGGTGCGTCAACGCCTCTGCTCATATTGCGTGAGGAGGGCCGCGCCTATCTGGTAAGTGGAAATCATGCTACGACTGTTGTTGCTGGCAAGGATGCCCTGCCGTGTGACAACGCCATACCTGAAAGGCAGGGCGCTCAAGAAGTCGATGTCACACCCGGCCTACCCAGGTGTGTACACCATCCACATTACTACACGGGCAACAGAATCACCACCGGTTTTCCACTTGAAACAGAATCATCTTTGGGAACGGTCGCCCAGCGTGGAGGCTGGCGGTCAGAGAACACGACGTAGGGTGGAACCTGAGGAGAGGGACGCTTCCCGTTCGGGCTCGCCACACGTCGCTCCGAGCGGGACGGTCTTCCCTGGGATCTGCCTGACGATAGGCTCGTTCCTGAGGCGGCGACGCCGGGAACCAAGGGTGGCCCGATTTGGGTTGAGAGGGCGCCGGAGCGGGAAGTGACGCCAGTCAACCGTGGTGGACAGCGCGACGCTCGTGGTGGGCAAGCCAACAGATACGAGACGGTTGAGGATCTGTTTGAAGTGGGTCACGTCGCACACAGACCTTCAGCAGGAAGCTGGGGTCGCCGGGGACGCGGTGGACTTTCGAACACCTCCGGAGGGCGGCGCATCATGGCAACCGCAGGGGTGCAGCGATGACGGGTGATACTCAGTTGGATGAACGCCGTCACTGGGCGCCCGAGTTGCTGGGCGTCGGTCCGGTCATGGGAGCCGGTGATGAGCTCCAACGACCCTCTCCTCTTCCCAGCGAATCCGGAAGCTCAACAGCCCGTCTGCCAGGAACCGGTCGTCGCGCGCCTGCAGGTCACGGCAGAAGAAGAATCTTCCCGGTACTTTCGCGCCCTTCCAGAAACCGGTGGGCTACCGCCCCCTCCGCCAGGCGGAACTGCGCGGCCACCCGAACCCGCAGGCGTCCCTCACGCACCAGACCGAACAGCTTGGCCGCGCGTGAACGGCGGTCATCAGCAGTGCGCAGAATATTCCACAGATCGCCACCTGTCAGCGTCTTCGACGTATCCATTAACGTTCTCGGGTCCACCAGGGGTGGGGGGCCGCCTGCCATGCCGTAGAAGACCACGTGGCCGCCGACCCGCACCGCCTCAAAACTCCCGGCCAGGGTGCTTCCGACCGAGTCGTATGCCACGTCCACCCCACCGCCCCCGAAGGACGTGGCCCGCCCCACCCAGTCGTCCTGATACAGCGCGACCGCCTCCGCACCGGCCTCGCGCGCCAGGTCGGCTTTCGCCGGACTGGAGGTCAGCCCCAGCACCCGAGCGCCCTGTGCTGCGGCCAATTGTATGAGGAGCTGTCCCACCCCACCACCCGCTGCATGCACCAACACCGACTCATCCCGGCGGACCAGGTGACTGTCGCGGATCAGGAACTGTGCCGTCAGGCCCTGAAGCAGCAGGGACGCTGCCATTTCGAACGAGACGTCATCCGGCAAGGGAATCAGCTTGTCTTCCGGCACCGCCACGAGCTCCGCATTTGCAAAGGGGCTGTCGGCGAACGCCACCCGCGTACCCGGCGCCAGGGCGGACCCGGGGAGGGCGCTCTCCACCACGCCTGCCGCCTCGTAGCCAGCGATGAACGGCGGCGAGCCGGCCAGATGGTAGTCACCGCGTCGTCGGTAGATGTCGGCGAAGTTCAGGCCGATCGCCCGGGTTCGGACGAGTACCTCGCCCGCCAGCGGGACCGGTTCAGGTACGTCCCGGTAGGACAGCACCTCGGGGCCACCAAAGGTATCGAATGTAAGAGCTTTCATGGGGGCGCAGGCTAGCACGCCGAAAACCAGTGCAGGAGGTCCTTTGCGGCGGTGTCGCTTCGGCCGGGAGGCTCCGGTAAGGACCGCGGGGGACGTCGCCGGCCGTAACGGGATCCCGGCACCGTGAACGTGATGAGGTTGGCCTCTTGGCAACGGGGCCAGCTTATGCAGACTACCCCTCTCTGTAGCGCCCCGAACCTGAGCCGGTCAGGGGACGAATGAACACAGGGGCCCCGCAATCCCCTTGATCCGACCATCATCCGGAATGTACGAGGGTTTCTGACCTGAGTGGACTTTCTTCGCAAATGCCGGCGATGGTGCCGAAGCTCAGTAGTTTTGGACGTCGGGCGGTGCCAATCCGCCCAAGAGAACAAAAAATCCTAAATTCTCTACCGAAGTCTGATTCCAGATTTTTACCCGGTCACCGAGCTGATCCTGTAAAACGCATGGCGCCTGCCATGGTAATCACACTCTTTGACAAAATGAAAACCTGCTTTTTCAAGGACTTTGAGACTGCCTGTATTCTCCGTGACCGCGAGGGCCAGAAGATCTTTGCTTAATTGCGGGTCTGGATGAATGAAATGCCATTCGATCAGAGCACACGCCAACTCTGTGGCGAGACCCTGCCCCCAGAGTTCAGGTTGAAGCAGATAACCCAACTCACGGTGTTGATTATCCTCGAATAAACCGAATCCAGCACGGCCGACGACATGCTCATGCTCGTCTTGCACGCGCCATTTCGTCCATCCGAAAACTTGTTGATCCGCAAGGTACCCCTGTAATCGTTTCTCAGCGGCTATTTCGTCCTCAGCGCCGTGCTCGCTATATCTCATCGTCTGTGGGTCGGCATGCAGCCTGAACATGTCCCATGTATCCGTATCTTCCCATGTGGTTAAGGTCAGCCGAGGAGTTCTCAAGACAATCTCTCTGCTCATTCGCCTTGCAGTCTCGCACGATCACAGCCGAAGTGCCGTCGGTAACGTTCTTGCGTTGAAACAAAACATTATTGGCGAACTTTGGATCGCCAAAGTCATGGCCTGGGTTCACACTGAGCCATGAGCATGTACCGACCCTGCGGCCCGGTCTCCGGTCCAGCGCGTCGGACTGACCCGTTCTTCCCACGTCAGCTTGCCGCCACGCAGCCTGTGGAGTTCGTGCAGAAGATGCGGCCGATCCGGCGGTTGATCCGACATTGCACGAGCGGGTGCTCCGGATCAGCACCCGTACTCTTGACAACTTCAGCTGCCTGCCCTCTTTGACTTGGAGGCGGTCCGACCAGACCTGATCTTTACCCTACCGGAGACGCGGGCCTCACTGTGAACATGGAGCGGCGCTACAGGCTGGCGATGGCGGCGGATGGGACGGCGGCCGATTCGATCAATGGATGGCACGCGACCCCCGACCTGACCACGGGCCTAACTTGACGCGCAACTGAAAACCCGTGGCGGACCCTACCGGCTGGGACTCCGCATCCTGCCAGAAGGTCCACAGGTTCGCTGCTCGTGATGCCGACACCCGTACTGAGGCTTGGCCCGCAGATCACAGAAGACTGAGATCGAGTCAACCTGCTTAGGAGGATTGTCGGGTTCCTCCCGGACCCGCTGCGGGTAATATCGCCGCATCTTGTTTCTGGCGCCGCATTCCACCATCCGGTACCCACCTCTACGCCCGTTTTCGCTCACGCTGAGAAGCAGCCATTCGCAGCTCGAGCAGGCCTCGAGACGATGCCGGGACGCCGGGCCAACTTTGCCGTGGCGTGTAGCTCTCCACCAGTTGGAGCCTGAGCAGCTGGAGCACAGGCCGCACCCCTTCCAGATACCGACCGCCTGAACCACTGTTCAGGCGGTCGGTACCTGAAGGTGTGTGGTGCTGGCCAGGGTGCGACAGGTCACCGGAAGTTCGAGTGTCAGGGTGCTGAAGGCCGTATTCGCATGCTGTGCACGGCAATCGTCCCAAGCTTCCCGGTACGACCAGCCGAGCAGGTTGCACAGCAGCGCAGTGATGGCGACACCATGCGTGACCACCACGACATGTTCACCGCTGCGCAGATGGAGCGTGTCCAGCCAGGCCCGCAGACGGACGGCGACTTCATGGATGCTCTCGCCCCGTGGGGCGCCGTTCAGCGGCCAGGCCCGAAATATATCTGCGTCCAGCGCCTCGACTTCCGCAAATGTCAGGCCTTCCCAGGCACCGACATCAATTTCACGCAATACGGGCGTAGCGATCGCTTTCAGACCCAGGTTCGTGGCCAGAGGGGCCGCCGTCTGGACGGCGTGGGACAGGTCACTGGTGTAGACGCGGGTGGGGGTCACCGGGTGATGCGTGAGGCGCTGGGCCAGCAGGCGGGCCTGTTCCTGGCCGGTCTCGTCAAGGGGAATATCGGCCCAGCCCTGAAAACGTCCGGCGGCGTTGTGGGCAGTGCGGCCGTGTCGGACCAGGGTCAGCAGAGGGAACTCACTCTCCGGGGCATCAACCATGACGCATGCTAACCATCCGGTTCACCGGGTTCAACCGCCCGGATTTGATGCGGCACTTCGGGTTTCCGGCCCCCGAACCGCAAGAACCCGGACACTGCGTGCTCGACCGCTCGTCCCTGCACACAGCTCGGAATTTTGACTGCCATCTCGGCCGCTCCTCCGTACTCCGTGTATTCGACACTCACGAGCACCACCAAGGAGCCTTCCACCTGACGACAGGACGCCGGCACACTGCGGAAGGAGACGCTTCGCCACCGCCGATCCAGGCTTGCGGGCAGACAAACGAGGCCGTACAGGTCATCGGCATGTTCCAGCACGCCGCGAACCGGACCGCGGTGAGAAGGCGCCGGCACGGTCGTTCCCGGGGGAGCCGAAGTGCAGGGGCACCTTCCGCAATCAGGTTCGGCATGGCCTTGATCCACTCGTATCATGGGATGGCCCAGGGGCACCCAGTGGCGTCAGGGCCGGACAGGAGCAGTTCCAGCAGGACATCAGCGGCATCGGTCAGGTCCATGCCGGAGCCATGAGTGTCCATATCCTCCCGTCGGCAGCGCAGCCAGGTGCGGCGGTCCCCAAGCCGACCCGTCAGGATGAATGGAGGTGGGCACAACTCCAGAGTGATCGACGGGTGGGTGTGGGCGAGTGACTGGGCTCGCATTCACCGTGAGGTCCTGCCGGATTCGCGGCTCGCGTCCATACTCGGTACCCGCCGAACCCCAGGTAACTGCACCAATACGGCACCGACGATGACGACCAGCAGGCTGATGGCTGGCAGCGGCCCCAGCGGTTGTCGAAGCACGAGCCACGCGAGCAAAGCGACTTGAACCACCGTCGTGTTGAGGACCACGCTCACCTCGAGCGCCGTGAGGGTGCGCAGCGACACGTTCAGCAGCAGGGTTGCCAGGGCAGTGTTCACCATCCCAAGCCAGGCCACCGCCGCCCATGCTCCGGGGCTCATCATCCACGTGCCACTCTCCGTAAAACTCACGCCCAGCAGAAGGGCCGCTCCGATACCCAGGCTGACCGTGGTGATCACCGCGGCGCTCAGATGCTGTTCACGGTTGAGGGTCCGGGCAAGGACGTTGCCGCCGGCCGCACCCACGGTGCCGAGCAACGCAAGCGTTACCCCAAGCGTCGATATCTCCGGGTGCTGCCACGGTGAAAAAAATGCCAGCACGCCCAGCAGACATAGGGCAATCCCACCCCATTGCCGGAGCGATGGACGTTCGGCCAGCACCACACTTCCGGCCACGGCCACTAATGCGGGCGTGAGGGCGAGCACCAGCTGTACCGTCGTCGCGGGCAGAAATTTGAAGGCGAAAAACGGCCCACCAGTCGCGAGTACGTACTGACATACGGCGAGCCCCACCAGACGCCACATCTCGCCGCGGACAGGACGTGTGGACACCCCGAGGTGCACATCCCGAACCGCCAAGGGCAGCAGGAGCAAAAACGCAACCACACAGCTCAGGCCCGCGAGGCGCAACGGTGGAACCGTCGTCACCCCCTGCACAGCCACGATGGTCGACAGCGACCAGAACAACGACACGAACCATGCCTGAGCGAGTGCCCTCAGGCGCATCACCTTATTCATCAGACCACCTCCTGACCAAAGCGCACGAATCTGCTTCGTGCTGCTTCGCCAGAAAGGCTTCCGTGTTCCGGAAGACTGACAACCTTTCACAACGGCCACACTGTGGGGTTGTGGGGACAGAACGGAAGTCCGTTCAGGGGCGCTGAGTGAGCATACTGTATCCGGGTTGTGGCGGACACGCTCGTCCGGGGGAGATGGTGGAGGGCTTCGATTCGGGCATGGAGGTGCAGGAATCTTTCCGTTCGCCTGACTCTTCCGAAGCCCTGTTGTTGCCGGTTCTGACACCGTGTCGGTCCGTAAGCTGGCTTGACCGGATTGTGACGTCGGGCCACAGAGATCACCGGCTGGTGGTCGACGACTGCCCGGCTCCGAATCGCCCGAATCGCGGCCCCATAACTCCCCAGCCGACCCGTCGAAACGATCTCCGGGACGGAGCATCCACCCGGCAGTTTGGTGAGGAAAGTCTTCGCAACATCCGTATCGCGGCGGCTCCGAAGAAGAAGCTTGAGCGTGAAACCTTGCTCGTCTACCGATCTCCAGGGCTCAGCAGCACCTGCGCGGTTTCCACACCCATCGTGGAGACCGTCACGTCTGGCTGATTCAACAGCCGGGCCAGGTGCAGGTGGCTGGTGCTGGCATCTATTGATCTCAGCGTAGGTTGGCATCCATGGGCCGCTGAGGGAGGCGGATATACCGGACTCGCCGCCAAGCTTTCATCAGCTGAACACGCAGCTCCTTAACGGTCCGCAGGCAGCAATTTCCCAGCACGTTCCGCTTGATGTACGCCCAGACCAATTCAATAGGATTCAGTTCTGGAGCGTACGGCGGCAGGGAGATCAGGGAGAGACGTTCGTGGAGAGCCACGAACGTCTGGACGGCCCTTGAGCGGTGGATGCCTGTGTTCTCCACGACCACGGTGCCCACGACGTGGTCCAGCAGGTGGGACAGAAACCGGATGACATCTGGGCTGCAGATCGCCCCTTGCTGAGTGTTCTGGAAGAACCGTTCATCCGAAGTGATGGTACCGATCGTTGACAGCTTGCTCCAGTTCGCCGGGAACGTTACCAGGGGCGTCTCGCCCCTGGGAGCCCAGGTCTGTCGCCAGACGCACGATGCAGTGACACGAAGGGCAGTGTTCTGGGTGTGACGACGCCAGCACCTGCCCAGACCCAGCCGAACGAAGTCCTGCACCCTGTCAACGCTATGGCACCGCACTCACGGATCGACACCCTGAAACGCGCTCTGGATGTCGTGCAAGCCATGGTCACTGCGCGAAGCGTCAATCTCAGCGTGCTTAGGGGTCACCTGCTCGCAAAAAGAAGAGTTGAAACTGAAACTGCTGAATCTGCAAGGAGCAGAATAGATGGGTCGCGAAGGCGACCCATCTGTACCCGCCACGAAACCTCTTGCGTTCAGCTCTCGTACATCAGCAAGGAGAAAACCCATGAAGCTTCTGCTCACTTCCGGTGGCGTCACCAACTCCAGCATCAAGGGCGCCCTGGTCGACATGCTCGGCAAACCGATCGCGGAGTCCAGTGCCCTGTGCATCCCCACCGCGCAGTGGGGCCACCCGATGTGCGGCCCCGCCTCCGCGCGGCGGTTCATCACCGATCAGACCCCAGCGACCATGTGCGGCCTCGGCTGGAAGTCGGTCGGCCTGCTCGAACTGACCGCGCTTCCGAGCATCGGTCGGGATCGGTGGATGCCATGGGTGCAGGGAACGGACGTGCTGCTCGTGGATGGTGGTGACGCGACGTACCTGGCCCACTGGATGCGGGAATCCGGACTGGCCGACCTCCTGCCCTCACTGTCCGACACGGTCTGGGTGGGTCTCAGTGCCGGGAGCATGGTGATGACCCCACGGATCGGCGTCGACTTCGTCAGCTGGCCATCCGCACCCGACGACCGCACCCTTGGGGTCGTTGATTTCTCGATTTTTCCGCATCTGGATCACCCGGATCTGCCTTGGAATACCCTGACCAATGCCACACGGTGGGCGGATGAGATGACGGTGCCGTGTTACGCGATCGATGACCAGACCGCCATCCAGGTGGTGGCCGGTACCGTCGAAGTGATCTCTGAAGGCCAATGGACCCAGTTGACCCCCTGACACTGGCCGCCGGTGACCTTCAGCCTGTGCGACGCAGGTTCGGTACCGGCAGAGGGCTGGATGGGTTCACCGCCCATCACGCAGACGCGAGCGCCCTCACCTCAACCCCACACTTGGCAGCCTCTGGGGGTACGCTGTGACCTGAGCATGACTCCCACACCGCCTGTCTCCCTGCCGCTGGTGCCTCAAGACGCCGGAATAGAAAAGGTCAGACCGGTGGAACTGTTCCTCGATCTGGTCTTCGTTTTCACGATTTCGCAGATCACCGGTCTGGTCGCGCACCCGCACGGCCTCACCTCATATCTGCAGGCCGCCCTGGTGTTCGCTAGCCTGATGTGGATCTATGACGGCTTTGCCTGGCTGACCAGCAACATCACCTTCTCACGGGACTTTGAAAGCTGGCTGATGTTCGCCGCGATGGTCGGCTTCTTCCTGATGGCCGTGGCGATTCCTACGGTCGCTGGACGAGGGGGCGTGCTGTTTGCCGCCGGCCTGCTGCTGGTCACCCTGATTCACGCGCTGATGTTCACGTTCACGAGCACCAGCAGCGCGCGGGCCATCTACAGCGTGGCGCCGTACAATTTCGCCTCGGCCCTCCTGGTGCTCGCTGCTGGTGTTGTACCGCACCCGTGGAATCTGGTGCTGTGGACCTTGGGGATCGGACTGCTGGTCGGTGCCGTCCTGAGCCGCTCGGAAGTTCAGTTCAGCCTCAGCCCCCGGCATTTTGCCGAGCGCAACGGTCTGCTGATTCTGATTGCGCTCGGCGAAAGCATCTTCGGCCTGGGGCTGGGGGCGACCGGGCTGCACCTGTCCCCGACCCTGATCCTGTACGTGGTGCTGGGCCTGCTGCTCAGCGCGCACCTCTGGTGGAGTTACTTCGGTCCGGATGCCGAGCGGGTCGAGCATGTGATGGTGTCCGCTTCACCGACCCGGCGCGGTCACCTGGCCCTGTACGGTTTTGGGGCGGGGCACTTCCTGATGCTGTCCGGCATCATCCTGACCGCCGCGGCGCTGGAAGTTGGCATTCATGCGCCCACGCACGCCGTGTCAACCGCCACCGCCTGGAATCTGTCAGGCGGCCTGGCGCTGTATTTTGTTGGCGACGTGTACTTCCGGCGGGTGATGGGCCTGGGGCCGGGCAGGTTGCGCCTGCTGCTGGCCTTCCTGCTGCTGGCGACGGTACCGTTGGGCCTGACGTTCAGTGCGCTGGCTCAACTGCTGGTGGTCGTGCTTATCCTGGTGTTGGTCTTTGCAATTGAGGACTATGTGCTGGAACCGAAACGAACGCCTCCCGCTTCCCGCCCGTCCGACTCTCCCCTGCCGTGAGGCAAGGCTGGGCGAGGTCATCAGAAAGGCGTGAAGACGCTCTGCAGTTGGGTTGAGCCGACACCAAGGAGTGAGCTTGACCCAGTGGTGCGGTACTCCCGTTGATTCTGTGCCGGGATTGATTGGCGTGCGCTCTGGATGAACGGACCCACTGAGCGAGGTGTCAGGCCGACGGTATCCCGCCGTGGCGGGAATCCGGTGCGGCCCGGTGAAGTCACGGGCGGTTGAGGAGGCCTCGAACTGACGCTCTCCGCGAGAGGGAGGTTGGCTCAAGGTCCTGAAAGGACGAAGGCAGGATCAGGCAGGAATCGAGCAGAAACAGGTCACCGGGTTGACCGGGCATCCGCAACACCGAGGTCATACGGTATTAATTTGAGCTTTGGGGGTAAGCGATGGGGAGCCAATGGAAGCTGGTGAGATTCGAGACCAGGACGTGTTGCTGCATTAACCAGACGCAGCGCCGATCCAACGGCGCGATGAGCTCCGCCAGGCTGGACCAGGCACGGTTGACCCAGCCTTCCTTCAAGGGGAGCCAGAGATGTTCCGCGGGCATCAACCCTGGGGTGTACGGCAAGCTGCACTCGAGCTGGACACCGCTTGGGACCACCACCTGAGAGCTGCGGTGCCTCAAAACCGTATCAGAACGAATTACTGTCTAAACTTTTAAACGTTCAGGTATTTAGATTTATGCGCGATCAGGACTGCTCAGCCTGGGGCGTGGAACGCACCCTCTCGACCTACCCCGAGCGACAGGACGCACTTCAATCCACTTCGCCACGGGCCATCAGCAGGCCCACCGTATAGGCGGGATCATGTGGATCCGCCTGGCTCACGAATTCCTGAAGCATCGTCAGCAGTCCACGTTGCAGCGCCAACGCATCCTCACGGTTCAGCCGCACCGTCCCGATGTTCAGCAGCAACGCCTCATCGCTTTGGAACAAGTCGTTGGCCTCCCCTTCCGGATCCCCCATCTGCAGGTTGCCGCCGTCAAGCCAATAGCCCCAGTCCCGGGACGCCAACCCGATCTGCCGGACGCTCAGCCCCACGAACCGCTCCATCCGCGGCAGGATCTGCGCTTCCACGAACTGTTCCAGTGTCTCCGCCCCCGTCACCTGAAACGGGATGAACCACCGTGGCGGCACCGAGTAGTAGCGAACGGCCCGCCCGGCCCGGGGGCGCAGCCCCACCTGCCGGGCCACCCCGGCGCGGGTGAGCTTGCCGAGCAGATAACACGCCCGCTGCACCGAGGTATCCAGTTGCGCCGCCACCTCCGTGGCACTGCGATCACCGCTCATCAGCAGGCCCAGCAGCGGGCGCAGGCGGACATCCAGCAGCAGACCGGCCTGTTCCGCAGTCGCGATGAGGTGGGCGTCGGTCATACGGCAGGCTAGCAGCCGGCTGCTTGAATTCTGGTCTGGAATTTCGAGTAGGCCCGGGGGCACCGTGAGGCATGACCGCGCCCACCAGGCTCTGGACCCGGAATTTCTCGCTGTGGCTGCTCGGCAGCGTCCAGAGTCAGCTGGGGTCGGCGCTGGCCAGCATCGCCCTGAGCTTCCTGGTGCTCCAGCAGACCGGCTCGGCCGGTCAGATGGCCCGGACGCTGGCCTTCTCGCTCGGCCCCACCCTGCTGATGCCGCTCGCTGGCGTGTGGGTGGACCGCCTCCCGCTGAAGGTGCCGTTGATCGGTGCAGACCTGATCCGGGGCGGGCTGCAACTGACGGTGGCGCTGCTGGCCCTGCGTCTCGGCCAGGTGCCGTTGTGGACAGTCAACACTGCCGCACTGCTGGTCGGACTGGCCGGCATCTTCGCCGGCCCGGCCAGCAGTGCCGCCCTGCCGCGTCTGGTGCCGTCCGGGCAGCTGACCCGGGCGAATGGGCTGATCGGCAGCCTGTCCCAGGGGGCGTGGTTGCTCGGCACCCTGGGTGGTGGTCTGCTGGTCGCCCGCTTCGGGCCCCCCGTCGCCCTTCTGCTGGACGCGATCAGCTTTCTGGTCATGGCCGCGCTGCTGGGGGTCGTGCAGCTTCCACCAACATCAGGAAAGGCCGGGGCACGAGTGGGGATGCTGGTGGACCTGCGGGCCGGGCTGCGGTTGATGGGCCGCTCGAAGGTGCTGAGTCTGGTGCCGGTGATCGGCCTGGCCGTGAATGCCGCGATCGCACCGTTGACGGTGTTGACACCTAAACTGATGCAGACACTGGGACCTGGCGCCTCCGGGTATGGTCTGTTCCTGGCCCTGGAGAGCCTGGGCGGCGTGGTGGCCGGGGGCGGAATCGCTTGGCTGGGCGAACGGCTCCCAGGCAAGCGGACCACGGCAGCAGGATTGACGCTGCTCGGCCTGGCGTACCTGCTGATGGCCCGCTGGCCCCAGTTCCCAGGCCTGCTGACAGGGGCGGTGTTGGCCGGTGCCTCGTTCTCACTGATCAACCTTCCGCTGAACGCCCTGATGCAGCGCATGGTCCCGGCCGCTTATCTGGGTCGCGTCTCCGGGGTCACCGGGACTGTGTCGATGCTGGGGATGCCGTTGGCCTTATTGCTGGTGTCGCGCGTGGTGGACCGGATCGCCGCACCGCTGTTTTTCACCGTGGCCGGGATCGCGATGCTGGTCAGTACGCTGGCATGGGGGGCGGTGGCACGAGCTGAGCGGGTGCCGCCGGACCTCAGCGAACCCGCTGAGGTGGGTAAAGACCGGACCCCAGCGGTCTATTGACGAAGGCACTCAAGCTGGAAGGTGAGCAGCTTCTGGGCAGATCCGCTCGGACAAGCCTGCGACGTCACAAGTCGAACTTACGGCGCAGCGGCGGCCCGGGAGGCCGTAGGCTGTGAAGGTGTGCTCCCGATTCCTGACCTGCTCACCAGCCTTGCCGTCCTCTCCCCTACGGTCCGGGCTGCTCGCTGGACAGCCGGCGTGCAGGCCGCGGGTCTGAATCTGAATGCCGGTACCCACTCCGGCGGGCCAGCCGCCCCCGGGAGTTCCCTGGCGGTCGGGGCACACCTGGGTGTCGAGGGCGACCTGAACCAGGCGTTGGCGCTCAGGGGCACCCTGGCCGGCAATGTCGGCCTGAACCGCCTTCCGGAGGCCCGGTTAGACCTGACCCTCCTGCACCATGACGGCGTCCTGTATTACGGCGGGGGCAGCGGATCTGGCGTGGTCGCCGATTTCGGGGACAACGGCTCTGGCATACCGGCCTTGGTCTTCTCGCCGCTGGTCCTGCTGAACGCTCATGCGGTGCTGGGGCGGGACTTCGGGACGGTTCAGGTCGAAGGCCGGCTGCGTCTGGGGATCGAAAGCGCCATCGAAGTCCGCGTGAATGTTCCCCTGCGCTGACGTGATAACGCCAGATGGAAAGGCCATGGAACGTCTGGAGATGAACGGACCACTACGGCTGAAGGAGCCGACCTCACAGCTGTTCTACCGGGCCTTCTCCTTTCCGGAGGCTGAACACGGTTGTGGCGCTTCCGCACCCTTGCTCCTGACTGTGCCCGAGGGAGAGCCGCCAAGACTGCATGTCGTCGTTGGAGATGAAACAGGCTATGGTATCGAATCTCAGGCGGCATAAGTACACCTTGACGCCGCAGGGCGTCAGAGCTTCAAGGCAGTCTTGAGCGCCAAGGGCCTTGACGACGAGCTCCCGAAGGAGTCATGGGGCAAGTTTGACGGCGTCGCGCTGATGGACATAGTGCCCTCCGCGGGCCAACCTCGTGTCATGTTCACTCGTTCGAAAGCAGCGAAGAGTCAGCACCTGGGCTACTTCGAGCTGCTGGGTATGGACGAGCAGCTTCCTGAGTCCTGGATACGACATCACGGATCATGGACTCTCAAGCTGTTCGCACAGACCGTAGAGAGCTCCTGTACATCGCGCTCGTTGAAAAAACCGGTGGTACAACCAGAGGAGATGCTGATGACGCTGAGCGGACATCGGTGTCGATCACACGCGCGTCCAGCCACAGATGATCCGCCTGCGGGGGTGAGATTGCCAGAGTCCTTGAACGTCCGGGGCCCAGATGTGTCCGCGGACGCAGCAGGGGTGGCCTCAAAATCGGATCAACTTGAAACACCTCGAACCGGACCTTGTATCCGGATTCGGTCAGGCAGTACAGTGCTGTTCGTCACCAGGGGTGTCTCGCGTCTGCGAGGCTGAGATCAGACCCTATGACCCGATGCGGTTCATACCGCCGTGGGGAGCCGTGACGGCCAGCCCGTATGGGCCGCCCGTAGCCATGCTCCCCCCCTTGAAGGGGGGATTTTCATTGAGTTACCGTTTTCTTCCAGAAGTGCTGACTGAGGATCTCACGGGCTTGCGGGTTGACCTGCTGGAGCATCCCCTCTGGCGGGACGTCGTTCAGGGCAAGGCAACCCTGGCACATCTGCGCACCTTTGCCTTGCAGGACCACTGGCTGGTTCAGCACGCTCTGCACCTGGAGACGCTGTTGATTGCGCACGCACCGAATGAGGCGGCGCGCACCATCCTCGCACGCAAGCTCGAACCCAAAGCCGTGTTCACGGGGGCTGGCAGCCTGATTCACTTTGGCACGGCCCTCGGGCTCAGCCCGGACGACTTCGAGACGGTCCATCCCCTGCCGGGATGCGCGGCCCTGACGGCCAGCTTCTACTACGCGCTGGCCCGCGACGGCTTCTTGGGCCTGCTGGCCAGTATCACCGCCAGCGAAAGCGTCTTCATCGCCATCTGTGACGTCGCCGGACCTGCACTGCGGGAGCACTACGGTTTCTCGGAAGAGCAGGTTGCTTTTTTCCCGCTGCATGATCGGCTCAGAGAGGGAGTGGACATCGATGAGGTACGGCTGCTGCGAGATTTCACGGAGTCCAGGGCGGCACGCGAACTCGTGACTCGCACGGTCAAGCGCACCTATGAGTTCGAGCGGCTCTTCTACGATACCGTGTACTCCGCCGGGTGAGCGCGCCAGGCTTGGAACTGCGAGGGGTGGGGCTGGCCTACGGACCGAGGTCTGTTCTTGCGGGCGTGAATCTACACGTGGCATCCGGTACAGTGCTCGGCGTCCTTGGGCGGAGTGGGAGTGGAAAGAGCACGTTGCTTCACGTGATGGCTGGATTGCTGGAGCCAGACACCGGAGAGGTGCTGATCGACGGTCACGTCACGACGGCGCCGAAGAGACGTGGATCGAGTGGTTTCGTACCGCAACGGCCCAGTCTTCTCCCCTGGCGCACGGTACTCGGCAATATCACATTGTCTCTGGAACTGCGCGGCATACGGGGACCCGGTGCCCGACGGCTGGCCCTGGACCTTCTGACTCGGTTCGAGCTTGCTGACGCGGCTCAGCTCTGGCCTCATCAGCTCTCCGGTGGGATGGGACAGCGGGTTGCGGTGCTCCGGGCCGCACTGTTCGCACGGGAACTGCTGCTGCTTGACGAGCCCTTCAGTGCCCTCGACGCCCTGACACGGATCGCGTTCCAACGCTGGCTGGTCGAGGTGCATCAGGAGTGGCGAGCCACCGTAGTGCTCGTGACCCACGATGTGCGCGAGGCGCTGGCGTTGTGCGACCGGATCGTGGTGCTTGGCGGCCACCCCGCCCTGATCGTTCTGGACCGGGATAATCTCCCGACCCGGCTCTCGCCCGGCATCGACTCCCGTCCGCTCGAGGCGGAGTTGCTCACCACCCTCCTGGACCCGGAGAGCTCATGAGGTGGATCGGCAGTGCGCTCGGTCTGGGGGCCGCCAGCATGGTGGTCCTGGAAGGACTATCGCGCATGGGCCTGATGCCGTCGTTTCTCCTCCCTGCCCCAAGTTCAGTGGCTGCCGCACTTTGGAACAACGCTCCCGAGCTGATGTACCAGTCGGCGCAGACCCTGGCGGAGACCGTGATCGGCTTTGGCGTGGCCGTGGTGCTGGGGCTGCTCAGCGCCCTGGTACTGCACCGGTTCGTCCCGGTCAGGCGGGCGGTGTTGCCTTGGCTGATCGTCTCCCAGACCATTCCGCTGATCGCCCTCGCACCGATTCTGCTTGTATGGCTGGGGTTCGGGTGGCTGCCCAAAATCGTCATGGTGACCCTGTCGTGCTTCTTTCCTGTCACAGTCTCCACGCTCGACGGCCTTACCCGCGCCGATCCGGACCTGGTGCGCGTGGTTCGCGCGATGAATGCTACGGAAGGGCAGATCGACTGGATCGTGCGCTTCCCGGGAGCCCTGCCCGCCTTCTTCTCGGGCCTCAAAATCGCCGCCACGTATGCCGTAACGAGTGCAATCTTCGGGGAGTACGTGGGCGGGTACGCAGGGCTAGGGATTTTCATCCAGACGAGCGCCAATGCCCGCGCCACCGATCTGGTCTTCGCCGCCATCTTTCTCAGCGCGATGTACAGCGTGCTGTTCGTGAATCTGATCAACGGTGTGCAGCGGCGAACCCTGCGCTGGCTGCCCCAGGAGGACCGTTCATGAAACACTTGATTATCCTGCCTCTCCTGGCCTTCGGTTCTGGTCAGGCCGCTTCCCTACCGGCGACGGTGACTCTGGCCCTCGACTGGGTTCCAAACGTGAATCACATCGGGGTGTACGTGGCCCTCGCGAACGGTTGGTACAAGCAGGCGAACATCACACTGAGGGTGTTGCCCTACGGGGCCACCTCGCCGGATGTCCTCGTCGCAGCAGGCCGCGCAGACGTCGGCGTCTCCAGCGCCGAGGGCGTGACGTCCGCCGCCGCAAGTGGACAGCCGGTGGTGAGCATCGCGGCCATCTATACAACCAGTACTGCCGCCTTCGCGGTGCTGGCGAAATCGGGAATCCAGCGCCCCCGCGACCTGGACGGAAAAGTGTACGCCGCCTTCGGGGCACCTTACGAGACGCCGATCATCAAGCGGCTGATCATGAACGATGGGGGGAGAGGGGCCTTCAACAGCCCGGTGCTGAATACGTTCGGGCTCGACGCTCTGCTCTCGGGCAAGGCGGACTTCATGTGGATCTTCGAAGGCGTGGAAGGGGTGGAGGCACGCCGCAAAGGCTTCGCCTTGCGGCACTTTCCACTGACCAAGTTTGGCATTCCAGATGCTTACACACCGGTCTTCACAGCCAGGCCGGACCGGTTGGCGCCGGACCGTGAAAAGTTGCGAGCGTTTCTGCGTGCCACAGCTCGCGGGTATGAATTTGCCCGAACGCATCCGCAAGACGCCGCAGCCCTGATGCTCAGGTCTGTGCCGAAGACCGCCTTTCCTGACCCTGGGGTCTTACGCGAGGGCGTCCAGTACTTCGTGGACCGCGGCGCGTATGCCCGGCCTGGCCACTCCTGGGGATGGCAGACCCAGAAGATGTGGACAGATTACCCGAGATTTCTGCTTCGATCAGGAGCGGTGAGACGTCCAAACGGGCAACCGGCGTCGACATTGAACTATGCTGCTCTGTTCACCAATACCCTCCTGAGTCCATCACACTGAGCCGCTGCTCCAGGAATACGGTGGACCCCATCGGCCTGTGGTGCAGGTCTATGTGGTAAGCCATCCGTAGGATGGGCAGGTGCACGAGATGCACCACAGAGGAGGGTTCAGAAGTTCAGCAGAGCGTTCGTCCTCCAATGGGATGTCCGACTGGCCGATCAAAAAATTCTGGGTAACGCCCTGATGGACATGTCGAGTGTTCCGGTTCCGTCCTTGTGGGCCTTGTCGTCGGCCCTGTTTGCCGGCACCCTGTAGCCACTCGTCCCGCCTTGCAGATAACTAAACTGTACCGTACAGTTTAGTTATGCCTCGGCCTAAGCCGTCTCCCACCGATGCCAAGAGCCTTCTGCTCCGGAAGACCGCCCGCCAGCTCTTTCTCCAGCATGGCTTCCTGGCGACCACCACCGACCACATCGCCGCCACGGCCGGCATGTCCAAGGCCACCCTCTATGCTCGCTACGACAGCAAGGAGCACCTCCTTGCAGACGTCCTGAGGGATCTGATCCATTCGCTTGGCCCCCCCACGTCCGAACCCGCCAGCCCGCTGACCTTGCCAGCGCTCCGTCAGCGCCTCCAGTCCCTGGCCCGCGACACCGTCACGCAGCTCATGCACCCCGAGTACCTCGCCCTGATCCGAATCCTGATTGCCGAGATGACCAGCCAACCTGAACTCGGAGAATTGTTCGTTCAGGCAGTCCCGCAGACGGTGCTCGAACGCACTGCTCAGACCTTGACAGCCGCGCGGGACGCCGGTCTGCTGAACCTCACCGATCCGCTGGTGGCTGCCCGCGCTCTGGTCGGGCCGCTGCTCACCTATGTGTTGATCGACGGCCTTCTCGCCCGTACACCGCAAATGCCCGACGATCGGCACCTCGCTGACCTCGTCGATCTGTTCTTGCATGGCGTGCTCTCGTCCGAAAGGAGGACTTCATGACTCCTGACGTCCTGATCGTCGGGGCTGGCCCGACCGGGCTTGCCGCTGCGCTCGAACTCGCCCGTCTCGGTGTCCGGCCCCGAATCATCGACAGACGTTCAGTTCCAACGCCCTTCTCGCGTGCCATCGGCGTCAACCCACGCACGCTGGAACTGCTCAGCCGCTTCGGACTCGGTGAAGTCCTGCTCGCGGCGGGCCACCTGCTGCCTCGCCTGAACCTGCGTACTCCGGAGCGGCTGGTCGCCACGGTCGATTTCACCCGGATGCATCACCGCTTCAACCATCTGCTGGCGCTGGCACAGAGCGAAACTGAACGCCTGATGACCGAGCGCCTCTCTCAGGACGGCATTGAAGTAGAGCGTGGCGTGGAACTGCTCCGGTTCTCTCACGACGCCACCGGCGTCACTGCCGCATTGCGCGGCGACCGCCGGGACTCGGAAGTCCGAGTGGCCTACCTGCTCGGAGCGGACGGGAGCCACAGTCCAGTCCGGACCGGACTGGCGATAGGGATGCCGGGGCGGACCTATGCGCAGCCGTGGTCATTGGCGGATATCCGTGGAGAGTGGCCCTTCGAGCGTGAGGCCGTGCAACTCATCGGGCGGCCCGGCCGTGCGGTGCTGGCCTTCCCGTTTGGCGACGACCTGGTGCGGGTGGTGTCCAGTGCAGGAAACGTCCTGGAGCAGCTGCCTTCCGGGACCCGGCTCACCGAGGTGGTGTGGCAGTCTGAATTCAAGATCAGCGCCCGCCTGGCGGACACCTTTGGTCACGGCCGGGTGGCTCTGGCCGGCGACGCAGCCCACCTGCACTCTCCGGTGGGAGCCCGCGGCATGAATCTCGGCATTGAGGACGGCATCCTGTTCGCGCGCAAACTGGCGAGTGGCCAGTTGGACACCTATGGGCCACAACGGCGCGCGCTGGCGGCGCACGTGGTCCGCCTGACAGAATGGCAAACCCGTCTGGTCACGACCGCCAGTCCGCTGATGCTCGGCCTCCGCAACCTCATGCTGCCGGCGGTTCTGTCACTGCCAGCATCCCGCGAAGCCGTCCTGCGCGAGGTGAGCGGGTTACGCAGCGTCCGGCGGGAAACCTGAGCGTCAAGCGAGAAGGAAAGAAGAGGCACGGCCGAACAGCCTGAAGTCCGGCCAGAGCTCCAGGAGCGGCGACCTCCGATGACTGCGAAGGTACACGCAGGGAATCACCTGAGCGCCCTTCACCGGCAGTGAGGCATCCTCACTGCCGGTTATGCGCCGGGTCCTCGCTTCCCTCTCCGGCCATCAGTCCCCTCAGGACGATGTTCAGCATGGTGCTTTGAACCTCGTCGGACCAGTAGGGTCCCAGCGCTGACTGGCAGAGACCTGTCAGCAATACCCAGGCGTCGAGTCCGTTGACGTCCGGACGGACAGATCCGGCCTGTTGTGCACGGATTAACAGGTGGTCGAGGGCGCGGCGCAGATCCGAACTGACATTGACACCGGTCTTCTTGAAGTCGATTCCGGCTTGTTCGAGCGTCTGAACCAGCACCTTCTTCGCTCGTGCCTGCTCCATCATGAGCTGAAAGAAGCCGGCCAGCCCGAGAGCTGGGTCTGGCTGGTCCAGGCACGGTCGAAGTTCAACCAGAAGGCGTTCCTGATGCCGTTCCAGAAGCGCCTGAACGAGCGCCTCTTTGGTGGCGAAATGGCGGAACACGGTCGCGACACCTACGCCAGCGCGGCGGGCCACTTCATCCGTGGACGCGTGCAGACCGGATTCGGCGAAGACCGCTTCGGCCGCCTGAAGTACGCGTTCCCGGTTAAGCGTGGCGTCCTTACGTGGACGCCTCACGCGAGCTTCTGATGGCACATCTTCGGGCCTCACCAGCGCCAACCGAACAGATTGACAAACGGAGTAGCCACTCCGTATTCTCTAAAAGGATCCATCACTCCGTATTGTACGGACCCGAGATTCTTCTATCGAAATCCGTCCCCCACCCGCATTCAACCCGTGAGGCTTCCATGTCAGCATCCCCCTCCCACGCCATGTTCCAAGCCATGTCGCGTGCCGTGTGTGAGCGCGACTTCGACAGCTTCCTCGACCTGTTCGACGAGATGGGAGTGATCGAGTATCCGTTCCCCCACCCGGCCATGCCGTCGCGTCTGGAAGGAAGGACGGCCATCCGTGCCGTTCTCGGCCCGATGTGGCAGCAGGCCGAGCGCTCCGGACGCCTGGTCAGCGGCTACGACAAGGTCAGGCTCCACGACTGCACCGACCCGAACGTCCTGGTTGCAGAATTTGAACTGTACGGCGAAGTCCGCGACACCGGCGCACCGTACCGGCTGCCTTATCTCCACGTCGTCTACATGCAGCATGGAAAGATCCAGTTGTTCCGTGACTACTTCAATCCGGCCGCCTTCGCCACTTTACCCAGGTAACTCGGCACCCGCTCTGGGAACACAAGGCCGTGGACGAGGGCATTCACACCTGCGGCTGAACACGGATGACCCGTGGGTTCCAGCTTCGGTCTTGAACCGGCCACTCCCAACCGGCTGAGCGCCTGCTCTTCGAATCCGTCCCGGACCACGCACCATTCAAAGGCACTCCGGGTCATCGGCGGCCAGGACCTGAAGACTGCCCTGGGCGAACGGCCCCTCCCGGAACAACATGGAAAGCAGCATCACACGGTCCGAGGTGACCGTGACACCGGCGAGAGGCATCGGAACTCGGAGACCGGCGGTCATGAACGCATTCCGCTCCGCCTCGGTCCCTGCCGCATCGGCGGATTGACCAACCGAACCGCAACTTCTCTATCAGGTGGAGACGTGGTCAGCCTGCCAGGACCGCGTCATGTCATAGGGAGCGGCTCGACCTCTGCCATGAACCTCGCCGGGTCGAGCCCTGCGGCTTCCACGATCACCGCGGCGAGCCCGTGGTCGGTGCCGGTCGTATGTTGCTCCCCCGCCGTCCAGAAGGCCGCCTGCCCCACCTGGATGCGGACGCGGCGGCCATCTCCTCCTTCCACCCATCCCTCGCCGGCAATCACCATCAACAGTTGCGATACCGAAGCTGGATGACGACCAAGAAATCCTGAGGGGCCAAGATGGAGGCAACCCACGACGGTTGTTGCCTCTGTTCGAACTCCACGCGTCAGGCGTGCATGCTCACTGCCGAAGTGCGAGATCATGGTGCCGCTTTCTGCTCCAAAGAGAAAGATTCGCATGTTCCCACCTTAGCTGGGTCATGCGGTGCGCACCTCCTCCGGATGGCTGATGACGTTCCCCGGTGCTTCCCTTGCACCGGACGAAAAACTACGCCGCGCCGCTGATCGTGCATCGCACGGACGACACGCTCGAAGGGTTGGCACGGTCGTGCGGAGCACGCGCGTGCGCCAGTCCGCCCGGACCCAGCCCATTTCACCCCGCTGGTCGGAACCTGATTGTTCTCCAGAGAACCTGCGAGGGTGGACGTCGGTGCCACCTGAGCGCCAGGTTCGGCCGCACGTGCGCCTAGAGACTGACCCACTGGGCTTGTCGCTTTGCTCTGAGTGGCAGGGGCGGACAACACATGATGCCAGGGCTCGTCATGAACGTCGGTGGCTGCACGCTGGAACCGTCGGCCTCTGTGACGCAGTCGCTGCTGGATCTGAAGTTGAAGGCGTTCGAGGAGATCGATTCCCAGGGTGCATTGCCATGGCAACCCAAGCTCCAGCAGCAAAGGTCCGAAGGCGGCCGGCAACGGGATTATCCGGAATTCTGTCGATGCTGCCGCTGGTAGAGACGGCGCATCTTTGCGCGGCTGCCGCAGCCTTCCATGCTGCACCACTGCCGTTTTCCGCCCTTGCTGATGTCCACGAACAACCACCCACAATCCCCACACCCGGGACATTCCCGAACCCGGGCGACCTCGCTGGAAGTCAGTATATCCACCGCCGAACCCACGACCGGCCACAGCATTCGGTCGAAGGTAAGGGCTGGCGGCCAGTTCCAAGTGAATCCGGCCGGGGTCGGCGTCAGTTCGGCATGGCGCATCACGTCCAGGTATGTCTGGTGCAGGGCCTGGAGTGCGGCCGGACTCGGGTATTCTTTCCGTGCCAGGGCCACGAAGATGCCGTAAAGGGTTTCTCTTAGGCGCATGGCCCGTGCCCACGTGGCCTCTGCCTGCTGAGGGTGCTGTTGAGCCAAGGAGAGCAACGCCTGTTCCTCGGCTGTGCTCAGGAGGCCCGCATGCATGCCCCAATGCACCAGCGCCGTGTAGTCCGTCAGGAAATCCTGAGGGTGCGATGACGCTCGGGACTCCACGCTGTTGACGAAGTCCAGGCAAACGCGTTCACCCAGCAGGCGAGGAAACGCCGGGTCTCGACCTTGGCCGAGGGACTGCTTGTTCATCGTCTGTTGAGGCATGGCATTTCCTTACCCTCAGGGTACTGCCTTCAGGTAAGATTGGCCAGTGACTGACTTACCGTTTAACTAGTTTTAAATGGTAAGGCAAGTGCAGGAGGCGGATCATGGACCGTACCCTCTCGACCACCATCAACGATCAGGCCGAAGTCCCTGTCGGGCACAACCCGGACTTCCGCCGCCTGTGGGCAGCGCAGTCCGTTTCGCTGATCGGTTCAGAGGTCACCTTACTGGCCTTTCCGCTGGCGGCAGCGCTGGTGCTGAAGGCCACCCCGGTACAGATGGGTCTGCTCGCCGCTGCCAGTCAGGCACCCTTCCTGCTGTTCAGCCTGCCGGCAGGCGCCTGGATCGACCGCACATCACGCCGACCGTGGTTGATTCTCAGTGATCTGGGTCGGACCCTCCTGCTTCTCTCCGTACCGATCGCTGCTCTGATGCATATGCTCAGTCTCATCCAGCTGTACGTGGTGGCCTTCTTGGTCGGCACACTGACGGTGTTGTTCGAGGTGGCCCATTTCGCGTATGTACCGGCGCTGCTGTCTCGCCGACAACTGACCGACGGCAACAGCAAAATTCAGGTCAGTTACTCGGCGGCGACCGCAGCTGGTCCAGGCCTGGGCGGCCTGCTGGTGCAGTGGCTTACCGCTCCGTTCGCCCTGCTGTTCGACGCAGTGACCTTCCTGGTCTCAGCCTGGCTGCTTTGGAGCATTCAGCAGCCTGAACGGTTGCCCCCCCAGGTCCGTCGACGTGGCATGCTGCGGGAGATCCAGGGCGGGCTGCAGGCGCTCCTGGGACACCAGCTGTTGCGACCGATCATTGCGGCCTCCTCACTGGTGAACTTGATGACTGGTGGAATTGGGGCAGTGTATATCCTCTACGCGGCACGGGACCTGCACCTAGGCGCCGGGACGATTGGTCTGATTGCCACGGCCGGTGGCGTGGGGCGCTCCCTGGCGCGATGTTGACGAAGTGGACAGCGGGGCGTTTTGGGGTGGGGCGTACCATCATTGTCGGTTGGCTGGTGTGGGCCATCGCTGGGTTGGCCCTGCCACTCGCGGCCGGCCCCAGGTGGATGGTGGTGGCGGTGTTGTGCCTCGGACAGATCCTGGGAAGTCTGGCCGATACGGTCGCAAATGTGCAGCAGTGGAGTTTGCGGCAAGTCGTGACTCCAGATGGATTGCAGGCGCGGGTGACGGCCAGTCACCGCTTCCTGGTGCAGGGCGCAGGTGCCGTCGGCGCGCTGCTGGGCGGTTTCCTAGCGGCTAGATTCGGCCTGCGGCCGACCTTGTGGATCTGCTCTATGGGCGTGTTCCTGGGACTTCTTCCAGTGTTTCGCTCGCCGCTCTGGCGGTTACACGTGATGCCCACAATCCCAACAACCGACAGTGGCCAGTAAATTTATGGAGAAGACCAAAGCCGGTTGCCGGATCAAGAACTCGTGATCTTGCGCCCCGGCATAAGGTCTCGGGTTAAGATCCGCCGAACTGCGAGCAGCTCAGCAACCAGACCGCGACGGACATGCAAGCGTGCCTGACCCAGACAAGCTCAGGGGGCCGACTCGATGAAACGCGAACTCACGGTGCTCCACCCGAGGCGCCGTGGATTCGTGCCGTGGCCTGTCAAAAGGGACACAGGCCCTGATCTTCGACTCCAGAGGTCTCCAGGAGCGTCCTTCAGCACCTCCCTGAAGTATTTTGCAAGAAGATATTTTTAGCCTGAAGGTATGGCGGTCAACACCACCGGGCGGCCCATTCACGGACTGCACCTTCAGCCCACCACTCAAAGCACACGGTTAGGCGAGGACAGCCTGCTGCGCAAAGCGAGACGAGCAATCACACCGTCCCACACAACGAGAGCAGAGCCAGCTTGGTTTTAGGAAGCTCAAACGGATACAGGGATTGTTGGACCTGAACGCCTGGATCCCTAACTTTCAGCGCCGCAGTCGAACGAAGACGCCTGCTCACGTCAGGAGAAGCAACCGATATTGGGCATTTCAGACGCGGCGCGAGGTCGGCGCACGGGTGGTCTAAAGTTCAGTTCAGACTACCCCTGAACTTCGTCTGCCAGCGACACGATTCACGGACAGAACTCTGTCGCTGTCTACGAGGCAAGGTCAGATCGACAGGCCGCTGCAGATCACTGACGGCTCGATCGGACGATCAAAGTACCACCGACCAACCGGATGAGAAAGAATCCAGTCTTGAGCACCGTCTGCCCTGCCCGGCGACCCTGCAGGAACGGTCAATGCAGCAGGGTCTGTTCTGGGATCGGTATTCCTTCAAGGACGGTGATTTCACATCCTTCCGCCCAATGCAGATGATGATGACCATCGACCAGCCTGAGCGCTTCATCCATTGAGGCTGCCTGTAGGATCGACATCCCGATGATGCTGCTCTGGCTGCTCGCATGTCCCACCTGTGTGACGGTGACGGCGTTGCCGAGCGGGCCTCCTGGGTCCACCAGGGCCGTCCCGATCTCCTGTGCCCAATCGCTCCACGCTTGTGCACCTTTCATTGCCTCTTCTGGGGTCGCCTGAGCAAAGCGCTCAGCGACCGAAAGTGGTGCCTGATAAAGCACGATATATCGTCTCATGTTGAACTCCTTCGCTGGGATGTCATGGTTAACCTTCCCATGGTGTAGGTGCGTTACTTTCTCCGCCGCCCAGTTCCGCTATCGGGCTCAAGGACGCGCGCGATGTCCTTCAGGTTGGCCGTCATCATGGTCAGCTGCTCCGGGTCCAGGCGGGTCAGAATTTCTTGCGACCAGGCCAGCTGGCGCGAGTAGATGGCTGCGAGAACTTCCCTCCCTTGAGGTGTCAACGACAGGAGTCTGGTTCGTCCGTCCGTGGGGTGATCGGTACTGACAATGAGTTGCTCTTGTTCCAGCACCTCAGCCACACGCTGAACACTTTGTCGCGCGAGCCCAAGCTGCCGGGCAATCTGCGCGGCAGTACTTGGCTCCGCGAGGCTTCCCAGAACCTGCCAACGGGCACTGCTTTGCCCGGTGGCGCGTGAAATTGTTTCACCAGCTTCCACCAGGAGGCCGTTCAGGTGAAACACGCTGAGAGCGAATTGCGTCCATGTGTCGCTGGGTATGTTGTGGGGCCCCATCTGTAGATAGTAAACGATTGACAGCATGCTGTCAATCTGAGGCCTTCAGAATCCGCAGAGGGTGGCAGCAGGGCGCCATGGGCATAGGAACGATCAACGAGATCGGATTCACACCGGGCGCTTCTCAGCGCACGCCCAGCCAGGACAGAGCGGTGACATAAGGAATCGTCCCGGTCCTAGTGCATGACCATAGGCATGGCAGGGGTTAAGCTACAACTGACCGACATGACGCACAAAGGAGTGCTCAGTGCCCAGGTGATGACGCGTGCACGTCAGCTGTTGCTGAGCGATCAAGGCCGCTTGGACCGAGATATGGTGGAGCGGCCCAACGCCAATCCAATCCTGCAACAGTCGCCTCCATCCGGCGCAAGTATGGAGAGGGCGGCCTGCAGGCCGCCGCCTACGAAAAAGCCAGGCCGAAATAACCCTCAGCAGACGGCGACCAAGATCGCCGAGGTGTGCTCTTTGCCCGAGGGCGGGAAACCTGGACGATGCAGCTGTTGGCGGATCGACTGGTGACGCTGGGCGTGGTGGACCGCATCAGCGACGAGACGGTGGGAGGACACTGAAAAAACGCGCTCAAACCGTGGCAGGTTCAGAGTTGGTGTGCCGCCCAAGTAGGCGCTGACTTCGTCTGGCGCATTGAAGCCGTGCTCGACACGTATGCTCAGCCGTACGATCCGCTGAATCCAGTCATCTGCTTTGACAAAAAGTCCTCCCAGCTGCTCAATCACATTCGCGCGCCATTGCCACCCGTGCCGGGCTTCCCGGCACGGGTGGCAATGGCGCTGTGGCACGTTGAACTTCTTCGTCACCTTCGAGCCACTGGCCAGTCAACGCACCGTGACCGTCACCGAACGGCGAGGGAAAGCCGCATTCGCTGCGCAGCTCCAGCGCCTAGAGCTGCGCTACTCACAGGCCGAGAAGATCTGCCTGATCCTCGATCAATTGTCCACGCACACGACAGCAGCTCTACATCAGCACTTCTCCGCAGAGGAAGCACCGCGATTGTCCCGGCGTTTCGAGTGGATCTACACCCCAAAACATGCTTCTTGACTGAACTGGAATGGTCCGCGCTGCAACGGCAGTCTCTAGGTCGCCTGGCCAGCAAGGAAGCGGTGGAGCGGCAACTTTTGGCCTGGACCACGGACCGCCTGTTGCAGTTCGTGCGGGTGAACTGGCAGTTCTCGACACCTGCCGCTCGGGAGACGCTCAAGCGCGTCTACCCGGCCTGCGAATAACTTGTTTCATGCCTGTGATCATCCACCAGGTGGATAGATGTTCTGTCCACCACCTGACGTTGGCTCACCGGTTTCCCCGGCCCCGGACACCTTCACCTGCGCTACCAAAAGCTCACGGTTCCAGGGAGATGGTTCCGTGGATAACGGTGACTGTCCTGCCGCGCACCCAGACTTGCCCCTCGGCATCGCTCTCCAGATGCACCCGGCCCTGACGCCCCAACGCCGTACCCTGCGACGCGACGTATGCCAGCGGCGCCAGCCCCGCACCGATCAGCCACTGGCCCAGCGCCGCATTTAGGCTCCCCGTAACAGGGTCTTCATAGGGTGTCGGCATGCCCTTCGCAATGAAGGCCCGGACTTCGAACTGGGCTTCACCGCCGGCCGGATAGGGCCCGATCACGCCCAGCTCCAGGTCGTGCATGCGGCTGAGGTCCGGGGCCAGGGCAAGGACGTGTTCCGCAGTGGGCAGCAGCACCGCTGCCCAACCCGGTCCATTGTCCACCCATTCATGCGCGACGATGTCGCTGGCCTTGACCCCGAGGAGGGTCACGATGTCCGCCACCGGCCTCGCCTCCAGCGGTCCGGTGCGCTCCCGGGGAGGAGCCGAGAACGCCAGCTGTCCTCCGCTCCTCCGCAGTTCAATGAGGCCCGCCGGACATTCCTGCACGATGCGTGACATCCCCGGTGGTGTTCCTTGTGTGGTGAGCCACGCATGGCAGGCACCGAGGGTCGGATGACCGGCGAACGGCAACTCGCGCACCGGCGTGAAGATGCGCACGCGGTAGTCCGCGTCGTGAGTGGTGGGAGCCATGAGAAAGGCGGTTTCGCTCAGGTTCATCCAACGGGCCACGCGCTGCATGTCCGCAGGCGTGAGGTCGTCCGCATCCATCACCACGGCCAGCGGGTTCCCGGTGCAGCTCCCTTTGCCGAACACATCCACCTGCAGATAGCGGCGTGCGTTCACGGAGTTCGCGGTGCCTGGCACCGTAAGACGGGTTTCACTCATCTTCGTAAACCGTCCTAAGCTTGGTCAGGGACGTAGACATGCAGGATCCGGCCGCTGTCAAACGACACGGTCTTTGTTAGTCGGAGGTTCAGCGGTTCGGCCAAGGACGCGAACAACGACAAGCCTTGCCCCAGGGCCACAGGGTGAATCATCAGTCGGTATTCGTCGATCAGCCCCGATGCGGCCAGACTTCGGGCGAATAAAGCGCCACCATGCGCCACGATATCTTTGCCAGGCTCACTCTTCAGCTGCAGGATCTCCTCGGCGAGGTCGCCACTGGCGATTCTCGCGTCCCGCCAGCTCCTGATGGCCTCGGCCGTGGACGCGTCTTCAGAGGCCTCAGCTGGGATCGCCGCCTGAAGGTCCGCGACGCCCGACTTTGAAAAGATGACCTTTGGGATCTGGTTCATCGGTGCTGCCAGGAGGTCCGGTGAGGTCGGCCAGTAGGGCGCCATGACCTGGTAACTGCGGCTGCCCATGATATGCACGCCGGCCTCCCACAAATTTTCGTGAATCCAGTCCTTGATCTTCGGATCGGGGTTTCTGAAAATCCAATCGGTTTCTCCATTTGGTCCGGCGACGAAACCATCAAGCGACACGGACATCCCCAGAATCAGCTTTCTCATCTGTTCTCCTTCAATTTATTGTCAGACTGGAGCTCATGCATACGTGTATGCTCGTTTTTTATGTTACAAGCTGCCAGAACTGTGCATGGAATGGTTGGCGCACCGAGACGGCATTTGCCTGATCATTTCTAATCCGTAAACAACTCGTAATGTTCCACAACAGGCCCACGGTCGATGAGATAGTTGACATCGAAGTCGTAATACTTGGCGGCTTCGATGTCCTCTCCAGCGAATTCTCGAACAGCCTCAAGCGAGTCCCAGTGCGTGATCATGACGAAGTAGGCGGTCTCTCCATCCACCCGGTACAGCGCGAAAGCTCCTCTATTTCTAGGGATGGATCGGTAATCAGGGAGAGCGATGGTCCGCATGAGGTGCAGGTACTCTTCAGCCTGCTCTTTGGAGGTGGTGCCTCGCCAGATGCGCGCAATCACCGTGCCGCCATCAGCTGCGCTCACGCGAAGGCCTGACATGCGGCCTGCTGGCGACACCCATGGGGTTCCAAGGTGCGAGTGGAAGAATGAGGATCCGGGATCCGCTGCAGGTCGGCCGAGAGCTTCGGCTGGGGGACCATCCAGGTTCGGTGGTGACCCGCATTCAGCCTGCAGACACGCATTTGCAGGATCGGGCGTCCCGCGCTTTGGAACATGGTGGTAAACGGCCGTTGTAGGTGTTGCTTATAAACAGCTCGGACTTCATCAGGCTGACTGACCGCGTTCATATCTGTCCTCCTTCAACTTCTTGTTCGATCGGAACGGCGCGCTGGTCTCGCCGTGAGGGTCCCGGGGTGATGTTCTCGCCTGGGCGGAGCGTGGGCCTCACGTCAGGGTAAGGACGCCCACACCCTCTTGGAATTCATGGACATCACCAGAAGAACGGAACGTCCGAGTGGCTTGCGGCGACGTTCAGACCCGCCGTGGCTGTACAAGCCGCTGTCTCCGTTTGTGATGGTGCCGCCAGGCGGGTTGCCTTCGAGGTATGGACGAGTGTTGACCCGGAGACATGAAGTTTGTCAGGAACGCCCGCCTGTTCTGCTGTGCCGCAGCCCTGATCTGCCGAATGATCTTCTTGACTTGAGACGAGCCGAAGACGTTGATTGGAAGAAGTGCGGATCCAGTCGCGCTGCAGGACCTCCTCCGGTCGGCAGATGAAGCGTGAGGACGAAAAACGTTCATCGGACGGGTATCGTATTCGGTTGCCGACCTTCAGTCCGACTCGGATGGAAGTGCTCGTTCTCTTGTGTACGGCGTACACATTACTACGCTGAGAACAGAAGCGCAAGAAGGGAACACCTTGTAGGGGTTCTCCGGTCCAGGAGGATCCGCCGCGCAAATATCGGTCTGGCCTCCCTGCCTCCTCCGCCTGTCAGCACATGATTCTGGCTGTGAAGGGGGTGAGCTTCCCCGACCTGGAGTGCAGCTCCCGGAGCCCACACGGCGTGGGACAGGCACCGAGCTCCACAGACTTCACCGATGGCCGTTGGAGTGGTGGCCTGCCCATTCGCTGGGTGTCAGGGCAGCCGCTGTGCCACCCGTCCTTCCAGTGGGGACGAGAGCACGATCGAGGTGATGATCTGACCGAACATGGTGAAGCGGTCGGTGACCTGTTCCAGGTGAGAGAGATCCCGAACCGCGACCTTGAGGATGAAGCAATCGTTGCCGGTTCCCCGGTGCGCTTCCAGCACCTCCGGCGTCTTGAGCACCACCTCCGAGACCTTGTCCCGGACATCCCCGTACGCGGTGATCCGCACGAACGCGAGCAGCGGCCGCCCGGCCTGGCCCAGATTGACGTGCGCCCGGTATCCGGTGATCACCCTTGCGTCCTCCAGCTTGCGTACCCGTTCCGCCGCCGCGGGTGCCGACAGCCCCACCCGTCGTCCCAGTTCAGCCATGGAAAGTCGGGCATCCTCCTGAAGCTCGTCAAGGATGCGCCACCCCAGTTCGTCCAGCAGTCTTTCGTTCTCGAAGGTCACAAGGCCATTCTACTTTCGCCGCGTAAAGCAAGTGCCGCGTTTGCGCTGGAGCGCGTACTGTCCCGTTCACGGCTGTTTCCTGAAAATGAAGAACACCTTGATTCCAGGGTGAAGGAGACAGATGCCCCAGAAACTGCGCGCGGGAATCCTCGCAGCGACCGGCACGATCGGCCAGCGCTTCGTGGACCTTCTCGCCGACCATCCCAGCTTCGAAATCACCGCACTCGCCGCCTCCAGCGCCTCGGCCGGCAGAACATACGGCGACGCCTGTGCCTGGCAGTTGTCCAGCGACCCGCCTGCCCATATCGCCGGGATGGTGGTGCGCGAATGCACTCCGGACCTGGACTGCGACGTGGTGTTCAGCGCCCTGCCCACAGACCAGGCCCGGGAACTCGAACCGCAGTTCGCCGCCGCCGGACACCGGGTATTTACCAACGCCTCGGCCTATCGGATGCAGAACGACGTGCCGCTGCTGATCCCCGAGGTCAATCCAGACCATCTGCAGCTGGTGCGGCAGCAGAAGACCTTCTCGGCCGGGGGCTTCATCGCCGCCAATCCCAACTGCTCGGCGGCCGTGGTGGTCCCGGCGCTCGCCCCGCTTCATCAGGCGTTCGGCGTACACGCCGTCATCGTGAACACGATGCAGGCCCTCTCCGGCGCGGGCTATCCTGGAGTCTCGGCGCTCGACGCCCTGGACAACGTGATTCCCTACATCCCGACGGAAGAGGAGAAGATGGCGGCCGAGGCCCGCAAGATGCTCGGCACGGTCCTGGACGGGCATCATCACGACGCCTCATTCAAGTTCAGTGCACACTGCAACCGGGTGGCGACCCGGGATGGTCACCTCCAGACGGTGTCCGTGGCCCTGGACCGCCCCGCCTCTCTGGAGGAGATCGCACGGGTCTGGCGCGCATGGCAGCCTGAACCGCAACGTCTCGGTCTGCCCACCGCTCCTCAGCCGATCATTGCCCTGCGGACCGAACCGAACCGGCCACAGACCCGCCTGGACCGCGATGCCGGACGGGGCATGGCCGTGACAGTCGGGCGGTTGCGCACGTGTGAGGTGCTGGACTTCAAGTTCGTGGCGCTGGCCCACAATGCAGTTCGCGGAGCTGCGGGCGGTTCGGTCCTGAACGCGGAACTGGCACTCGCGCGTGGGTACCTGCAATGAGTTCGGCGGGCTTGAACGGTGCTCGTCTGCGTCTCGACATCGGGCTGATGCTCGCAGCGGCCGTGACCCTGATCCTCTGGGCCTCGGCCTTTCCGGGGATCCGGGCGGGACTGGCGGGCTATTCCCCCGTCCACCTGGTGGTGCTGCGGTTCCTTGTGGCCTCCCTGGTCCTGGTCCTGATCGCCCCGTTCGCCCGGGTTCGGGTCCCTCAGCGCCGTCACCTGCCACACCTGCTGCTGCTGGGTGGCCTGGGTCTCACTGCCTACAACCTCGCCCTGACGTACGGCGAAACCCACGTGACCGCCGGGGCTTCGAGCCTGCTGGTGAACACCAGCCCCATCTTCACGGCGCTGCTGGCGCTGGCCTTTCTGGGTGAGCGGCTTCGTCCGTGGGGTTGGATCGGACTGCTGGTGAGCTTCATCGGGGCCGGGCTGAACGCCACCACCCACAGCGGCGGCTTCTCATTCAACCCCTGGGCGCTGCTCGTCCTGCTGGCGGCCGCGTGTCTGGCGGCTTCGTTTATCCTGCAAAAGCCCCTCTTCGCTCACTACCGGCCCCTGGAGCTGACCTGCTACTCCATCTGGGGCGGCACGCTGCTGAGCCTGGTGTTCCTGCCGGGCCTGCCGCAGGAGGTTCGGGAAGCGCCGCTGCCCGCGACCCTGGCGGTGGTGTACCTCGGGCTGTTCCCGGCGGCGCTGGCGTACCTGACCTGGGCGGTCGTGCTGTCCCGGCTGCCGGCTGGCCGGGCCGGCAGCCTGCTGTACGCCGCACCGGTGCTGGCCTTCGTGATCGCCTGGATCTGGCTGGGCGAAGTCCCGACCCTCATCGCGGTGGTCGGGGCGGCCCTGGCCCTGGGTGGGGTCGTGCTCGTCAATACCCTCGGTCGGGCCCGCTGATCGAACGGTCCCACAGACGGAACCCTCCCGCTCCCGCAGGACAGGGGCTTATCCAGTTAACGTCTTCGCTGGGTCAGAACAAAGCCGCTCGGCGCCCCTGTGCCAGAATGCGCCAACGTGTTCATCCTGCCCTCTGCACCTCGCCGTTCCCGACCTGAATCCAGGCTGCACGCAGGTCCGTCCGGTGCCGTTCCCACATGATCTACCAACCGCTCGCTCCGACAGCCCTGATTGAATCGGTCGCCCGGGCGGACATCCCGGAGCGCAGCAAAGTGATTCGTCCGGCAGAGAACAGCTGGCATCTGGTGATCGTCCGGCGGGTTGGACAGTCACGGGCGGTATTGGTTGGCCCATGGACCGGTTCAGGCCTCACCACGCTTCCTGAGGACGCGGAGGTGCTGTGGCTGAAATTCCGACTCGGAACGGCGCTGTCCGGACAGCCGATCCAGACCTACCGCGATCAGGAACTCATGCTTCCAGCGGCCACGCAGCACTCGTTCTGGCTCAACGACCGGGCCTGGCCGCTGCCGACCTTCGACGATGCCGCGCTTGTCGCCGAACGGCTGGAGCGCGTGGGAGGATTGACCTTCGATCCGCTGATCGACGAGGTCCTGCAGGGCGTGACGTCCGACCTCGCGTCACGTACCGTACGTCACCGGCTGGTGCAGGCCACCGGCCTGTCGCTGAACCACATCCGGCAGGTCCAGCGGGCCCAGCAGGCCGCCGAGATGCTCCGGCAGGGCGTAGCGATTGCGGACACCCTGTACCGGACCGGCTACTTCGACCAGCCTCACCTGACCCGTTCGCTTCGGCGTTGGATCGGGCACACGCCGGCCCAGCTGCGGCGTACGAGCAGGTAGGTTGCCGTTTTATACAAGACCCGGCCCGAGGTTCTTTCTACCCTGAGGCTCGGAGGATGACTTGGGCAAGCCGACCGTACAGATGGAACTCACCCTCGACGGGTACATGACCGGCCAGACCTGGGCCATGAACTGGTTCAATCTGCACCCCGAAGCCTGGCGCAAACGGATGGCTACCTTCACGGCGCCGCTCGGGCGCAGGAGCGACGAGGGGCTGGCCGCCTCCTGGCCCTCGTAGTTCCAGTCCGTCGGTCCTGACCACCGGATCGACGTTCTTCGAGTGGCTGGACGCCATGTTGAACTGATCTTTTCCCGAACAGTGGAACAGGCGAGCTGGTCAGGTTCCGTCCTGGCCCGCCGACCATTTGAACAGGAGGTCGGCCCGGCTCAAAGGTCAGGTCAGCTGGGACCTCCTGATCCTGAACAGCGCCAGTCTGATCCGGCAAGCCCTGCGGGCCGGAGTTGTTGGATGAACTGTGAATCACCGTGCACCCCATCACACGTGGAACTGGCCAGAAACTGTTCGAGCAGCGCCACGCTTTTCAGTTGATCGAAAGCCGGACGTCTCTTCCGGGGAGGTCTTCCCGCGTTCCCGGTGCCCGACGACAGATAACCTCCAACGTCCCGAAGACTGATTCGCCGTCAAGGACATATCGACCCGGCTGATGGTGCGGTGGTCGGCGGATCTCCGCGGCCAGTGTGGGTCCATCCAGCTTCCCATTCCCCCAAGGAGAATTCACCATGTCCGAAGCGACAACATTGATCCACCTTCAGCAGCAACCGACCCTGAGCCTCCGAGGAACGGTCCTCATCGCCGACCTGGGCACCAGCCACGGAGCTCGCCTGCGCGCCTTGCAGAGCTACCTGGTACAGGAGAACATCCCGGTCATCGGCCCTCCCTTCGTCCGGTACCATACGTTCGGCGATCGGGAAACGGATGTCGAAGTGGGGGTGCCCGTGGCACAGGAACAGGCTGGAACCGGAGACATCCAGGCCGGGCACCTGCCGGGCGGACCTGCCCTGGTGACCGAGCACATCGGTGCTCACGATCAGCTCGGTAAGGTGTACGGCCGGGTACGTCAGGCGATGCTCTCACAGAAGCGCGCGCCCAACGGTGCGGCCTGGGAAGTCTACGAGTGGATTGACCTCCTGCGAGATCAAGGCCTGTCTCCCGCGCCCGACCCCAGCGAATGGCACACCCGCCTAGTTCAACCGCTCCAGCCGTGAGGCCAGAATTGGCAGTTGAGGCGGACTTGCAGAATGCGCCGGTGACCTGTCGCATGCACGTTCCACACAGAGGATTCCCGAACAGGAGATCAGAGGAGGGAAAGTGAGCTACGCCGAAGTGAATGGCCTGCACCTTTATTACGAGGTGCAAGGTGAACGGCAGGAAGGGGCTGTTCCGGTTGTGCTCCTCCATGGGTCCATGCAGGCTGGGACGGTCTTCAGCCCGCTCAGTTCAGTGCTGGCCGGGTCCCGGCCGGTGATCGTGGTGGACTTTCAGGCGCATGGACGCACCAGCGACATCGACCGCCCCATGCGTCTGGAGACGCTGGCCGACGACATCGCAGCTCTGCTCGCGCATCTGGACATGCCGCTGGCCGATGTCCTGGGGTACTCCATGGGCGGTGGCGTGGCGCTCCGCCTGGCGATCCAGCACCCACGCCTGATCAGAAAGCTGGTCGTGGTGGGGTTTCCGTTCGCCAGTGCCGGGCGCCATCCGGACATCCAGGTTGGCCTGAAACAGCTGGGGCCACAGATGGCGGGCGCCCTGGTGGGAAGTCCCCCACATCAGCTGTACTCGCAGTTGGCACCCAGGCCGGAGGACTGGACGCAGCTCATCACGCGTGTGGGTGAGGCGATGAGCCCGGAGTTCGACTGGACGGCCGAGATCACTGCTCTGGAGTGTCCTGTGCTGCTGATCTACGGAGATGCCGACATGTTCCCTCCGCAGCAGGGTGCGGATTTCTTCGCCCTGCTCGGCGGTGGCCGCCGTGATGGAGGGTGGGACACCTCAGGGGTAACCCCACATCGACTGGCGATTCTGCCGGGAACGACGCATGACACCCTGTTGGCCTCTCCCCTGCTGGTGCCATCTGTGCTGCCCTTCCTGGCGTGACCGCGATGAACCAGCATTCGCCGCACGTTTCCTTCGAAAGGACGCTTTTGATCTGCGCCGACTCGGTCGGCCTGGGAGGACGTCAGAACCATGATGTTGCTTGAAGGAAAAGTGGCGGTGGTCCATGGTGCCGGCGGAGCCATTGGCGCATCCGCCCGCCGCCCGCGCCGGGTACGCCCAGGGGAAAGCCCTTGTCGGGCAGCTCAGCGAATTCTGGCGTTGATCCCTCCGAAATGGATGGGCCCAGTGGGTAAGCGGCCGTGGAATCCCGCCCACGTCAATCTCCGGTAACGCGAATGAGAACCCCTTGAAGCAGGACCTCGGCCAGTGCATTGGTGTAGATCTTCAGGTCCGTGTCCGAGTACGCTTCGGCGTCCGCAAACATGGCGTCCACCGCCATCACGCACGAGTTGAACGATTGGAAGTTGCCCTTGCGCTGACCCCGCTGAAAGAGCCGTTCGAGTTCCTGGTACGGTTGTGTTGCCTTAATTGATTCGACGGCAGGCTGAGGGCAGGGGCGGCCTGAGATTCAGGCCGCCCCTGCCGCGATCATTGACCACGTCTGGAACGCTTTTCTCTGGACAGAATCGATAAAACATTCCGGACCTGAGATGGAAAGCGCCTCATTCCCCGGATCCGTAGCCGGCGCCGCGCTGGCGCAGCAACTCGAACAGTTCAGCCTGTGCCAGAGCGTCATGCAACGCGTGATGGTCGCCCTCGAGGGTGGGGTTGAGCTGTCGGCGCACTTCACTCAGGCGGGTGGCCCGCCATGCCCCTCCCATAACACCCATATAAAAGGCCTTGATGTCCAGCGCCGTAAATCCGAAGGGGTTTCTTCCGAGATGGTGGTGAAAACCGTAGTTGATAAAGCCCCAGTCGAACGGCGCGTTGAAGCCTACGAAGACAGGGAGCGCATCACTGGCCATTTCGAGCACCCAGGCTTCGAACTCTACCATCACCTGCTTGAGCGGCTCGCCGTCCTTGGCCAGTACGTGAAGATCAAGGCCGGTGGCCGCCATGGCCGCGGGGTCTGCGCGGAAGAGTTCTGGACGACAGCGTCGGTAAAACGTGTGCTCCGGTGCGGTGGTGACGCAGGCCCCCACCGTCAGAAGGTCAAAGAGGCCCGGGACAGGTCCGGACGCCTCAATGTCGACGGAAAAAAACAACTCTGACATAAGTGCTCCAGAATGGATGAGGATGACGGCGAATCGAAAGCCGCTGGAGCTGACCCACCCTCACACGTCGTCCGGAGGTCCGGTCGGCGTTCTCACGTCTTGAGTGATGGTGTCCAAAGATTGTCAGAACACCGTCTGAGCGACGTTTCGACGTTGTGTGGTGCATCTGCTTACCGGAAGAACTCACGGAGTCAGGGGACGAATCTCTACGATCGGGCGCCGCTCCTCGTTGGCCTTCCAGTAAGACCGGAACTGCTCGATCTGTTGCGGAATGCTGGCACCCTCCGGATCCCAGAAGTTGGCTGAAATGTGATTGACATCGAACGGGACAGCAGTGCCCTTCCGGGCATTGATCAGCACTGGGAGACCTCGTCCCAGAGCGTAGCCAAGCTCAATGAAGCAGTTCGGACGTTCACCTGTCATGTCGACGATGGCCATACCGCTGTTGTGAAGATTCTGGAAGATTTCCTGGGTCAGGTCGGATGTTTCGAGGTGCGTGCCGTCGATGACCTTGAAGGCATACCCGAACTCTTCGGCCACCGGCTTGACCACCGCGCTGAAGAAGTTTTCGACGTCCCGGTACAAAGGATGGTCACTGTTCAGCAGCCGGACGGCGAAGGCCAAGGGTCGCCGGAGGGCCCGCAGCAGCTGCATCAGCGCGTCCACCCGGCGATCGACCGGGTCCTGAGTGGCGAAGGTGGTGCGTTGAAGCAGGTCATGCTCCTGGTGAGGAGCGTCGACCCGAAAGAACCGGCGGGTTTCGTCGGCCGGGATGGCCATGTCCCACAGCCGAAGGCTGCCCCGGTCTCTCGCGGTCAGGTTGGCATTCAACGGAATGACCGGCCGCCCGGCTTCGTTATAAAGGTCGGCCAGGTAGAGGACACCTTCATCCCCACCGAGGGTGATCAGAATGTCTCCATGCTTGGCCTGGATGTCCATCCGCTTGCTGTTCATGTTCCAGCGGTGCGCACTTTCCAGCCTCATCATGTTCGGCGCGTCCTTGAAGTAGCGCCAGAGATCAAGCTGTTCAGGGGGGATCTGCAGTTCGTTCTTGTGATGTTGAACGGCCACCACCAGCGGCTGTCCCCCGTGTTGCGCCTCTGTCGGCCGCAGGTGCGCGTGCTGGCGAATGGACTGGAGGACCAGCCAATCGAAGAGCATCGGCTGGCCGTCAGCGCGGATGGGGTCCGCGTCGACCGGGACCACGAAGGTGGCGCCGTCCCGGATCAGCCGTTCGACGAGCATGGCGACGTACATCCGGGCATCCTGGATGTCGCTGGCGCTGACGTCGACGGCCTCTTTCGGAATACTTCCAGCAAGATGAACGCGGCGATTGAGAAGCGGGGGCACAGGCATCAGAGGTCCTCCATCAGCGGGGAAGGGGCCAGGGTTCGAATGGTCTGCAGCAGCGTGTCGAGCGTCAGGGGCGCGTCGGGGTAGACCGCGGCCAGGGCCGCCGGATACAGCCGGGTGCGGAGGTCCGAGTAGGTCCAGACGGAGTCGGGATGGTGATCGTCGCCGGTGGCCTCAGCCAGGAGGTGAAATGCCTCAGCGTTTAGATTGAGGTCGGCCAGATCGTGCCTGAACAGTTCAAGTCGCTCTTGAAGGCCCGGTCGACCGAACTGCATGGTGACGGCCGCCCGCCGCAGGATCGCCGGGTCAAGCACCCCCAGCCGATTGGTGCAGAGGATCACCAGGATGCGTCCTCCGGAAGCCCTGAGGTCGTCGATGGCCTGAAACAGCGTGTTGACCGCCACCTTATCCTCATGGTGACTCTGCTCCTGGCTGCGCTTGGACGCCAACGAGTCGCCTTCGTCAATGATCAGCACGGCCCGCCGGGTTTTGCCGGCCGACTTGACCACCGCGGCGAATGCTTCGGCGATCAGCGATCCCATCTCGCCCACCCGGCCGCTGCCCCGAACGCGGGTACTGAGCTTAAAGAGCACCGAATCCGCCAGTTTCGGATCTTCACGCACCAGCCGGTTCGCCAGGCATTCCGCTGTGGCGCTTTTTCCGGTACCGACGTCGCCATGAAAGACGACCAGGGGGTATTGCCCGGTGACGTACTCGATAATTTGCGTGGGGCGACCGTGATGGGTGGTGCTCCATTCTGCCAGGCTGTCCAGGTTCATCAGCAGCCGCAACTGGCTGGAAATCGTTGCGTCGCGGGCACCGAAGCCCAGGAGGTGCTGCTCCTATCCGGTCAGGCGTGCGTTGGGGAGGGGGAGCTGTTGGTCGAAGATATCGGTGGTGGTCATTTACGGTAGTCCTTCCGCTCCAGCGCGACGCTGTTGCTGGTGTAGCCACGTGCTCCGGCGGTGGTGAGGTCGCTGTGGTCGGTACTGAGGTCCGTCGGTGACCAGCTCAGTTCCAGGGCCGTGCTCAAGGTGGCCCGCTCATGTGGCTGGAGCGCATGGTAGGCGGGCGTGTGGGTCAAGACCACGAACAAGCGAGGATCGGTTACCCGTGGCCAGATGCCGGCTCCGGACCGGTCCGTGTCCCGTCGCTCGTTCTGGGTGTTGAACAGGTAGGTCGCCGCCAGGTGTTTCGATTCGCCGCTGTACAGCATGATGTCGACCCGACTCAGGTACCGGTGGAGCGCCATGACTTCAAGGTCATGACAGATGGAATCGGCACGTTCGACCGTCATGGCGCCGGTGCTTTCGGCGAAGCTGCGCAGGTCGGCCTTGAACTTGCGCATCACGTTCTGGACATCTTGCGTGAAGGTCGTGGTCGTGGTGTGGGAGGACGTCATGGCGCCTCCACCTGAAAGCGGGGGCCGAAGATCGTCTTCCAGAGCGACCGGTCTTCTTCCACGCTGGCCTCCTGTGCCAGGTCGTACGCCTGCTCCGCGGCGACCACGATGGCCTCTCGTTCCGCCTCGGTAATTCTTGAGGCGACGTTGTTGCTGCTGTTGACCGGATCGATGATCACCACCGGATCGCTGAAGTGGCCGATCGGTCGTCCGTTTTCCGGGAACGAAACCACGTCCTGGAGGCCGGACTGCACGATATAGAGCAGAAACCTGCGGAAGCGCTCTTCGAGTCCCCTGGGGGTGCTGTCCTGATCAAACAGATAGGCCATCAACAGTTCGATCGCATAGGATTTCAGTCCGGGCACCTCGCAGTAGTTGCGCCACTGCTTGGTGATCCGTACGAGCGCTCGATAGCTGTCGTGGGTCTTTTTGCGGGTGTTCACGAAGTCGATCTGTCCTCTTGGGTAGGTCTCCACCCGTTCGCCGTCATCGAAATACTGCCAGCCGTATCCGTTTTTTTCGGCAATGGCAATCATCGGCACGACGTCGACGGTCAGGCCGCTTCGGATGAACTGAACAGTCGCCGTCCGGCGGCCAATGGTGAAATCCTCGACGCTTTTGGTGGGGTAGGCGTCGACCAGAAACGCGTGGATAGTATCGCTCAGCGAGGCGTAGTCCTCCGTGGCGGCATTGCGGTCCTTGAGGAAGAAGGCCACATCGACATCTGGAGCGATGCCACCCATCTTCCGGAGGATGGTGTGTTTCGCGAACGACCCAGCCTTTCGTACCCGGTCCACCTTGAAGGTGGTGTCAGTGTGGATCTTCTGGGTGAGCTTTTCGATCAGCCGGTCCACCTGGCTGGTGTAGGTGTCACGGTCGGCTTTGGGGAGACGCAGAACCTCGTGGTCGTAATATCGCCACTGGGTATCGGTCAGGCCCATCGGGTCAACCCTAGCTGCCGACGGGGTGTTCCTTCTTCCTCCTGGCGCTTCACTGGCCGGGTGCCGTGACGCCCAGGGGGACCATGGGCTTGAGGCCAGTTCCCCCACCGGTTCCCGGGTCGGCGAGCGCCACGGAGCCGGAGGCGATCAGGGCGAGGCACAGCAGATGCAGCGCGGTCAGAACCGTCTTCTTGGTCATGGCGAGACGTTAGGCAGCCGCTGTGGAAGGTCCGTTGAAGAGGTAAGATGAGGAAAGATGAGCAACCGCCAACAGGAAAATCAGATCCTGGCGGAGGTGCTGCTGGGTGACTACCGGGGCGGGCTCACCCGGTACGATCAGCTCCCTGCGCCGGTGGCCGAAGACCTGCGGTGGGCCGGCCTGTGTCACCTGAACCTTGGCCATCACATTGAGGCCCGTGATCTGTTGGCACGGGCTGTGGCTCAGGGGTGCCGGGCGGCGCGCATCGAACTGGCAGCGTTGTACCGGTTCAGCGGCGAGCGTGAGCTGGCCGCGGCGATGTTGATGCAGTTGGAGCAGCACCTGGACTCCAGCCTCGATATGGCGCTGCTTCACCGCGAGCAGGCCCAGCAGCTCACCCTGTCCGGCGACCTGAAGGCTGCTGGGCGGGAACTCGAACATGCCTGGATCTCTGCTGGCGCCTCCTGGCCGGGCGCTCCGTTGCGCGGACCGATCGCCCAGTTGCAGGGCACCGTCCTTTCGCTGCGCGGTCTGGATCAGCTGGCGGCTGAGCGGTACGAGGTGGCCTGGCATCTGGGCAGCCCACCCCGGCAGGTCTATGCCCTGCTCGCGCGCGCCTTGAGCCTGACCTACCTGGGTCGGCTGCTTGAAGCGGCTCACGACTTGACCAGCGCCCAGAGTGGTCTGGCCCACGTCCCGGTGGCGCGGGCCTACTGGTTTTATGTCCACGCCACGTTCCTTCGTGCGTGCTTGAAAGATCGGGAAGCCGATCAGCAGTACGCGGCGGCCATCTCACAGGCTCAGGAAAGCGGCGAGGAGGAAACAGAAGTCCATGCGGAACTCGGCCGCGCCACCCTGGCGACGGCCGAAGGCCGCGCGCAAGCGCGTGGGCACCTGGTGCGTGCTGAGCAGCTGGCGCAGGACTGGAAGGTTACCTCCAGCTGAAATCCTTGAGCCGTGAAACCCTGCTGCGGCAACTGGTGGGACGTGTCCGGTCGCCGCGACTCGGGGAGGAGGCATGAGCACTGAGCCGGCGTCCGGGAGCCAGCCGGACACCCCAAATGCCGATCAGCTGCAGGAGGCACGCCATCACCTCCAGGCCGCTGCCCAAGTGCTGGCGCGCCTCGAGGCCAGGGGTCAGGATCAGACCGAGCGAAGGCGACTCGAGACGGACCTGGCGAATGCGCAGGTCGAGAACGACCGACTGCGCGCGGAACTGGCCAGTGCGCCGCGCGCCGCGCTGCTGAAGTCACAGCTGGAATCGTTGCGTCGACGGATCTACGCGCCTGGATTCTGGCGATCGGAGTTCATCGAGCCGTTTGCATTCTCACTCGACGAGCTCGATCAGGCCCATCAGAACCTGATGGGAGACATGATGGACCCGGCGCAGGTGATCCACGGCTGGCAGCTGGATCTGCTCGCGGCGTTCCAGGCTCCAGCGGGCACCCTGACGCGAGACCAGCTCGAGACGTTGAGGGTGCAGCTGTTGGCTCAGTGGACCGTGGTGCGGTGGTTAGAGGTCGTCGGACTGGAGGCCGAGGAATGACCGATTGGTCCGTGTCACTGATGGAGCGCTTGGAGGTGCAGGGACCGATCGATCTGTACGTCGAGTTCGAGGAGTACCCGCTGCTGCGACAGGAGGCCCATCGGCTGTGGCTCAAGGACTCCTCCCGCTGGGCTTCGCAACTGCAGAACGCCCGGCTCTTCCTGGCCTTCCTTCGGGGCTACACGTTCTACCGCGAACTTCCAGAGAACGATATGCAGTTCTGGTCCAATTTCCATGCCGAGTTGGGCATCGCCCAGCTCCGGCCCGAGAAACATCAGTACGACGCGCTCTGGCAGGTGCTGCACAGCGACCCACGAACAGCCGCCCACTGCCACGTCTCGCTGGGTGAGGAGCGCGACCGGCGGGAATTCGTCCGGGCCATCCGTGAGGCCTGGGGATTTCGTTCACTTTCAGCCCGTGCCCTCACCAACGTGTTCGTGACGTACTACAACACGTCGGCGGGCGAGCCGTTGAACACGGCTCTGCTGCAGCAGCTGCTTCCTGCTCCAGACGAGGCGACGCTGCGGCAAGTGAGGACCTATGACCGGATCTTCCGGGCCCTCACGGGCGTTGTCGACCATCTGCTGGTGGTCGGTCCGGAACTGGCCCGGCTTCCTGCCGCTGAGCTCTCGCAGCGGCTCAGGGAGGACGGCCTGAACCTTGGAGAACCGAACGTCGTCTCTTTTCTGGCGCATAAGTCGGAAATGGCCCTCTGGGAGGTGCTCACCCGGGTCCGGCCGTCCCTGCGCCGCCGCCTCAAGCTCAGGCAACCCCGGCGTCTGATCGCGAGCGCGTCCGGGGTTCAGGTCCGGCTGGCAGCTGGCTTCCATATGGCCGGCGCGCCGGTGGTGGTACGCGTTCAGGACCTGAAGACCGATGCCCCGCTGCAGATGACACTGGAGCCCGGGGGTTCGCGTGTTCCCGTCCACCGGGGCGCGGCCGTGTTCGGGCATCTTCTGCCCGGAACATATACTGCGGTGAGCTGGGCTGGAGAGACGCGGGGGCCGGAGATCAGGATCACGGTGCTGCCGCCCCTGACATGGACGCTGGGTCAGCGGCCCGGGCCGGTCCTCGAAGGCGAATGGTCGGTCGGGAAAGTCGAGAGTGAAGATGGACGCTTCGCCACGTTCCGCTGGCGGACGGAGGCAGGTCCACTCGGTACGGTCCCTCCAGGACCACGGCTTTTGCCCATGAGTGCTCGGCTGGACGAAGATCTGCAGGTCGAGTTTGAGCTGGAAGTTGATCCCGTAGGGGTCCGGTTGGTTGATCGCCGAACCGGAGGCCATGTAGAGGCACTCTCCTCACCGCATACCCTCGAACACCTTGACCTGCGTCCCCTGGTGCCGCGCGGAATGCGGCCATCCGACCGGCGATTCCGGGCTTACTTCGAGTCGAAGAGCGCTGAAGCCACCGAGGTGATCGCTGGGAACCTCAGCCCCTTGGCGGCCTTCCCCGCAGCACTCGGGGACCGGCTGATCATCGAAACCCGAGCGGGTCGCCGCTGGCGCCGGGTGGCCGCATTCGACCACCTGCCCCAACCCCAGATTCGAACGGTACAGGTTCTGGGCCTGAGGTTGTCAGTAGAGTGCGAAGCGCCGACTGGGGCAACCTTACGGATACAAGAGCAGTCCGTGCTTCAGGCATCGGACCGGACTTATCCAGTTCCGTCGGCGGCAAAGGTGCTGGCCCCGTTTCTGCTCGGTGACGTACTAGCCGAGCGGAAGGTAAATCTCACGCTGCTCTGGCCGGACGGGACAGAAGTGTGCTCACAGGTCATCACCGTTGACCCGGCCAGGACACTCAGCGCAGATGAGCTGCTAATCACCGGACTCGGCTGGGGCCAACCGATCTTGCTTGGATAGCCTCTCCTCACGGGTCCACTACTCTCCCAGGAGAGGTGGAGCTGGAATCAACAGCGTCCGACGTGGAGGGAGATCAGACCGATCCCGAAGCCGCACCATGCCACTGCTGGCTGCCCACGAACGTCAATATGCCCTTCAGCACCCTCTTCGTGGACACCCATGCCGAACGTGTCCTCATCTCACCTATGTTCGATGTCCGAATTTACGTCGCACCGTCACCGGTTGCCAATGCCGACCAGCCGGCACGCCATGTGGCCATCCCCCAGGTCATTCTCGGCGAAGGTCGCCAACAAGCCGTGCCAACGTCAATAAACTTGCCATGGTCAGCATGGAACGATCCCCAAACGGGATCCATTCGCCACGGTAAGCACATTGCGACCACATCATGACTGTGACATTCCAGTGGGGAGATTCACCCCCGATGCAGATGCGATTCCGTACGATAATGCAAGCACGAGGAAAAGTGGATTGAATACCTATTGGAGTGAACCCATAACACAGGACCAGCAGGCAAGTCACTTCTAGTCTGAATGATAGCGGGCGGCAAACTCGGCAGGTGGCACATAGCCGAGACTGGAATGGAGGCGTTCCCGGTTGTAGAGCTCCCCGATGAAGCGGTCCAGATGTTGCTGGGCATCGTCCAGGTCAAGGTAATCCTGGAGATCGACTTCCTCACTCTTCAGGGTCTTGTAGAAGCTCTCCATGCGGGCGTTGTCGTCAGGATTCCCTTTCCTGGACATACTCGGGGTCACCCCCATGGACCGCAAGCGGTCCACGTATACCCGACTCGCGTATTGTGCGCCCGTCTTGGGCAGAACGGCACCCGTATGGGGCCTGCCCGCTGGTCCGAGTGGTCAAGCAGACCTGCCGCAGGACAACGCGCCGCGAGCGCGTTGTTGAGGGCAGCCAGCGGCAACGCGGCGTTCATAAATCTGGACACCGACCAGCCCACCACTTCACGAGTGAAGCTGTCCAGCACGCATGCCAGGTAGACGAAGCCCTCCTTCACTCGAACATACGTGAGATCTGCTTGCCAGACCTGATTGGGCTTTGCTGGAATAACGTGTGGCAGCAGGTTGGGAAACCGGGTTGCGCTGTGTGTGGAGTCCGTCGTGGCCTGGTACCGCCGTGTAGGTCTGCAGAGCAGACGACGTTCCCGCATGACCCGCAGAACGCACTTGTGGTTGGCTGGACGCCCCCTGCGGGCGAGCTCATGGGTCACCCGCCGATAACCGTACCCACTCCACTTCAGTACCACTGCTTCAATGTCCTCGGCCAGCTGCTGGTCCTGATCGACAGCGTCACGGCCCAGCTGGTGAACATACCAGGACCGACTGACATCGTGCAGGGCACACAGGCGACGCACCGACACCGTGGGATGCGCGTGGCGCGCATCCGTGATCCGAAGAAGTGCCTTTTTTCAAGGGGTACGTCGCCAGCGATTTTTTCAGGATCGAATTCTCTAGGGCCAGCTGGCCGCAATATCGCTCCAACTCCGCGATGCGGAGTTCAGCGCTGCGGTCCGTTTTGGCCCCATCGGTAAAAGCGGCCTCACCGCGGTCTTCGACTTCTTTTCGCCATCGGTGAATCAGGCTTGGGGCCAGTGAATGCTCTCGGCAGAGTTGGGCGGTGGTGTGCAGGCCAGCGTTGATCTGGCTAACCACCTGAAGCTTGAACTCACGGCTGTGATTCCGTCCTGGCATCTGGGCTCCTTCGCGGTGCAATCAGCGTAGCGGCTGATCGGGGCGAAGTGTCTTGGCCCGTGGTCCTGTTCGGGGGTTCATTCCACTATGTTGTGCGTATATGTTCTGCGCCATATCAAAACCCTGGCATCTCACCTGCGGATCGATACCTTGAAGCGCGCCCTGGATGTCGTACGAGTCATGATCAACGGACAGAGCGTCAATCTCAGCGTGCTCAGCGGTCAC